>WNFI01229803.1_pt1 | contig 16588 bp, 10 predicted proteins | sample 5400471 | NCBI WGS metagenome assembly WNFI01 (sample SAMN13153348, study PRJNA577476) | soil metagenome | isolation source: 100 cm saprolite on Douglas fir-dominated hillslope | place: USA:California | collected 2013-09-17 | reverse complement strand
TCACAATCAATGGGTCAACGGGTTTTTCACCGGTGTAGCGCATCGGCGGCTGCATGGGCACAATCGCTCCGGCGCGCAGGTACACGGGCGTCTGCTCGATCGAGAAACTGCGCTCCACCGTGGCCGGGCCAATGAGATGCTTGCCCGTGGGCCACTCGATCCATTCGCCAGCGGGTAGCCACACCTTTTCCGTGGCAAGGCCTGTCGCCTTATCCACCGGCCGGGTTACCGGGGCCGCCAGCATTTGGTCGCCAAACACATACTCGCCTTTGGTGGTGTAGGCTGCGTCTTCCTGCGGCCAGTCGTAGTACAGGGGGCGGAAGAAGGCGACGCCCGTGTCGTACGTGCGGCGCGCCTCCGTGTAGATGTACGGCTGCAGTGCATAGCGAAGCTGGAATGTTGAGCGCAGGATCGACGAGTACGGCTCTGGATAGGCCCAGATGCGTCGCTCCGAATCGGGATTCTTGGTGGCGTGGGTGCGCAGAATGGGGCTGAACGCGCCAAACTGCACCCAGCGTGTGTAGAGTTCCGGCTCTACGGCGCCCGGCGCGTGCCCGCCGATGTCGTGACTCCAGTAGGCATAGCCCACGTTGGCCGCGGTGGCCGTGAACCACGGCTGGAAGGCCAGCGAATCCCACACTGATACTGTGTCGCCAGAGAAGCCAATCTGGTAGCGGTGGTTGCCCAGGCCGCCCCAGCGATGAAAGAGCAGCGGCCGCTTACCCTCACGCTGCTGATCGGTAAAGTGCACGTAATTGAGCCACCAGGTCGGTGTTACGGCAGGCAGTTTGGTTTTGGGCTCCTGCTGCCAGTCTAGCCACCAGAAGTCGATGCCCTGCTTCTCCAGCGGATGATGGATGATGTCCAGATAGTTTCTGGCAAAGCGCTCGTCGGTAATATCGAAGGGAATGTACTGCTGGGTGGCCGGATCAACGCCCATCGCCTTTGCCATCTCGGGGTAGCGGTCCTCCCACGGCTGAATGCCCGAGGCCGGGTGCAGGTTCAGGCTGGTCTTCAGGCCGTGGGCGTGCAGCGTGACCAGGAACTGGTCGGGGTCCGGGAACAGCAGCCGGTTCCAGCTATAGCCGGTCCAGCCCTTTGGGTGACCGCTCGCGTCCAACTTGCCGCGCTCACCCGAGAACGTCGGGTGCCAATCCATGTCGATGACAAACACATCCAACGGTATATCGTTCTCGTGAAAGCCGCGGATGATCTCCTCGATCTCCTGGTCGCTATAGGCCCAGTAGCGCGACCACCATGCGCCGAAGGCAAAGCGCGGCGGCAGCGGGATTCGACCCGCCACGCGCACATAGTCGCCCGAGCGCGACACAAGCCCCGGCTCAATGGGTTCCTTGGTCTTGTCGCCCAGCGAGCCGTCCAGGGTTCGCGTCGTGCCCTGCAGGTTGTCAGGATCGACCAATCCCGGATGCCAGTCCACCCGCTTGCCACTCACGACGAGTTCAATGGCGAGGTTATCCGGCCTGAACCGGCCGTCCGCGCCGGCCGTGTATGTCAGCGCCAGCGCGCTGGTTTTGATGGTCAGCTTCTGACCCGCGTCCGCCACCTCGTGTTCGAACGGCGGCACCGGCAGGCGCCGATTAAGAAACACGAACGAAGCGTGATCCTCAAACTTGCCGTCCGCCGCCCACTCCATGCGGATCAACTCTGGCGCGAGCACGGTAAACCGCGCTTTGCCGAAGGTCACAACGGCTCTGGGGTCGGCCACTGGATTGGTGACGGGCTCAGACGGCGCCGGCGCTACCGCATGAGGATTGGCCGCGGCAGCAGGGATTTTCTGCGTTGCGGCGGCGCCGTCTGCTGTTTGAGCGTTCGCAAGGGCCGTCAACCCAAGCGTCCATCCGATTGCGAGTCCCAGTGCGGCAAAGTTCTTCCAAGACATCCGCACAGCTTCCCTCGGAGTCGGTTACGGGGACTCGCGTATACGGATGTTGCGAATCGCCAAGGCTCCGGGGTGATCGCCCTGCAGCCCGATCAGGCCCGTCATCGCCATGCCGTAATTGGGGTAGGCCGCGAACTTGCTCGCGGCAACCCTTTTCTTCCAGTCCGCGCTCTGAAGCTCGTATTCGACGACTTTGCGGCCATTGAGCCAATGCTCTACATGAGTGCCCTTTACAACGAGTCGCGTCTTGTTCCAGTGATCGAACGGCAGCACTACACCGGCCGGTGCGCCGTAGAGCGCGAACGCGGCCGCGGCGGCGGTGAGACGGCTCTTGCCGTCCGGCGCATTCGCGTCATCGAGCAGCTGATATTCAGGACCGCTCCAGTAGACGTGATCGTAGTCGCGCGTCCCTCGGTAAAAGATACCGCTATTGCCACCCTTGCCGATCTTCCACTCGAGCTCGAGCTCGAAATCCCCGAAGCTCTGCGTCGTGACCAGATCGTCGACCGGCCCGTCCTTGGAGAGCACCCCGCCGGCAACGTGCCAGCCCGCCGGCAATCCGGGCTCTTTCCAGCCGCGCCAGTCGGGCGCGCTCTGGTCCTGCAATAGCGAACGCCAGGGTCCCGAGGCGACGCTGGCCGGATTTGCTGTAGCGAACAGCGCTGCCCCGCAGGAAAGTACCAGCACGGTGGCGTACAGATGAGGTTTGTTCATGGTTCACACCGCTTTGGGATCGTCTTTTACGGCAGGTTCAGCTTCTTGAGCAGCGCGGGCGGCGGCCCGTCGAAACGCGCAAGCGGCACATTGCCTATGTAACCCAAGTCCTTACGGCCAACGGGAGTTGAGTAGAAGCCGCCGGCCGTCAAATCGCGGTAGAGCGCGAAGAAACGCGCCGCATCACGCCGTACGGTCACCGCGCGCAATTCGTCACAGATGTCATCGCAGATGCCGTTTTGTTCAGTGCTGTCGAGCTCCGCAAATCCCTTGCCGGCCTCTGCGTCCAGCCAGGTGAAACCGTCCAGGACTATGGTTCGATCCTGCAGGTGCAACGGATATGGCGCACTGATCCACTCATCGATGAAGTCGACGACTCCCACGGCCGAGGCGCTCGGTGAATGCGCGTCGGCCGGAATAATGAGGTCAGTCAGAAACCCCGCCAGCCTTCGCTGTGGCGCCGACATCGTCAACGGCCACAGCTCGCCACGCCGGTAGGTTTTCAGCAGGTTGGGGTCCGTCACGTAACCGCGCGCCGGGATTGCCGGGCGCGCGCTTGCGCCGTGCGCTGCCGGGAACGACCACGCGGCGCTGGCCGCCAGCACCCATTTGATCGTGGTGCGCCGATCCATCACAGCTCCTTGCGCCGCATGCGCTCGAGAATATGGTCCGCCGCGCGCCACGCCAAAGCCATGATCGTGAGGGTTGGATTCTTGTCGGCGTTCGAAGCGAACACGGCGCCGTCGGTGACAAAAAGATTCTGCACGTCCCAGGTCTGGCACCACTGATTGGTCACCGAAGTCTTAGGATCGGACCCCATGATTGCCCCGCCGACCTCGTGGATGATTGACCCGCCGGGAGCGATGGCCCTGGCACCGTCGGTTTGCACCGCGCCGTGTGTTCGGCCGTCCATCGAGTCAATGATATCCGCGAAGGTCCTTTGCATATGGGCCGCCTGGCGCAGCTCGTGCTCTGACCAGCGCCAGTGGAAACGAAGCACCGGGATTCCCCACTTGTCCTTGACCTTCGGATCGATCTCGCAATAGGACTGATCATTGGGGATCATTTCACCGCGCCCGTCGAAATGGACGAAGGATCCGTAATAGCGGCGCACGTCCTGCTTGAACTTCACCCCGTAGCTGCCGCCGGTCAGCCATTCGATGCCCGCCGCCGTTCCATAGTCCGGCATGCGCTTGCCGCCGCCCAATTCGATGTGGTAGCCCCGCGCGAAGCCCAGCTTGCCGGCGCGCTGATCCCGGTAGAGCCACCAGGGAACATACAGCTGATGACCATCCGCGGCGTCTTCGTTGAGCGGCGGCAGACTCTCGAGCAACGGAATCTGGCCGCTCACGGTGCTGCCAACCGTATCCATCAAGTATCGCCCCAGCCGTCCGCTCGAGTTGGCCAGTCCATCGGGAAATTGCGCACTCTTGGAATTGAGCAGAATACGGACCGATTCGCAGGCGCTCGCCGCCAGTATCACCACCCGTGCGGTTGCGTGCTGCTGCCTCCCGGTCGTGCGGTCAACGAAGCTCACTCCGTTGGCCCGGCCGTCGCGCCCGAGCGTTACCTCGTAGACCATCGCGTCGGTCGTGATATCGAGGTTCCCGGTTGCCAGCGCGGGCGGCAAATGTACCGTGGTCGACTGATAGTTTGCGCGGATGGAGCAGCCGCGCCCGCACGGTGTCGCCCAGATACAAGCCGCGCGCTTGCGCATGTCGTCAGCGAGTATCTTTTGCGCCGTGACATTACCCGGATGTAAGCGTGCCGGTGAACCTCTGAAATCAAGCGGCCGGGTAAGAACCGCTCGATGACCGGGTATCGCAGGTATGCCGAGGCGCCTGGCTCGTTGTGCGATCAAGAGGTCACTGACCAGCGGCTTGGGCGGCGGCAGCAGGCACCCCGGTGAGGAGTCCGGCGTGTTCTCCAGACCCTCGTTGCTGCCGTATACGCCAATCAGCAACTCGACCTTGTCGTAATACGGCGCAATGTCCTCGTAGCCGATGGGCCAATCGAACCCCAGCCCATCCCGGCTACGCGGCTTGAAGTCGTACGGACCGTCGCGCAGCGAGATTCGCCCCCAGTGATTCGTGCGACCACCCAGCATGCGCGCCCGCCACCAATCGAAGCGACCCGCAGCCTCTTCGCTGGCGCGCACATAAGGCTCTCCGGGTACCTCCCAGCCGCCGTCCACCGTCGCGTCGTAGAAGCCAAAGGGCTTTTGCGGCGTACCGACAGCCGCAAGCGGCGCCAGGTCCGGCGTCTGGAACATGGGCGTCTCGGTTGCGGGGGAATAGCTGCGCCCGGCCTCGAGCATCAGAACCTTTGCACCGTCCATACAGAGCGCATAGGCTGACTGCCCGCCGGCGGCCCCGGAGCCGACCACGATGACATCGTAGGAGCTACCTTGGGATTTCGCCGTCACGAAGGGCATGTCTATACCACTCGATCAGCTCAGGATCGATAGGCCTCGCGGCCGATCCCCTGCACGGATATCCCCTGGGGAGCGAGCACTTCATGCTGGAGGGCGTACATCGCCGCGGCGGCCTCGTCAATCGCTCGCGTAAAGGCGAGTGACCCAGCCAGAATCGGCGCCAGCCGTGCCTTGTCTTGTACGCGAGCCTTGGGATATTCATGTTCCACGACCAGGAAGGTCTTCTCCGGCTCGATGCTGAGCAGCTCCCGTGCGGCGAGCTGATGGTCCAACCAGTCCAGTCGCCGCGTTGCATCGTCTGGCCACCGTAGCCCCATGCTGAGATACCCCGCGAATCGATGACCTGGCCTTTGACATGAAAGCCGGTGATCAGAAAATTGTACCCTGTGTCCTTCAGATACTGAAACACGGAGCGCGAGTCCTGCCCCATCAAGACCGCATGCGAGGGGTCATAGTGGATACGGAAGTGATCGCCGACGCCGTGTCGTTCACAGATCCGGTGCAATGCAATCCACGGGCCCGGGGCATAGGCAATGTTGTTATGCCACGCATCGGTAATATTCCACCCCGGCATGGGACACTGCTCGACCCGAAAGGTTAGCCCGCGGGCTTTGGCCTCCTTCAGCAGCGGCACGAACACCTCTTCAAACATCACCAGATTGGCGTCCATTCCTAAGCGGGGATTTCGGCCCACAAAGCCCGTGACGGCATCCGTGCCGAGCAGCACTGCGGCGTCAAAGACGCGCAGCATCAGATCGTGCTTCTTGCTCCGCACCGATTCATCCGCCGCGAGCATGTTGTCGAAGTAGGCCAGGTCTGACAGGCCGACACTCGTGCTTTGCATGGCGCTGCGGACGCGTGTGGCGCGTTCCGCATTGAAGGGCTGACGCAGATCCAGGGTGTTGGCCACAGGATCAAGCAGTGCCGCGGCCGGCACATCGCTTTCCGTCGGATGCAGGGCCGCGGAGAGTTCAATATTTGGGCAACCGATCTGCCTGGCAAACTCCAGCCACTCCTCGATAGCCACATCCGGATCGGAGTCTCGCCGGTCACGGGGAGTCAATTCCTGCAACGCTGCCGTAAGTATGCTGAGCCGCATCGCTCTCGGCCTGAACTCTCGGTGTTCGATCAAAATGGCGTGCTCCGAAGTAACCAAGCACTCAATGATGCCCGCAAAACATTAGTGCGTATTGGCATACGCGACCTTCTCGTTGCGAAACGTCAACGCAAACAGCACAAACACCACAGCCGCAAAGGCGGCCGGATACAGCCAGATCGACTCCCAGTCGTGCGCGCCGTGCACCGAGTAGCGGTCGTCGATCAGGCCCGCGACGGAGAACCCGACCAGCATGCCGACGCCGTAAGTGGCGAGCGTGATCAGCCCCTGGGCCGCGCTCTTGTGCCGGGCACCGGCCTTGGAGTCGGTGTAGATCTGGCCGGAGACGAAAAAGAAGTCATAGCACGCGCCGTGGAGCGCGATGCCGAGGATCAGCAGGAAGGCGAGCTCGTGCGCATTGCCGAAAGCGAACAGCAGATACCGGCCGGCCCAGGCCAGCATGCCGAGGAGCAGGGTGGTTTTCATCCCGAAGGTCTTCAGGAACACCGGGACCAACAGCATGAACACGACCTCGGACATCTGCCCGATCGTCTGCTTGCCGGTCGCATTGGCAACCTGAATCTCGGTGAGGAACTGATTGGCGTTCTGATAATAGAAGGCGAGCGGGATGCAGATCAGGATCGAAGCCACGAAGAATACGAGGAAGTTCCTTTCCCGCAAGAGAGCCAGCGCGTCAACGCCCAGGAACTGCCGGAGGCGGGACCGCCGCTCGCCGGGCTCCGGCAGGGGCGGCGTGCGCGGCAGGGTGAAGCTGTAGAGACCGAGCGCGAACGAGGCGATGGAGCACATGAGAAAGGTGTTTCGAAGCGCGCCCTGTGCCATGCCCCCACGCGAGTCCCAGGCGAACAGGTAGCTGACACCCAAGCCCGCGACGATCCAGCCGATGGTGCCCCACACCCGGATACCGGAGAAGTGTCTCGCGGGCTCGTCCATCTGCCGAAAGGAGATCGCGTTGACCAGCGCCAGCGTCGGCATGTAGAGGACCATGTATGCGAACGCACAGGGATAGAAGGCAGCGAAGCTCCGAGCGCTGAACAGCGCGTAGAGCAGGATGGCGCCTGCGATGTGAATGGCGCCCAGGAGGCGCTCGGCATTGAAGTAGCGATCCGCCACCAGGCCGACGATGAATGGGGCGATGATGGCGCCCCAGGACTGCGTGGAATAGGCGAGGGCGCTCTGCGCTCCACTCGCGTGCAGATTCGTCGCGAGGTAGCTCCCCAGGGTGACGAACCAGCCACCCCAGACAAAGAATTCCAGAAACATCATCGTGCAAAGGCGAAATCGCGTCAGTCCGGTCACGAGGCCACCCTCAGCCAGACCGAGCCTGCAAGCGAGCTGGCGACCGCCTGAGCGATGAACCGTAGCCCGCGCAGGCCGTCCCGGACTCCGGGGTAATCGCGCACCGGTGCCTGTCCCAGCTCGACCCGGCGCACATCCTCGATGAAGCGACGATAGATGTTCGCGAAGGCCTCGAGATAGCCCTCCGGATGCCCGGCCGGCATTCGGGTCAGGGCCTGCGCCGATGGGCTCAAGTACGCGTGCCCGGTACGCAGCCGCGCCCACGGTTTCCCGGCGGGCTTGTGGATGAGCGTGTTCGGCTCCTCCTGATGCCACTCGAGGCTCGCCCGGGAACCGTAGACCCGGATCGAGAGCCGGTTTTCCTCGCCACAGGCGACCTGCGAGCAGATGAGCGTGCCTTTCGCGCCGCCCTCCAGTCTCAACAGAATGCTGGCGTCGTCGTCCAGGCGACGGCCCGGCACGAAGGTGCTGAGGTCGGCGCACAGGGACTCGATCTCCCGGCCCGTTACGAACTCGAGAAGGTTCGCGCAGTGAGTGCCGATATCGCCCACGCAACCACCGAGGCCGGCCCGTGCCGGATCCGTTCGCCAGGCGGCCTGCTTGTTGCCGCGGTTCTCCAGCGGTTCCATCAGCCAGTCCTGGGTGTATTCGACCATGACCTTGCGAATCTCGCCCAGGTCACCGGCACGTACCATCTCGCGCGCCTGGCGCACGGCGGGGTAGCCCGTGTAGTTGTGTGTGAGCGCAAACAGTGTCGTGCCGGCTTCGACGAGGCGAGCCAGTTCTTCCCCCTCGGCGACCGTTAACGCGAGGGGTTTGTCACAGATGACATGAATGCCTGCCGAAAGGAAGGCCCTCGCTACGGGGTAATGCAGATCATTCGGGGTTGCGATGATGACAAAGTCAATGCCGCTCTTGTGGGTTGCCTCGGACGAAGCCATATCCTCATAGGACGTATAGGCGCGCTCGAGAAACCAGGCGGCGGCACTTTCGCGGGCGGTCTGGGGGTGAGAGGACATTGCACCCGCAACAACCTGTGCCTGGCCGTCGAGTTCAGCGGCAATGCGATGCACCGATCCGATAAATGCGCCACGCCCGCCACCCACAATACCGGCACGCAGGCGGCGCGGGGGCTGGGCACTTCCAGGATTACTCATATCAGAGGCATCTCAAGGCATGGCTTGGCGATGGGATATCGCGGATTGCTGACAGGTCCGCATTAGCGCCGTACCTGGTGAAGGGTTAGTGCAAGTTACGCGTCAGCCGCACCTTGCCACCAGCATCACGGCTGACGACGACATCGAACTGCTGGCCACGAAACGCGAGATTTTTCAGCGTCAGTGACTTCCACCCAGCGGGTAATACCGGCGGATAGGCCTGACTCAGTCCCTGGTCATCGATGCGCAGACCCGTAAGTCCATAGACAAAGCTCTGCACGAAGCCGGCCGAGGTCGAAAGGATGTAACCGGCGTTGTTTGCCGCGGTTTCACTGCGCACATTGAACGGCGGCTTCAGGAAGCCGACCAGATTGCGGTCGATCCATTGACCGGCGACATTGCCTTCGCCGAGTTCCGCCGCGTGCACCGCGAGCATGACCATCATCATCTCGTTAGGATCATCGCCGTGGACTTTGAGCTCGTTGAGCTGAAACTCAAAATCGTTATGGCGCACGCGTTCGGACATCGGCAGGTCAAGATTGGGATACGCCAGCCAGGAGAGTGAGGAACCCATCCAGGTGACCTTGTCGTGTGGCACGCTCTCGTCAAAATCGAGATGGCGTTGCTCCTTCTCCGAGAAAGGGACGTACATGCGACTGGAGATTTGCGCCCATTTCGGGTCCGGGATCGCGCCGACCTTGTGCGCCGCTGCGACCGCTATATCGAGCGCCTTGCGCGCCGCCGCGTTGGTGAATGAATCATTCGGTACGTCGTCGTACGCCTCATCGGGCGAGGTGACGTGGTGGATCTCGTAGCGGTCCTTCGCCTTATTGAACTCGACCCGGCTCACCCAGAACTCGGCAATCTCGCGGATGACGGGCCAGCCGTAGTTCTTCAGCCAACTCTCATCACCGGTGGCCAGATAGTACTGCCACTGCGCGATCGCGATGTCGGCATTGACGTGAATCTCGCGGAACATGGCATAGGCGAAATACGGCGTGTGATCTACACCGGTCTCCGGGTCCGATTCCCACGGATACATCGTGCCTTTCACTGCGTACTGCAGTGCGCGCGCGCGCGCCGGTTGCATGGTGCGATGGCGGAACATCACGATCGGCTTGGCGCGTTCCGGGTGCAGGAGCAGCAGGGCCGGGAATACCCACGAATCACTGTCCCAGAACGCGTGACTGCCACAGCAGGTTCCAGGCCGCGCGGTGTGCGTCGAGCAGGCGCTCGAAACCCGTCTCTCGTGCACCTCGGGCGAGGCCGAGCGCCTCATGCGAATCACCGCCCCAGTTCTCTCGGGTAATGGCGATGTATTTGCTGAAGAGATACGTTGTGCCCTGCCGGACCGGAACGCTCACCACCACACCAAGCTGGTAGGGGGTCTCCACCACTTTGACCGCGGTGGGCTTAAGATCGGCGGGCAGCCCGATGGCCGCCGCTTCGGCCATGGAGAGACCCTGCTCGGCCTTGCCGTCCAGCCAAAATGTCAGATCCTGGGTATCGGCACCGGGCGCGAGCACGTGCGTGGTGCCGTAATACCAGACCGGCGCGCGATCGGCGGTCGCGTGATTCACCGGCTCGAGCACGGTCATGTCGTTAGCGGCGACTGCGGCCTCCATGTCGGCGCCGGTCATGGTGCGGATCGGAAAACGCGGCTGATGCGGGGCCCAGAGAGTAAACCAGAACGCCAATTGCACGGTGCCGGTGAAGGCCGGCGTAATTGACAGTTGCGTCGCGGCCAGGTGCGGGGAGGCCTGGCTGGTGAACGTCATGACCTGGATATCGGTGCTTTTCTTGCTGTCGTCGGTGTAGCGGTAGCTGGTGCTCAGTGTGCCGTCATGCATGTTCAGTGTCTGGCGATAGTCCCTGAAGGCCTTCGCGCCGAGCTTGACGCCGTTCAACCAGAATTCACCGGCAGTGGATGCGCCGGTGCTGTAGTCAATGCCGCTCCAACCGGGAATGGCGGCCGGGCGTGAGATATCCTCCTTGGTGTAATCCATGAAGGCGACCAGGTACGCCAGATTGCTTTCAGTGCCGCGCGGCCCTGTCATCGTCGACAGGTAGCCGTTGGCGAGATAGGTTGGAAAATACGTGTCGAAGTCGCTGCCCGTGGCGGTGAGCAGGAAGCTCGGATCGCTGACCCAGTCAACGGGGCTGACGGCAGCGGTCGTGCTCGGCGCTGCCGGCTCGCCAGCCTGAGCAGTGAGGAAGGCCGCCGCTGCCAGGGGCGTGAACACACGGGCGCGGCGCATTTCAGCCCTTGACCCGCCAAGCCTTGCCTTCGAAGGCGTTCAAATGCAGCCGCAGGCTCCCGTCCGCACCGACATCCAACATCGGCGTGTGTGGATCGAGGACATCGATCGCCTTCGAACCCGAGGTCGCGCCGCGAATGAGCACTGACTCATCCACCGTTCGATCCCCGAAGTTGATCGCGGTAATCTCGAGTCCCGTGTTCTCCGGCAGCTCGTGCACCAGCACCAGCAACCCCTTCGCCTGCACGCTCGGTACGTCGGTCAACCGTGCCGCGTACAAATGCAGATCCGCACGCACTTTGAGCAGGCGCGCCAATTGCGAGGCGAACGAGTCGGGTTTCTTGAGCTGCTGCGGGAGCGAGCCGTACAAAGCGACGGCGCGCGGCAATCCTGCCGCCGAGCGCATCTCTGCCGGGTTCGAGCCGAGGAGGTCATAGGCGCCGCGGTTGATCCAGCGGGTATCGCCATCGGCAAGGCGTTCGCGCACCGCCGCCGCCGGCAGGGTGAGGGCCCCGACGAGGTCCCAGCCCGAAAGCGCGAACACCCCCGGCTGCATGGCATTGTAGAACGCAAGCAGCAGGTGCAGCCGCTTGATCTTCTCGACGTCCGCTGCCTTCAACGTGGAGATGTCCCTGATGCCCAGCGTGGCTGCAATGAGGGTGGCCGTGGTGCAAGCCACACCGTCGCCAAACTTCAGGTTGTAGGGCGCGCGCTCGCCGATGAGCCGGCCATACATTTCCCGATGCACCAGCTCGCGCAGCTGAGTGCCTGATAGCTGTCCGCCGTGAAAGGCAAAGGGCTCGTCCGCATGCCCGGCGAAGTGTGCGAGTCCCATGGTGAGTTCGTCATGATTCTGCAAAGCGTGAATCAGTCGGGCCGGCTCGACGTCGTACTTGCGCATCAGCTCGAAGACGAGGCGCAGGAATTCCGTATCCCCCGTCAACAGCGCCTCATCATAGGCAGGCCGTGTCACGAAGTCGTAGGACAGATCCGGACCCCCACGCGACATCTCGCGCATGTAATCGAGTGGCAGGGCGAGCTCCTCGAAAGTGAATCCGCCCAACTTGCGCACCATGTCGGCGATCAGCTGATTCGCCGTAAGCGAGAGCGGATGGCCGGCCCACCAGACTCGTCCCGTGGGGTCGCGCTCGATCCCGAGCAGACCGTTGGCATCCAGGCGCAGCATCCCGTCCCCGAGCACACCCAGCTCGTGCACCGCGTCACCGATTACAAGCCGCTCGGCGGCGAAGCTGGGGTCGAGCCAGTTCAGCGTCGGTTGACCCTGCTTGAAGTAGTGCAGGTATACCCAGCGGCGCGGCACGCCATCAACGCCGCGCACCACATCCGTCGCGCTCCAGTCCGTGTCTTTCACGCCTGGCTCATAAAAGATCGAGGAATGAAGATCTCCGACGATGTAGCCCTTGGCCTGCAGGGCGTCGACCGTGGCCGGAGCGAGATTGACCGCGTCGTGTCCCGAGGGGACGGGCGGCAGGAGTCCCCAGTCGGCAGGCTCGATGCGCACCATGTGGTAGAGGCCGGGGTAGTCGGCGTACGCCCTTTCGGCCAGGCGGAAGTCGGCTCCCTTGCCGGTGTGCCCCGGAATGATGTCGCCGATGACGATAGCCCCATGGGTACGCGCAGCGGCGACCAGATCCTTGTATTGCGCTTCGGTGCCGAAGGCGGGGTCGATCTCGAAGCTGATGCGATCGAAATTACCGTCGACGGAGGGCGTATAGGCGCGATCGTGTACGCCGCCCGAGCGCTTCATCGGGCCGGTGTGGATGCCTTGGATTCCAATCGTCTGAAAGGCGCGCCACAGCCGCTCATCGGCAAGAGTGGCCAGGACCGAGATGCCGGAAGACGCTGCGATGGTCGAGGCGGGATAGGCGGTGAACCACACCGACGCCCGCGACACGGCCGCCCGCGGCTGCGGTTTACCGTAAGGGTGCTGCCACTGGACGGCGTTGCCCGAGTAACGCTGCGCCAGCACTTGCGCCTGATGCAGCATCGAGCGCTCTTCGAGCCACGGAACGTAGGCCGTCGCATCGGCAGAGGCCGGCTGCCCCCCCGGGCTCTCAGTTGGCTGAGGCACTCCAGTGGCGAACGCCGCGGAAGCCGTATATAGGAGTGCAGCGAGGCAGACCCAGAGGCGCTTCATGGTGGTGCGGGGAGTGTGCTAGTCAGGGTGTGTAAATCTGAGGGCCACACGATAGAGAGATGGCTCAACGGGCTCAAGGGCCGCACCCTGAATATCCTTCACAACCCAGCCCGTGAGGGGCTCCCCGGTTTGGGCCGAGAGACCTCGCTAAGTACTTGAGTAGATGGCAATCGTGGCAACGGGGATGGATGTCGAGGTCTACAACGTGTTGGGCGCTGGGGATGCGTTTCTCGCTGGGTTTCTACGTGGCTATCTGCGAGACGAGCCGATGGGACGGTTTGTGAGGGAGCAACTCTCGCGAGAGGGAGTCGACGCGCGTAGCGTTCTGGTCGACACGCAGCGCCTCACGTCCCTCGTGCTGCTCAGCGTACGCGACGACCACACTTTTCCACTCGTCTTCTACCGGGACAACTGCGCCGACAGCGCGTTATGCGCGGACGACATCGACGCGGGCTTCATCGCCTCTGCGCGGGCGATCCTGGTCACCGGCACCCATTTCTCCATTCCGGAGGCCGCCAGAGCGCAGCACAAGGCGATCGATGTCGCGAAGGCGCACGGAGGCAGAGTAATCCTCGACATCGACTATCGACCCAATCTGTGGGGAATTGGCGGACACGGCGCCGGCGAAACCCGCTACGCTCGTTCCGCGAGCGTCACGAACGCCCTCGCTTCGGTGCTGCCCGAGTGCGATCTGATTGTTGAATCGTGGCAACGGGGATGGATGTCGAGGTCTACAACGTGTTGGGCGCTGGGGATGCGTTTCTCGCTGGGTTTCTACGTGGCTATCTGCGAGACGAGCCTCACGAGGTCAGCGCGCGTTTTGCGAACGCTTGCGGCGCCTTGGCGGTCTCGCGCCTTCTGTGCTCGCCCGAGTTTCCGACTCTCACGGAGCTGAATCACTACCTCGCCAACGGCAGCGCACACCGGGCGCTGCGCGAGGACTCACGGCTGAACCATCTGCACTGGGCGACGACCCGCAGACGAGGGCCGCGGACCCTGCTGGCGCTCGCTATTGATCATCGGGAGCCGCTTGAGGAAGTCGCGATTCGCCTGAATGCACCGCTCGAGCGCCTCGCGCGGCTCAAACGGCTGGCGGTTGATGCCGTCGCGCGCGTAGCGGCCGGTGGAGAGGGTTTCGGAATACTGCTGGATGGGACCGACGGTGCCGGCGCCCTGTGCCCCGCCGCGCGCAGGAACCTGTGGCTGGCTAGAGCGGTGGAACGGCCAGGCTCGAGGCCTCTCGAGTTTGAGCGGGCCGATAGCCTCGCGGCGCATCTCATCGAGTGGCCCACCGAGCTCACGGTCAAGTGCGGGTGTCGGTACCACCCGGATGATCCGCCAGACCTGCGCCACGCTCAGGAGCGTAACCTGTTGCGGCTCGCCGCGGCCTGCCGCGCGCAGGGACGCGAGCTGTTGCTCGAAATTATCGCCGCCGAGCATGGCGAAATGCGGCAGGACACCGTGGCGCGGGTTTTGTCCCGCATCTATGAGCTCGATGTCCGTCCGGATTGGTGGAAACTCGAACCGCAAGCGAGCACCAATGCCTGGGAGCGTTGCGCCGCAGTGATCGCGAGGAATGATGAGTTCTGCCGGGGTATCGTTGTCGGCCTGGATGCGCCGATAGGGCAGCTGGCGGGATCACTGGCGCTGGCAGCGGCAAGTCCGATCGTGCGCGGGTTCGCCGTCGGGCGTACCATATTCGCAAGTGCCGCGCAGGCGTGGCTGGCCGGGCAAATATCCGACGAAGCGGCAATCGAGGACATCGCCGAGCGCTTCAGGGTTCTGGTCGAAGCGTGGTCATCCGCCCGCGATCCCCGGCTCGAGCGGCCGGAAAGGAGCGCGAATTGACGGCAGCTCGGCTCACGGTGGCGCAGGCTCTGGTACGCGCCCTGGCGGCGCAGTGGACCGAGGTTGATGGCGCGCGCCGCAGATTGTTCGCCGGCGTGTGGGCCATATTCGGACACGGCAATGTGGCCGCACTCGGCGAAGCGCTGTACGCCGCGCGAGATATCCTTCCCACCCTGCGAGCTCACAATGAGCAGGCGATGGGCCATGCGGCGGTCGCCTTTGCCAAGGCTGCGTACCGCCGCCGAATGATGGCGTGTGCGACGTCCATTGGGCCAGGAGCCACCAATCTGGCGACGGCCGCCGCCGTAGCCCACGTCAATCGACTGCCGGTGTTGCTGTTGCCCGGAGATGTGTTTGCGACGCGCGCACCCGATCCGGTTCTGCAGCAGATTGAGGACTTCAGCGACGGACTGGTCACGGCAAACGATTGCCTGCGGCCGCTTTCGCGGTACTTCGACCGCATCACCCGACCTGAGCAACTGGTGGTCGCCTTCAATCGAGCGATGCAAGTGTTGACGGATCCGGCAAGCTGCGGTCCCGTGACACTCGCGCTCTGTCAGGACGTGCAGGCGGAGGCGTTCAATTGGCCGCGGAGTCTCTTCGAGGAGCGATTGTGGTGCCCGCGGCGCTCGCCGCCGGCACGGACGGAGCTCGAGCAGGCTGTGAAAGTCCTGTACCTGGCGCGGCGGCCGCTGATCGTTTGCGGCGGCGGCGTGTTGTATTCGGAAGCGAGCGCTGCGTTGCGCGAGTTCTGCGAGCGGCACGGTATTCCGAGCGGCGAGACGCAGGCCGGCAAGTCCGCTTTGCCGGCAAGCCACCCTCTGAATCTCGGCGGCATCGGAGTAACGGGGACCGCCGCCGCCAATTCTCTAGCCGCAGACGCAGACGTGGTTCTGGCAGTGGGGACGCGTCTACAGGACTTTACGACGGGCTCGGCGACACTGTTCCGCGGAACGGGCCGCCAGATCGTGGCGCTCAATGTCCAACCCCTGGACGCCTATAAGCACCGTGCAATGCCGCTGATCGCGGACGCCCGGGAGGGGTTGCAGCAATTGAGTGAGGCGCTTGGTCAGTGGCGAGCTCCGGATGCCTGGACGGAGCGGGCGCACGCAGAGCGAAGTAAGTGGCGGACGGTGGCGGAGTCATTCACGACTGCGGGCGATGGGCCGTTGCCATCCGACGCCCAGGTCATCGGTGCGGTCCAGAGGGGTGCGCAACCACCCGACATCCTGATCGGCGCTGCCGGCGGCTTGCCCGGCGAGTTGCATAAGCACTGGCAGGCTGAGCATCCCGGGGGCTATCACCTTGAGTACGGCTTTTCCTGCATGGGCTACGAGATCGCCGGGGCATTGGGCGTGAAGCTCGCCCACCCGCAGCGCGAAGTCATCGTAATGGTCGGCGACGGGTCCTACCTCATGCTTAACAGCGAGATCGCGACCTCCGTGCAAATGGGCCTGAAATTGATCATTGTGCTGCTCGATAATGGCGGTTTCGGCTGCATCGAGCGGCTGCAGAGGTCCACCGGCAACGCGAGCTTCAATAACCTGCGGGCGCCCCCGAAGAGCGCCCAGGAGGGGCTCGACCTCGTGGCCCACGCGCGCAGCCTTGGCGCCCTGGCCAACAAAGTGCAGGGCGTCGCACAGCTCGCGAGCTCCCTGTCCGCGGCGCGCAAGGCCGACCGCACCTCTGTTCTCGTCATCGAA
>WNFI01452948.1_pt1 | contig 16589 bp, 21 predicted proteins | sample 5400471 | NCBI WGS metagenome assembly WNFI01 (sample SAMN13153348, study PRJNA577476) | soil metagenome | isolation source: 100 cm saprolite on Douglas fir-dominated hillslope | place: USA:California | collected 2013-09-17 | reverse complement strand
GGCCAAGGTGATGGCGGAGGCGATCGACGTGCTCAAGCAGCAGGGGGCGGTGATCGTCGATCCCGCCGACGTCCCGAGCGTCGTCGACAAGGACGAGAAGACCAACCTCCTGAAGTGGAACGTGTGCTCGGGGGCGGAGGAGGGGCGCGGGCGGGACAATGCCTGCTCGATCGTCTTCAAGTACGGCATGAAGCGCGACTTCAACAAGTGGCTGGCCAGCCTGGGCCCCTCCGCTCCGGTCAAGACCCTGACCGACCTGCGCGTCTGGAACATCACGCACCAGCGGGCGGGCGCCATCAAGTACGGCGAAAGCAACCTCGACGTGTCGGACGAGATGGACCTGCAGGCGGACAAGCAGCGCTACGAGGAAGATCGCGCGAAGGACATCGCGCTCAGCGCGACGCACGGCATCGACGAGGTGATGAAGGCGCAGAGCCTCGACGCGCTGCTCTTCCCGGGCGGGTCGGGGGCGGGCATCGCGGCCAAGCCCGGCTATCCGACCGTCATCGTTCCCTTCGGCACCGTCCCCAACGCGCCCGCCAGCCCCGCCCCGCCCTTCCCGGAGGGCTTCAACGCAAGGCCGGCCCCGCTCGGCGTGAGCTTCACGGGGATGGCCTGCAGCGAGCCGCGTCTGCTCGCGCTGGGCTACGCGTTCGAGCAGGCCACGAAGCGGCGGGTGCCTCCGCCGTCCGTGCCCTAGCCCGGGCGGAAAGAGCCCATATTGGCGTCAAGCTCGCGCCCTCCGCGTGAACACGGAGGATGAGTATCTTCCTCCAGGCTTTTGACTGTACTCAGTATGAGTACGATGTTCGTGGGCCGCGGGCGCAACCGGTTGGGGACACGCCCGCGATGACCGCCTTTAGAAGGACACCCTTCGTACTCGTTTCGAGTACAGTCATCGAGCTCGGGGGAGACATCTCCCCGAGACCGAGCGAGTCCGGGCGAGAGACCGGCCAGGCCCGCTAACCGCGGAACCCTTTCGCGGCTTCGACCGCGGCCGCGACCTGGCGCGCGTTCGGATCCACGCAGGGGCGGCGCTCGCAGAGCAGGTCGAGCGCGTCCTCGGGGCCGCGCTCCGCGTACTCACCCGCGAGCAGATAGGCGAGGACCAGCGTGGAGGACCGTCCCACCCCCGCCATGCAGTGCACGAAGACGGGCATCTTCGCCTGCTCGCACTGGCGCAGGAAGGCGATGCCCATGCGCAGGTGCATCGGGCTCGGCGGCTCGTGGTCGACGGTGGGGAGCCACAGGAAGGCGTCGAACGTCCAGGGGTCGGCCCCCTCCTGCTTCATGTCCACGCAGGCGCGGACGCCCTCCGCCTTCAGGCGGTGGTAATCGTCCAGGCTCGCGATGCGGGAGCCGAGGTAGACGAGGTCGGTGATCCGGTCGAAGGAGACCCTGCGCTCAGGGAACCGGATCATGGAACCGTTCGCTCAGGTCGACCAGGGTCTTGAGGCCAAAACCCAAGGCACCCGCTTCGTAGTACTTCCAGTCCTTGTCCTTGAACATCGGCCCCGCGATGTCCAGGTGGGCCCAGGCCACGCCCTTCGGCACGAACTCGCGCAGGAACAGCGACGCCGTGATGGCGCCGGCCAGCCCGCCGGATGCGATGTTGTTGATGTCGGCGTAAGGGGTCTTGAGCGCGTCGCGGTACTCCTCGACCAGCGGCAGCTCCCAGAAGGCCTCGCCGTGGTTCTCGCCGGAGCGGATGACGCGGCGGATCAGCTCGCGGTCGGTGCCGAGCACGCCCGCGACCGACGGCCCGAGCGCGCGCAGGCAGGCCCCGGTCAGGGTCGCGATGTCCACGACGTGGGTCGCCCCCTCCTCGCCCGCGCGGTGCAGGCCGTCCGTGAGCACGAGGCGTCCCTCCGCGTCCGTGTTGTCGACCACGATGGACTTGCCGTTCTTGGCCGTGAAGATGTCCCCGGGCCGCTGCGCGTTGGCGTCGGGGAAGTTCTCCGCGCAGCACAGGATCCCCACCACCTTCACGTCCGGGGCCAGGCGGCCCAGCGCGCGCATCGCGTAGAGCACGGCGGCCGCGCCCGCCATGTCGCCCTTCATCTCCCACATGTGATCGCCGGGCTTGAGGCTGATGCCGCCGGTGTCGAAGGTGATCCCCTTGCCGACCAGGGCCAGCGTCTCCTTCGACGCCTTGCGCGGCACGTGGCGGAGGATGACCATGCGCGGGGGGTGCGCGCTGCCCGCACCCACGCGCAGGCAGCCCAGGTAGTCCCGCGCCTTGAGGCCGGCCGGATCCAGTATCTCGATCTCGAGTCCGACTTCCTTGGCCACCTCGGCCGCGCGGTCCGCGATGTACTCGGGCGTGCAGACGTTGCCCGGCTCGTTGATGAGGTCGCGCGCGCGGTTGACGTTCTCGCTCACCCAGGCGTAGCGGGCCTTCCGGGCCTCCGCGTCCGCGCTGTGGTCGGGATGGACGAGGATCGTGACGTGCGCGTCCTTCTGGAGGAACTCGTCCTTGTCCTGCTTGTAGCGGTCGAAGGTGTAGGCCCCCACGATCGCCCCCTCCGCGACCTTGCCGACGAGGGGCGCCGCCGCCGCGCTGTTCATCACGATGCCGATGCGCGGGTGGCGGTAGTCGCGGGCCAGGCGCAGCGCCCGCGCGGTGAACGTCTTCACGTTCTCCCAGAGGTTCCAGCTCTTCAGGCTCGGGCTCCAGTAGGCCACGAGCGCGGCGGCGGGGGAGCCCTCGGGCAGGGTGGCGAAGTACTCGCGCTTGAGCGTCTTCTCGCGGTACTGCGCGGTCGCGCGCTGCAGGTGGGAACGGATGGCCGGGTCGTCCACCTCGTGCAGGACCTGCTCGTCGTCGAGGACGAAGACGAGCAGATCGACGGCGGCCTGGGACACCGGGGTGAAGGCGAGCTTGATGTTCATCGAAGGTCCCTCGGGAGCGCGGCCAGGAGGGGCATGATTATACTGCGCTGATGCCCTCCGGCAAGGTCGCGGTCTTCGGCGTGCCCACCGCGGCCGGCGGCCGCGCCTCCGGCCTGGAGCGCGGCCCTTTCGCGCTGCGCGAGGCGGGTCTCCTGCGCGACCTGCGCGCCCTCGGCCCGCGGGTGGTCCACCTCTCCGACCTCTCGCTGTTCCCCTACCGCGACGATCCCGACCATCCGCACGCGCGCAATGCCGAGGTGGTGGAGTGCGCGGTGCGCGCGGCCGCGGACGAGATGACGCGTGCGCTCGACGAAGGCTGGCCGCGGGCCGGAGGCCGTCACGTCCGCGGGCGGCCCCCCGCCGGCCGTGGTCCCCGATCACGTGGCGCTGGTCGGTTTCCGCGCCGTCGATCCCGGCGAGCGGCCCGCTCTCGGTGACCTCGGCCTCGCCCTGCCCGCCAGCGCCGCGCGCCGCCTGGGGATGCGGGTGGCGGCGGCCCTCGCCCTCGACGGCGTCGGCAATGAGGACGGCCCCATCCTGGTCCACCTCGACGTCGACGTCATCGACGCCGCCGAGATGCCGGCCAAGCAGTACCTCACGCCGGGCTCCGGCCTTGCCTATGCCGAGGTCTCGGACCTGCTGACCGCGATCGTCGCCTCCCCGCGCGTGATCGCCCTCGAGGTGACCGAGTACGATCCTTCTCGCGATCCGCAGGGCGAGCACGCGCGGAAGATCGTGGACCTGATCGTCCGCGCGGCCGGCCGCCGTCTCCACGCCTGAGCGACGGGCCGGACCCTTCCCGCGCCGGCGGCGTCTCGGCTTGCCGGCCGCCAGCGCCGGGCGTATTCTCGCGCGGTCCTTCCAGGAGGAAAAACGTGCTGCGTCAAACGCTCGCCCTCGGCCTCGCGGCGAGCCTTCTCTTTGCTCCCATCGTGGCCGGGCAAACCGTCACCTCGGACCCGGAAGTCCTGCGGGGCATCCGGCAGGTGGAAGACGGCGATTACGACTCCGCCATCGTCACCCTCGACGCGGTCGCGCGCCGCCTGAGCGGAGATCCCGCCCGCACGCGCGACCTGTCGCAGTCTTATCTTTATCTGGGCATCGCGTACATCGGGAAGGGGCACGAGGCGGCCGCCAAAGCGAAGTTCCGCGAGGCGGTCGCGCAGATCAAGGACCTGACGCTGAGCCCGGACAAGTTCCCGCCGAAGGTCATCGATCTCTTCGAGGCGGCGCGGGAGGAAGCGCGCGCCCAGGCGCAATCGGCCGCCCCTGCCCCGACGACCACGCTGCCGGCGGCGGCGGCCCCGCCGCCGAAGAAGGGCGGCGGGGGAAAGACCATCCTCATCATCGCCGGCCTCGCGGCCGCGGGGGGCGGCGTCGCCCTCGCCGCGGGAGGCAAGGGCTCCAGCGGCACGTCCACCACTCCCACGACGCCGGCGGCCACGCCCACTCCCGCGCCCACGGCGTCGAGCACGCTCGAGCGCACGGATGCGGTCCCCAACGGCGAGTTCCGGGGGTTCGTGGTCACCGCCTCCAAGGCCGGCACCTTGCAGGCCAAGGTTCAGTGGCACAACCGCGACGTGAAGCTCGACCTCGGGTGCCAGGAGAGCAACCCGCCGTACACGCAGTGCAACGGCACCTACGCCCGCATCAACGACACCGAGGCGACCTTCAGCACGCCCGTACAGCAGAAGGAGTACCTCGTCACCGTCAGCAACTTCTCCGGCCTGCCCGGCGCGGAGACGTTCACGGTGCTGATCCAATATCCGTGAGCGTCCGCTCCGCGCGGCGCGCGGCCCCATGAACTGCCCTTCCTGTCGCGCGGACAACGTTTCCGACGCGCCGTCCTGCGCGCAGTGCGGCACCGCCCTGCCGTCGACGCCGACCCAGCTCATCGTTACCGTGGACCTCCGGCCCGGCGTCGTCTTCGATTCGCGCTACGAGATCCTGGGGCCGCTCGGACAGGGCGGGATGGGGATGGTGTACAAGGCGCGCGACCGCAGCCTGGACGAGGTCGTGGCCATCAAGGTGCTGCGCCCGGACTCGGCGCGGGATCCACACATGGCCGACCGTTTCAAGTCCGAGATCCGGCTCGCCCGGCGCGTCCGGCACCGGAACGTGTGCGCGATCCACGACTACGGCGAGGACCAGGGGCTCTTCTACATCTCGATGGAGTACATCGAGGGCGTCGACCTCAAGCACCAGTTGCGTGACCGCGGGGCGTTCCCCACGGAAGAGGCCTACGAAGTGGCCATCCAGATCGCGGAAGGCCTGCAGGCGGTGCACGAGGCGGGCATCATCCATCGCGACCTCAAGACGCCGAACATCATGCGCGACGCGGGCGGAGTGGCGCGCCTCATGGACTTCGGCATCGCCAAGCGCGAGGGCGACGGCACGCGCACCGCGACCGGTCACATCGTGGGCACGCCCGAGTACATGAGCCCCGAGCAGGCCCAGGGCCACCGCGTGGACTTCCGCAGCGACATCTACGCGCTCGGCATCGTCGTGTACGAGATCTTCACCGGACGCGTGCCCTTCCGTGGCGAGACCCCGATCTCGACCATCCTCAAGCACCTGCACGACCCGCCGCCCCTGGACCCGCCCGAAGCAGTGGACATCCCGGCCGCGATGCGCGCGGTGCTGCGCCGTTGCCTGGAGAAGAGTCCCGCGGATCGCTTCCCCTCCGCGCGCGACGTCGCGGAGGCGCTGCGCGGGGCGCGCTCGCCGAGCCGGCGTCAGCAGCCGGTGCCCACGTCCGCCCTCCAGGCGCCGACGCTCGAATCGCCCACGCTGGCGACCGCTCCCGCTCCGCCCCCCGCCGCGCGCCGCTCGGGGCTGCAGCCGTGGCTGCTCGTCGTCCCGTTGATCGCGGTCATGGGAGGCTCGCTGCTCGTGATGACGCAGATGAAGCGGGCGCCCCTGCCGGAGCCGGTCCCGCCCGCGGCCCCCACGCTGGCCGCGGCGCCGCCCGCGTCGATGGCGCCGTCCACCATGGCCGCCCCCGCCGCCGCTGTTCCCGCCCCATCTGCTCCCGCGGGCGCCTTCTCCCATTCCGTGACTTCGCTGATCACGCCGCCACCCGTGTCCGTTCGCCCGTCACGGCCGGTCAAGGGAGTCGCCCCCGAGACGCGCCCGGTTCCGCCCGCCACCGCCACCGCCGCTCCCGCCGCGCTCCCCGCGGTCACGGCGCCCCCGTCCACCGTGGCCGTCGAGCCGGGGCAGCTCCAGGTCGCGGTGCGGCCCTGGGGCGAGGTCTCGGTGGATGGCCGTGTGATCGGCACGACTCCCCTCGACCGCATCACGCTGCCGGTGGGCACCCACGTGCTGCGCGTCCGTCATCCCCTCTACGAGCTCTGGGAACGGCCGGTGTCCATCCGGTCGGGCGAGACCGCGAAGGTCGTGGTCGACCTGCCCACGCAGGGCGTTCGCAAGCAGCCGTAGAGTCGAGCGCGCTAGCGCGAGCGCGCCACCCGCGCCCGCGCCGGGCGGCGTGACCGCTGCTTGGCCGACACGGAACGGATGACCATGCGCCGCCGTGCCCGGGCATCGATGGGCCGCGGCGCCTTCGCGACCGCCTGCCCGATCAGGCCCCGCACCGCGGGCTCGTCCAGGATCGCGAGGTCGGTCAGCACGATGTGCCGCACCCGCTTGCCCGCGCCCTTGAGCAACCGCGCGGGATCGGAGAGCCGCGCGCCCTGGAGGAAGAACAGCGTCACCCAGCGCGGATAGAGCGCGATGGAGAGGACGGCCTCGGAGGCGCGCTCCGACGGACCGAAGCCCACGACGAGCGCGTTGTAGTTGTCGTACACCAGCTCCACCGCGCCCGGAACGTACTTCCGCATGCGCGCCACCGCCGCCTTCGCCCGCGCCGCGATCGCGGGGTCGTACTTCGACAGGAAGGCCGCCCATTGCCGTGCCGGCGTGTCGCTTCTCGTCGTAGGCACGTCCGACCGCGCGAAGACCTAGGCGGCGGCGAGGTGGGCGGCCCGGCGTCGCACCAGCAGAGCTTGAAGGAGGCCCACGAGACCGGAAGCGAGCGTGTAGAGGCTGACCCCGGCGGCGATTCGGGAGAGGAAGACGAGGGTGAGCACGCCGGGCACCAGGATCGCGGGCAGACGCTGCGAAGCGGAGAGCGTCGGTCCGAGCGCGACGGAAAGCGCGGTCACGAGCGCGCAGCACCCGGCCAGCGCGGCGTCCGGCATCGCGAGGTCCTTGATCCACAGGAAACGCCCGCCCGCGGCCAGGCCGCGCCGAACGGCGCCGAGCAGGCCGAGGAAGATCGGGGCCTGGATGGCCGTCCCCACCAGGCTGCCCCCGTCGACGAGCTTGATCCCGTTCGCCTGGTAGAGCCGGGCCGTCTCTTCCACCATCCGCCGTTGATCGCGCTTGTATTTCTCGCGGACCCGAGCGAGCTGCGGCTCGATCTTCTCGACCGCGGCCTGCACCTCGAGGGCGCGATAGGCCAGGCGCAGCGTCAGGGGCAGCAGGGCGACGCGCGCGACCAGGGAGACGACCGTGATGGCCAGGCCCATGCTTCCGCCCAGCGCGGTCGACACGCAGACGAGCGTCGCATAGATGACGTCCACGAACTCGCTCCAGACGGGCATGGCGCTTCCTCCGGATTCGCCTGCGCACGGCCCAGTGGCCGTCGACGGCGGAACATTGCATCATCGCACGATGAAAATCCACTGGCCCGAGGCCCTCGCCTCATCCGCGCGCGAGGAGGACGAGGAGCAAGGCCAGGGCGGCGGGCACCGCCTGCACGCCGAGGATGCGCGGCGAGACGGTGCGCGCGCCGAAGAGACCCGCCACGACGACGCAGGCCAGGAAGAAGACCTTGATGGAGACAGCGAACTCGGGCGGCGACGCGAGGAGCCCCCAGATGAGGCCCGCGGCCAGGAAGCCGTTGTAGAGCCCCTGGTTGGCGGCCAGGGGAGCCGAGGCCCTGGCCTTCTCCTCCGACTGGCGGAAGGTCCGGAGCCCGATCGGCTTCGTCCACAGGAACATCTCGAGCACGAGAAACCAGAGATGCTCCGCGGCGACGATGGCCACCAGCGCGTTGGCCATCGCGGTCATGCCTCAGATCTCGAGGAGGTCCCGGCCGACGATGACCTGGCCTCGGAAGTGCGCCTGGGCGGCGTCGCGCCACATCTGCTCCGTGACCTCGGGATCGTCCGGAGGGACCAGATGCGTGAGCACCAGGGTCTTCACCCCCGCGGCCTGGGCGACGCGGCCGGCGTCCTCGGCCGAGGTCTGGTGCGCGATGATGCTCTCCTTCAGGCGTGCCGCGTTGGGGACACGGGCGACCATGCGGCCGACGGCGGGCACGTAGAGCGCGGAGTGAACGAGTACGTCCGCGCCCTGGGCGAGCCGGACGACGCTTTCGGAGCGCGCCGTGTCGCCCGAGAAGACGATCGAGCGATCGGCGGCGTCGAAGCGACAGGCAAAGGCCGGGACCACCGGGGGATGATCCACGAGAGCCGCCGTCACCCTCACGTTCTCGTCCTGCATGACCACACCGGCCTCGCTCCGCTCGTGCACGTGGACGGGCGGCACCAGCGCCACGCCCCGGAGGTTCACCGGAACGTCGTCTCCAGGACTCGAAGGCTCCTGGTCTGACTCGCCATGAGCGTCGCCTTCGGTCCCAGGAGCGCGCCCTCGATCGCGCGGCACGTCTCCGCCACCTCCTCCAGCGACAGTTCCGAGTAACCCCACTGACCGAGAAGACGCGCCATCCCGCCCGTCTCCTGGCAAGGCCGGCTTCCGAGGGCTTCGACCTCGAAGGCCTGTCCCTCCACGGCGCGGACGTCGAGCCGAACGCGCTGCCCGGACGACGCGGGCGAAGGATTGAACTCCACGGTGGCGCCGGATTCGGCGCTGAGGTCGGCGCCCCCGCGCACCAGCCCTTGGGCGTGGATCTCCACCTGGTAGTGTCCCGCCGGTGCCTCGTAGCGCGCGACGGTGCGGAAGCGATAGTCCCGCTGGCAGGCCAGTGCCACGAGGGCCAACGTCAAGGTGCCGGTGCCGGCTCATGCCCACTTCAAATGGCGCGCGGCGCGCGGACCGGCGTCAGCGGTCGCGATGATCCGGCCCTCCCCGCGGCTCGCCGAACCCCAGCACGTAGCCGTCGTGATCGCGGACCGCGAACTCCTCCATCTGGTACGCCTCCTGGACGATCGGCCCGTAGACGATGTCCGCGCCGCTCGCGCGCAGCTCCGCATGGAGCGCCCGCACGTCGCGGACCCAGAAGAACGCGTCCCAGGTTCCGCCCTGCTTCTTGTTCGGGCGGATGTCCTCCGGCCGGTCCACCAAACGCAACATGATGGGCAGACCAAAGCCCAACACGCGCTCGTAGTGCGCTGCGGACCGCTGGCTCACTTCTTTGCTCGGTTCGCCCGGCGCTTGGGCTTGGCCTTGAGCTTCGACTTCGGCCTGGCCTTGGGTGTGACGCGCTCCGGAAGCCTGGCGCCTCCCGTTTCGCGATTCCACTCCTCGAAGGTCTGGTTGGAGATCTTGCCCTCGACGAGGAGCTGCGCGAACTTTCGCCGCTGCGCTTGGCTCTTGAATGGCATCTTGTCCTCTCACACTACCAGAGGCCGGGCACGAGGCGCCTCGTGCGCGCCATGTACGACTCGTAGTCCTTGCCGAACTCCTCCCGCATGAGCCGCTCCTCGGGACCGACGCGGAGGACGAACAGGACGCCGAAGGTGACCAGGTAGGACGGACCGGCCACCCAGTTGGGAATCACGAGCGTCTGGCCCAGCGAATAGAGCAGGAGGGCCAGGTACATCGGGTGGCGCACGTGGCGGTAGATGCCGTGGGTGACGAGCCGATGGCCCTCCCGTACCTCCAGCGTGATCGACCAGTTCGTGCCGAGGTCCGCGTGCGACCGGTGGAAGAGCCACAGTCCCACGGCGAGGCACAGGATGCCCGCGATGAACGGCACCGGCCGCAGCGGGTAGTCGGCGAACGCGAGGAGCCGCGTCGCGATCCAGAGCAGCGGAACGAAGAACCCGAGCCAGGCGAGGGTCAGGAGCACCATCTCCAGCTTCCCCTTCCCGCTCTTCACGACCTTGACTCCGTGACTCCGCTGGCCGTGCGGAGCGCGGATGATCACCATCACGATGCTGCTCACGAGGATGGCCGCCTTGGCGTACCAGGGGTTCACGATCTAGGAGGCCAACGGACGGCCGATCTCCCAGTGATGCCCGAATGGATCGACCACGCGGCCCAGCCGCCAGCCATAGTCTTCCTTGACCGCGACGACCTCGCGCGCGCCGGCCGCCAGCGCCCTCGCGAACACCGCATCGGGATCGGGCACCGTCAAGATCATCCTGACCGAACCACCACCGAGCGACTCCGGGCTGAAGTTGCCATGCTCCGGCGACTCGTCGGCCAGCCAGAACTCGGCCCCATCAATGGACAGCCGAGACACCACCGAGCCGGAGGGATCCTCCACACGATAGACCTCGATCGCCCCGAAGGCGGACTTGTAGAACTCGACGGCGCGGGCGCCATTCCGCACCGACAGCATGGGTGCAACCGAACAGGAGATCGAGGTCCCTGTGCCCGCGTCCGTCCTCATCGATCCCCCCGATCGGCGGTGAAGTCGTCGCCTTCAGAGCTCCACTGCTCCAGGACGGCCCGCACGGCGCCGTCAACCGCATGCCGTGCGTCACCACGGTCCCACCCCTGCGCGAGGAACGTGTCGTACGGCGAGTGCCGATGTCGCACATGTGCGGTCACGGCCAGCCGGATCGCGGTCGCATCGAGCTGGCGCGCCGCCGCCGAACGCCCGACTCGTCCGCTGTACTTCAGGCAGGCGTGCCCGGCGATCGCCGCCGCTTCCGCGGCGGGACACCCGGGATAGACGGCCCGGACGGCTTCGCCGAAGGCCCGCACATAGTTCGCATCCGTGCGCTCGCGGGCCAGGCCGGCCCGTTCGCGCGCCCGCGCCCGCTGGTCCTGGTCGCTGAGACACTCCTGCTCGGCCTGCTCGAGCGCCGGCAGTTCGATCAGGAGGCCTTGACGTTCATACCGCTTGCGCGCGCGGCTGAAACGAACCACCACGGCCGAGAGCGTCGAGTGCTTCCGGCTCCGGCGACTGAGCGCCGCATCGCCCGCCGGGAGGTACACCAGGTGGTCGAGATCCGCGCAGGCCAGGCACGACGGCCGCTCCTTCTCCATCCGCAGGAGCGCGCCCTTGCCGATCTCGGCCCCACAACTGCTGCAAACCGAGGGCTTGAGGACCGAGAATACGACGATCTCAGCCTGACGTTTTGCGTTGGTCGTCGCCATCACGCTCGCCCCGCCATTGTGCTACTCGAGAACGGCCGTCGCCTCGATCTCGATCAGAAAGCCGGGATCCGCGAGTGCGGCCACTCCGATCCAGGTCGCCGCGGGCTTCGCGGGGCCGGCGAAGGACTCCCTGAGGGCGCGGCCCACGGCTTCGGCCTTTTCCGGCCGGTAGTCGACGATATAGAGCCGCAGGCTCACGATGTCGGCCAGCGTTCCTCCGCTTGCTTCAACCACGGTCCGCAGGTTGCGGAAGGCTTGCCTCGCCTGCGCCGCCAGGTCCATGCCGCCAACGACCTGCTTGCTCGAATCCCATGCCGTCTGTCCCGACACGTACAGCGTCCGCCTCCCACTGGCGGCGACGGCCTGCGAGAAGCCGTGGTCGACGCTTCGGAACAGCGACTCGGGGTTGATGTAGTCCTTTGGCATCGTCCGCGCCTCCGCAGACAGGAGCCCAACGTCCAACGCCACCAGCAGGGCCGCGGGGAGGTCTCGCTCGTCGTCATTGATTGTCATCGGTCCGCGGCGCCGCGCTTGTTCTGACTGGTTGCTCCATGTCACGACGCTGGCGCCGCGTGGCGTGACGGGCACTCATCCGCCGAATGTTACCCCCCGATCAACAGACACACGAGAGCCTAGTCCCTCCCACCCCTGGTTCTGGGCCAGAACCCGATGAGGAAGAATGGCAGGAAGAGGATGCACTCATGCAGCATGAGGTGAATGCCTCGTGCGGCGAAGAGTCGAGGCCCGACGGGAGCCACCGGTATCGGACGCCAAGACGCGAAGTACCGCGCATTGGAAAACGGCCAGAGCAGTGCGATGCCAAGCCCTCCATCGGTGAGCGTGTCCAGAAGGCCGTGGGTGGCCATCGTGAGGGCCGCGGCCGCCCCCAGGGTGACAGCGGGAAGGCTCATCGTCCAGGCGACGAGTCCGAGAAGAAGTCCACAGAGGGCCGCAAAGGCGAGCGAATGAGCGGCTCCCCGATGGCCAAATGGCGCGGCGTAGGAGATCCCGAAACTGAACGCGAGGACATCGAGGTCCGGAAGGCAAGAGCTCACGACCAGCAGGACGACCCAGGCCGCGGTCGGCACGCCTGCCGGCGAGCGTCGCGCGCGAGCCGCAGCAAGACCGACGGCGATGTGACCGACACTTGGCATCTTCGATGCTCATTCCAGGGTGACAGACCGCGCCAGTCTAGCCGTCGCGGACCTCGTGATCTTCAATCCATTGTCGGGCGGCCCGCTCGTTCCATGTGCACGTGCGTCTCGCTCTCACCGTAAGCTAAGCCGACATTGACGTGTGCCTTGAAGACATTGACATAGGCGAACGCGGCGCCACCCACACACTTCCACACCTTCGCATGACGATCCACCGCACGATCGCGCCGGACTGCTCCACTACCGTAGTGGCCACCGCCTTGCGCCGTGATCTTCAACGCTTTGTTCGGCGGCGCGTTCTAGGATGCTCGGTGCACAGACGCCTGGACGGCCTGAGGCAGCTCTACGGCGACGAAGCGCTTCGCAGAGAAAAGGTAGTCTTCGCCACTCTCGTCAATGACTCGGATGTCGCCCACCGATTCGGCGTCTGCATCGGGCAGCGCGACGTAGATCTTGTTCCGCTCCAATGACGCTGACTCTCGCCATCGTTGCTCTCCTCGATGTCTAGCGGCCTAACACCGAGCTAAGCTGCAAGGGCCACCACAGCCGACCGCGGTGACAGCTAACGGACCTTGTCAGCTTCATCTCGTCGTTCGGCAGCCCCTTCGCCTACCTCGCCTGCTCGGAGGTCCTTGGGAGATACTTCGCCGGGTCACTGACCGCGAGCCGGCCATCCCGGAGTGCCTCCTTGAGTTCGGAGACCGTCGCCGACCACCCGCCTGGAGCATCGCGCTGCCCCGCCGAGCCACTGGCGAAGAGGCAGACCTCTGCGGAATGCTCGCCCACCCGGAACACGACCAGGTAAAGGACGTGGGCAACGCCGCCGACCTCCAGGCACACAAACCACCGATCCCCGGCGTGCCCGGCGAGTACCAGGCGGGCTGCCGGCAGCGGTGTGCCCGTCACCTCGTCGGTTGGATTGAAGGGGCCGCCGTGATCGCTGATCGGATCACGCCGCAGCTTGAGCTCCGCCAGGACACGCGAGTCGAGCTCGGCGATATGGTTCGTGGATGTCCAGGACCTTTGCTGAAAGATCTTGCCCTCCGCCAGGGGGGCCTCCCCTGACCAGGCCGATCCCGTCGAGAACGCCAAGGCGAGGGCGATTGCGCTAGCGAGCATCTCTCACCTCCAGCGACTCCGCTTCGGTCTGCCGAACACCGAGATCAGCAGCGAGGGCCGCGCCACCTTCGCCTTCGCGGAGCTCGTCCGCTTCATCTCGTTGTTGTGCGGCTCTTGCGGAGCTGCTCTCTCCACACTTCCTTCGTGATTGCCCACCGCTCGTGGTCTCGCCAGCGACCACCCACTTTTAGGTAATCCTTCGAGAACCCCTCCCGCCTGAAGCCAAGGCTCTTGATCAGAGCCTTGGAAGCCGTGTTTGCAGGCTGGATGTTCGCCTCAAGACGATGGAGGCGCAAACCCGTAAAAGCTCGCGCGATAACCGCCCGCAAGCCTTCCCGCATGAATCCCTGACGAGCATGCTTTGCGTGGGCGTAGAAACCAAGATATGCAGAGCTGAAAGCGCCTCGTACAACCTCGCTAATGTTCACCACCCCAACGAGCTCCTCAGTGTCGCACCGCCGGAGGAGATGGCCGATGATCTCGCCCCGCCGACTGCGCTGCAGGTACCGTGCCCAGCCCAGCGGCGTGCGCGGGGGATAGACCCACGGACGATGTAGGAGCCTGCTGCCACGAACGAGGTCTAGTAACTCCGGCACGTCATTCGGTCTTGGAGCGACTAGCACGAGCCGTTCAGCCATTCAGCTGTCGTCTGACGTCCGCACAACACCGGTTGCAAGGGCCGCGACTCCGGTTTGCCCGCGCGGACCTCGTCCGCTTCATTGATGTTGTTAGCCGGCGCCTCAGTGGCGCGACGCTTCTAGCTCCTGCACCCACGCTGGTTTTGGAATGCCTTGTTGGGGCTCGAAGTGCGCCAGCAGCTTGCCAGTAGTCACTTCGCGCAGCTCATGACGGACGCCGAAGCCACCGTGCACAGTCTCCTGCTGGTAGCACACTTCACGAGAACCGTTACGGAAAGCCCAATACCAGACAGGAAGCTCATTGGGCGCGAACACCCGAAGCTGCCCGCCGGAAAACACCATGAGCTTTAGCGGAACCGGATAGGACGTGCAGCAGTTGGGGTACGTCGCAAGCCAACCAACCGCAGACTGGTCAGAAGAGACGGCTGCCTGTTCGAGCCCCACCTGCTCTGCGTCCTTGGCGAATACAAGCTGGCGGTGATCCCGCATGGTGACAACGACGGCATCTGCGTCCCACCTGGCTCCGAGGTACGTGTCGGCTCTGTCGGTTGGCGTTACCATCGACAAGGCCAGGGAGATCGCCAGCCAAACGCCGGCCTTCATACCATGCCCCCACGTCCGGCTGACACTGAGATCAGCGGCGAAGCTCCATTCGGGGCCGTGCTTCGTCCGCTGCATCTCCTATGTTCGACGGCGCTCCTCGGCCCGCAGCCTAGAAGATCTGCCAGGGCCGCGGCAAACTCTCTCGGACGGTCACGGTCTCCGAAACGCGATTGCCCATACTGTCCGTCAACTGAGCAGTGATGAGGAATGCGAGCTGCGGGGGCGGGATGCGCCCGGGCCCACCCTCGGGCACCGGTCGCCTCCACTCAACAGGCAGCGCTACGCTCGCGCGTGGACCGAGTAGCACCTCAAGGACGCCCGATATGCCACCCGCGGAATCCGACAGAGGTGCCCCGCTCGCAGCATCGACAACGCGGACGTCGAGAGTTCCCCGACCGCCGATGTCGTTCAACGTAGAAACCGACACCGTCCATTTCGCGTGGAGGTAGTCGGTTGCCGAGCACGGAAACATGGCGAACACGCCCGCACAGGGGTCTACGAAGTCCACCGGGATGGGATCGGGAACTACGACCAGCCCGATGGAGGCTCGTGACGGCCCGCATGAGCCAGCGAGAACACAGAGAGCGAGCAACACCAGCGCGAGCCGCGGTGTCGCAGCCACTCGGCACGATCGACATACTCCATTGTCCATGCCGGGTCTCCGAATGTCGCCTTGCGCTGGTGATCTCAAAGTCCGGCGAACACCGGAGTCAAGCTTCGAAGCTCCGAAGTTTGCCGGGCTTCGTCAGCTTCAACTCCTTGTTGGGCGGCCAGCCGGCCTCCTGCAACCTCACTTCTTGACATGCCGGGCCCAGTCAACCAGGCCCCATGGATGCAGCTCGGCAACGAAGACGCCCGAGGCAACGGCCGGATCGGCAGCCACCACAGCCTTCGCTTGTTCATCGTTCGCCGCCTCGAAGACCGCGGCCCCACCGGCGTCGTCCGAGAATGGTCCCCCAGACTTGAGTGAGCCCTTAACGTAGAGGCTCAGGATGTACCGACCGTGCTCCTTGAGCGGCTGCTCTACGATCGGTTTGCCTTGCAGCCAAGACGGCCCAGGCTTATAGACGACGAGGTATGTTGTCGTCGTAGGCGCACCTGCCGTTGCCCAACGCGCCTCGTAAGCGACAAAGCATAGACCGAAGGCTACGACGGCCAAACAAGCCCGCTTCTTCATCGGTGCCTCCCACACGTTCCAACCGCGCCGCTACCATTTCCACCTGTGCCGCAGCTCATTGTGACGCGTCCTTCATCCCCATCCCGCGGAAGCACTTCCAGCTGCCGTCGGGGAGCTTCTTCAACACCATCAGCACAGTGCCACGGGCCTGCTTCGCCTCGCCACCCGGCGATGCGACATACGAAGCCGTGAAGGAACGCCAGACGACGGCCGAGCCACCATCTAGAAATGTCAAGTCCTTGGTCTCCGGGACGTAGCTCAGCACCTTGAAATCCTTGTTAGCCGTCTGGCGTTCGTTGCTCTCTCGGATGGCCTTCTTGCCGACTTCCGCCTGGCCTCCGCCGAGACGAACAGCGTCATCGGTCCACAGATCCGTCAGCGCAGCAGGATCTCGCGCCAACGTCGCGGCAATGTCCTGCTGGTAGAGCTTCTCGATGGCGGCCAGGTCTGCGGCGCGCTCCTTGTCGCTTTCAGCCGCCGCGGCGGGTCCCTGAAGCACTTGCGCTACCGTCGCGATCAACGCGCAGACAACAACGGCAACTGACCGCACTCTCATGCAGTTTCCTCCAATACACCTGCTCGCGCCTGGTAATCCGCAGAACACCAAGATCAGACAGTATGGAGCGACCGGCTCGCGATCGTAATCTCGCGGGTTAGTGCCACGGCTGCGGCGCCAGAGCCGCATACGAAAGGAGCCGGTCATGAGGG
>WNFI01165182.1_pt1 | contig 16590 bp, 14 predicted proteins | sample 5400471 | NCBI WGS metagenome assembly WNFI01 (sample SAMN13153348, study PRJNA577476) | soil metagenome | isolation source: 100 cm saprolite on Douglas fir-dominated hillslope | place: USA:California | collected 2013-09-17 | reverse complement strand
GAAGACCGCCGCTACGTGACGCTTGCTGCGCTCGCGGGCCAGGTTGAAGTACGCCGCTACGTTGATACGGCGATGGTGCCGCGGAGGTTGAGGGCGTCGGCTTGGTCGCGGAGGGCGGCGATGCAGAAGGCGATGTGTTCTTCTAGGGGGACGCCCAGTTCTTCGGCACCTTTGCGGACGTCTTCGCGGCTTACGCCTTTGGCGAAGGCTTTGTCTTTCAGGCGGCGTTTCACGGAATCCACTTCCAGATCGAGGATGCTTTTCGAGGGGCGAACGTAGGCGCAGGCGGTGAGAAAGCCGGCCAGTTCGTCGCAGGCGAAGAGGGTGTGCTCGAGCGGGGACTGGCGGGGCACGTTGCAATAGTCGGCGTGAGAGAGGATGGCGCGGACGATTTCCTCGGAGTAGCCTTGCTCGCGAAGGATTTTGGCGCCTTCGGCGGGGTGCTCTTTGTCCGGAGCGTGCGCTTCGTTGGGCCAGCGCTCGTAGTCGAAATCGTGGAGCAGAGCGGCGACGCCCCAGAGTTCCTCGTCCGCGCCGTGCTTGCGGGCGTAGGCGCGGACGCAGGCTTCCACAGCGAGCATGTGCTTGCGGAGGCTTTCGGACAGCGTGTATTCGCATAAGAGCTTCCAGGCGTCTTCGCGTGTGGGCATGGTCTCGGATCTCCTTCAAAAGACGGAATAGCTTACCTTACGTCGGCAGAGGATTCACCACCGAGGGCGCAGAGTCCACAGAGAAGAATGGAACGGACCCAGAGACGACCAGGAATTGTCAACGCACGGGACAATTTGAAAATGGGTGTGGCGTTCGCGCCGCGTTTTGCGGTAATAAGAGAAGCAACAAATCCTTCGCTCGCGGGTTCGATAGAGCGAAGCCCAGCCTGGAAATTACAAGAGAACTGTACGAGCGAACAGGCGAAAGCTTGGCGTAGGGTTTGTGTTTGATATGCGCACAGATAAAAAAAGTCTAAAAATACCCTTGACAGAAAACGCCTATTCGCGAGAGACTCCGGTCGCGCCAGTTACTGCCTTCCCCCCGAAGTACGTTCCGACGTTTCCTCTCCTATCCGCGCGCCGGAAAAAGTCAGCGAGGAGTGCCGGTGTCCGCACAATTAGAGAAAGAAGCGCTTAGTTCATTAGAATTGGATAGGGAAGTCATTCGCTGTAAGACATGCGGTCTAGTCCAGTACCGGACGCGCACAGGGAATTGCCGGCGTTGCGTGCGCGCCCTGCCTCAGCGTTTGGAGTTCCTGATTCCTCCCCCGGCACCTCCGGAGGAGACCGGCGCTGAACCCGCGCAAGAGAGGTTTGCCAACCGCGAGACGGTCGAGAACATCGGCCAGCGCATACGCCAGTTGCGCGAATCGCGCACCATGACACAAAGCCAGCTACAATCGCGCTCGAAGGTGTCGCGCTCGTACCTGTCGCGCATCGAGAGCGGGCAGATGACGCCCAGCCTGGGCACCCTGGAGAAGATCTCCGAAGCGCTGAACGTGGGGCTGAATCGCTTCTTCATTCCGGAATCCGACGGCGAAGCTTTGCTGGAGGATCCGTTCATCCAGGGATTGCGGCCGTTCCTGCGCCAATTGGATTGGGAACAGTGGCAATCCATATTGAAGAGGCTGCAGGCGATCAGCGACCACGTTGGAGCACTGCCGACGAATCTCCGCCCTATCGGTAATCCGGCGCGGCTGCCGCAGCCCGCGTCGGGGAATGGCAACGGCAACGGTCACGTGAGCGCCGGCCATTCGAATGGGCATGCGCTGACGAACGCGCATGGTCATCCGCAGGGCTACCCGCTGCGGCGCCCGGTCGCGCCGTTCACGACTCCCGGGAAACCAACGTTGCAGCGGTCGTTTGCGCGCTAGAAATTTTTAAATATAGCTTTAGCGCGGCGTGATGAAAGTCACGCCGCGTTTTTGTTTTTGTGGGGCGACCGGGGCCCTAGTCGCGCGCGACGGAGACTTTGGCGGCGGGAACTTCGAGGCGCATCAGCCGGTGATTCGAATCGAGGAACAGCAGCACCTCGAGGTCGGAAGTGGTGACGCGCAGCCCATCGTAGGACTTGCCCTTGGCGGTGACCGAGCCGGTTGATTCCACGGTGACCGAGCCGGGCGTCAGTTCCTGCGGAATAATCACAGGAAGATTCTGCGCGCCGCGTTTGGACCAATCATACACACGCGCCAGCACGCCGTATTGGTAGTACAGATTGTTGTCGAGCACGGCGATCAGCGGCGTGCCGAAGCTCATGTCCTGTTCGAAGGGCCGTGCGCCCTGCATTTGCAGCGTAATTTTGGCCACGCCGTTTGCAAAGAGGATGCGCGCGCCGTTGGTTTTTTCCGCGTGCGAAGTCCACTCGTAGCTGATGGGAGCGCCATCGGCTTGCAGGGTGAGCATGCCGGTTACGTGCGCGGCGGGAGAATCGGGAGCCTTGAGGTCCGTGGCGCCCTGCGCGGCCCAGCCAGCCGAAGCCGGCGAAATCTCAAACTCTTCGTGGCCGACGGTTTGGCCGTCCAGCTGGATGGTGAATTTTCCCTTGTCCGCGGCGAACACGGCCGCCTTTTTTTGGGCCTGCGAAGCTAGGGAGCCCCACGCCAGGATGCACGCGGTCAGAACACCCAATGCGATTTTAGACTGCAAAGAGTTGCACATTATCGAAGCTACTCCTTCGTGCGGCTGCAACTAGAGTTTGCCACAGCAGCAATGCCCAGCGCGGAGATCCCGCGGGTCTGCGTTTAGAGTGTTACCCCCGGTTCGGAGATGATGCGAAGAACACGGAAATTTCAGGATTTCGGCTCCTCCACCACAAGGTGAGCATCGCCGGCGCCCGCGGAAGTGATTCCTCGCCGGAGAATCTCGGCCACGACGCGGGCCGGTTCGCCGGAGCTGTCCACGCGGTGGTCGGCTTGCTGATAGGAAGGCAAGCGTTGCGCGTAAAGTGCACGAAAGCTGGCTTCGTCTCGGAACAGCGGGCGGCCGCTCATGGTCATGCAGCGCGCCAACAAAACATCGGGGGAAGCGTCCAGCCAGATGACGGGAACGCCCGCGGCACGAAGAAACTCCGACGCGCCGGCCTGAGCATAGGTGCCGCCGCCGAGCGCGAGGACCACGGATTCCTTGTGTTCGAGGGCGCGGCCGAGCGCGGTACGCAGTTGATCGGCTTCGATCTGCCGAAAGGCCGCCTCGCCCAAACGCTCGAAAATTTCAGGAATGCGAAGCCCGGCGGCCGCTTCGATGCGATCGTCGAGATCCACAAAGCGCCAGGCCAACTGCCGCGCCAGCAGCGTGCCAATCGTAGTCTTGCCTGAGCCCATGAAGCCCGCCAGGCAAAGCACCTGCGGACGCGATTGTGGTGGTCGCGGAGGAATCGTCATCTAGTGCACTTGACTTGAGCAGACCGGCCGGAACTCTCGGCTTGGCACGCGTTAATCGCGCTTCAGTATGCGGATTGTACCACTGTACGAGGAGAGTTCGACCTTGGCGAGGCCGCCACCCACGGTGCCGAACAAGCCCTTGGTGAATTTAGACGCGATATGCCGCACGCCGTGCGAATCGGGCTTCAAATACGCTTCCGCTTGGTTGTCGACGGTGCCGGTGGCAGTCTGCGCCTTGAGGTCAAAGGAATCGCTCCCGGAGAAGTGCACTTCAACGGTGCCCTTGCCGCTCTTCATCGTATAGATTCCGGTGCGAATGAAGTCACCGTCAAAAAGAATATTGCCCGACATGGTGAACAGCGTGACATTGGTCAGCCCGGGCTGCAAGACCTGCGCGTTGCCGCTCACCGAGTTGAAATCGAGCTTGCCTGCGCACTGCGTGCAAACCAGCGATCCGCCGGTGGTGCGCACCACGATGTAGCCGGACACTTCCTTGAGATGAATATCGCCGGCGACGCTTTGCAGGGTCATGTCGCCCATGACCTGCTCGACATAAACAAGTCCGGTCTGCGTGCGCAACTGCAGTTCGGCTTCCTCCGGCACGGTCAATTGAAAATTGGCCTCCAACTCATTGGCCGGCGCGGAAGTACGATGACCGGGCGCCCTTTTACGGCAAAATGCCTTTCGAAATGCTGGGGCGCCGCCTGCGCGAAAGCAGAAGGCCAGAGGAGCACTCCCGCGCCCAGCACGGGCAGGATTCCACGTCCCATTGTATGCAGGCTCATGTTAGTATCCGCTCCCCCCGCGTTCCATCATCACGGATATCAATTCCGCCTTTTGCTGGTAAGCGCCGCTCAAATATTCACGCGTCAGGTCATCCTGCGGCTGCTCTTTCATGCGCTGCTCGCAATCGACAATAAATTTGTCGACGATATCCAGATTCTGCCGCAGCGATACGTCCACGTTCGAATCGCCGGCAAGTTGCATGGCCGGCAGATGAGCTTCGTCGTTGTTCAGGGTCAGGCTGGTGTCCTGGTAGAGGGCGTCAGAAGCGTTGCGAGCTTCCGTGGGTTGCGTGGCCGGGCGCTCAAGCTGCAAAGCAGTGGCGGCGACAATCAGCAGACCGACAGCCGTGGCGGCCAGCACGCGCGGGCGGAAGAGATCGTAAAGAGTTGTCCACCAGGCATTCCGTGTAGCGGAGCGGATAATGCCCTCTTCTTCCAATTGCACGCGCAGAGAGGTCCACACACGCCTCGGAGGTTCGACTTCCGAGGGAAGCAAATGAGCGGTAGCGACGATCGCGGTCAAGTCCGCGATGAAATTCTGGCAGGAACTGCAGCCGGCGAGATGCGCACGCGCCGCTTCAGGCACGGGCACAAAGCCCTCTAGTTCGAGGACTACTTCCACTTCTTTACACTGCATGGTCGTGTACTCCGCGACACGCTGCTTCGGAAGTTTCTTCGGCTCGACTCCGAATACAACCTCGCGACGTGTCCGCGCTTGCTGCGTGCACCCCGGAATTTTTTCTATTGTAGCTCAATCGCTGCTTCCCGTCTGTGTTTTCGCTGCGTGGCGTTCTTGCCGCGCCTGCTCGCGAATGTCTTCCTGGAGCAGATCGCGCAACCTGGTTCGCGCCTTGTGTAACTGCGATTTCGAATTTCCGACCGAACAACCCATGATCCCGGCAATCTCGTTGTGCTCGTAGCCCTGCACGTCGTGCAAAACAAATACCGTGCGGTAACCCGGGGGCAGCTTGTCGATGGAACGCTCCAAATTCACGCGATCCACCGCTCCGCTTAACCGTAAATCCGGCGCCCCGACGTCCCTCTTCAGACCGCCGCCATCTTCGTCGGGTTCGGTGCTTTCCTCCAGGGAAGCCACCGGAAGAACTTTCTTGCGCAACCGCATCAGTACCACGTTCACGGTCATGCGGTGCAGCCAAGTCGAAAACGCAGACTCGCCGCGGAACGTCGCAATCTTGCGGAAGAGCTGCAGAAATGCTTCCTGCATCAGGTCTTCCGCGTCGGACGGGTTACTAACCATGCGCAGACACAGCGCGTACACGCGGCGGCTGTGTAGCGCATACAGAAACTCAAAAGCCGCGGCGTTCCCGGCTTGCGCCAGGCGAATGGCCTCGCTTTCCGTCAGCGCCTTAGGCAGCTGCGGGGCGTTTGATGCGATGGGATCGCCTGGTCTGTTTCGGGCCAACGGTCCAATAGCGGCGCATCCACCTTTTCGGATGCACCGGATACCCCCTGGAGTTGTCTTCGCAACGACCCGCATAACCAAACAAACACGGAACGGGCCTTTATTACTCGCTGAGTTGGTGCCCGGGAGAACCGGGTTTAGCAGGCTTGGTTATTCTCCCTCGATTAGCACCATTCGTCTACGCCGGGTTGGTTCGGCATCGTGAGGGGTGAGTATTGGGGCGTTTATGGATTTCTGGAAGGCGCCGACCTGGTCATCGGGGAGTACCACTATAAAAGACTTCAAGAGAACGATAGCCTCGCGCAGGCAGGTGTTCAAGTCAAAATGAGCGTTATCAAGGGCGCGCCAATCCGCGGAGGGCTCCGCCGAGGCGCCGCTGCCGAGATCAAAGGCTACTTCGCAAAAATCCTTGCGGATGCTTATCACCATCTCTTCGAGTGTGTCGATCTTGTGCAGGAATTGCGAACGTTGGGTGAGGAGCACGTAACTTAAAAGGTCGTTCATACGAGCGGTGCGCTGCTCCCGGGTACCGCGGAAGGTGGAAGAGTTTAGAGGAGCGGTATTGGGAATAATGCCGAAATGCTTCGCGTGTTCTCCCAACGTATGGAGCAGACCCTCCACAGGACGCGCCACCCGCGCGCACAAAGCCGGTATCACGGAGATGGCCCGGTACGAATGTGCTAGTTTCCCGATGCGGCGGAGCTCAAGGGCCTCGTTTAGCGAAACGCTGAACATTCCGTAGGAGATCTCGAGTTGGCGCACGCAGGAATCAAAGGTCTCGGCCTTGGCTGGGGGTAGCCAGCTGCTCCAGTCCTCTTGGACAGAGGAATTCCTGCAGGGAAGGGCGTGGGTGCGAACCCGCACGGGGTTTCTCTCCTAGGAGGGTGCAGTATACCAAAATAGTTTCGGAGGCCGGTAAGAATTATTAACAAAAGCTAATTTCTCGCTTGGTGAAACGAAACACTTTAAGCGGGCGGGGACAAAAGCCCTGACGTTATTAGCACTTGCAGCCACGATTGCTCCTCGCAAGGACGGTACGCTGAGTATCCTTAAATAAATTCCTTGCTGACGAATTTGTTTTAGAAGCGCCGTATACTCAACCGCCGCTTGCGAAATGGCCGCTGGGACCCGATTGGAACGTGCTGCGGTGCCGGACGGGGCGTCACATTCTTGCCCTGCAGTGGCGCTGGCCGCTATACTCGCCTGCGATTACGCGGAAAGGATTTTCCCGTTGCAATTTGAGCCGCGCGACCAGTTTGAGCAGCGCCAGAAGAAGTTGCAGCAAGTTCAGGCGCTGGGCCTGAAAGCGTACCCACACGAATTTCGCTGGAGCGATACGGTTGCGGATCTGGCGACCCAATTTGGAGCGACCTCTGGCGCGGATCTGGAGGCCAACCGCCGGGAAGTCCGCATTGCCGGACGAATCGTTTCGCTGCGCCTGATGGGCAAGGCTGGGTTTGCGCACCTGCAGGGTGCGGGGAAGCGCATCCAGATCTATGTAAAAAAAGACGTCGTGGGCGAGCGCGGATTCGAACTTTTTCAATTGCTCGACCTCGGCGACTGGATCGGCGTGCGCGGGCACCTTTTCCGCACCAAGACGAATGAGCTTTCCATCTGGGTGGAGGAGATATTCTTCCTGTCCAAGGCGCTGCTCCCATTGCCGGAGAAATGGCACGGCCTGACCGACGTGGAGGTGCGCTACCGCCAGCGTTATCTGGACCTGATTGCGAATGAAAAATCGCGCGAGGTGTTTGTGACGCGCGCGCGAATCATTCAGGAGCTGCGGCGATTTTTCGATGCCCGCGGTTACATCGAGGTGGAAACACCGATGATGCATCCGCTGCCCGGCGGAGCGGCGGCGCGGCCTTTTGTGACCCATCACAATACGTTGGACATCGACCTATATCTGCGGATCGCTCCGGAGCTCTATTTGAAGCGGCTGACCGTCGGAGGATTTGACCGCGTATACGAGATCAACCGCAATTTTCGCAATGAGGGCGTCTCCACGCAGCACAATCCGGAATTCACGATGCTGGAGTTTTACGAGGCGTACAGCAATTACCGCGATTTGATGGACATGAATGAACGCCTGTTCGCGGATCTGGCCAAAGCGATCACCGGGTCCACCGCGGTCCGCTATGGAGAGGTCGATTTGGACTTCGGGAAATTTCAACGTTTGACGATGCGCGAAGCCATTGTGAAATACTGGCCGGATGCAGCGGGAGCCGCTCCGAGGATTGCGGAGCTCGCCGCGCCTGGCGGTCCGCGAGCGATAGCGGAACGCTACAATGTGTGGGCCAAGAATACCGGCGCTCCTTACGCCGCTTCCAAGGGGAGTTCGAGCGACGGCGAATGGACCGGTCTGCTGTTTGAGAGCATGGCCGAAGACAAGTTGGTGCAGCCGACCATTCTCTACGAATTTCCCACCGACATTTCTCCGTTGTCAAAGCAGAAGCCGGACGATCCGAGCGTGACGGAGCGCTTTGAGATTTTCGTTGCAGGGATGGAAATCGCGAATGGCTTTTCGGAGTTGAATGATCCGATAGAGCAGGAACGCCGCTTTCGCGCGCAGGTCGCGCTGGGTGGGGACGAAATGCCCAAGCAAGTCGACTGGGACTACCTTCGCGCGCTGTGCCACGGCATGCCGCCTGCCGCGGGCGAAGGCATCGGCATCGACCGTTTGACCATGCTCTTTACGGACTCGCCGTCCATCCGCGACGTTATTTTGTTCCCGCAATTGCGCCCGGAGGCGCCGGCCAGTCCGGAGCAAGGCACGGAGCCCTGACGAGTTCAGCATGAAATTTGAATGGTTCGTCGCCAGGCGGTACTTGCGGTCGCCGTACCGCCCCGCGGTGCTGCGCCTGGTGACGGCGTTCTCGGTGATTGGAGTTGCCGCGGGCGTAGCAACGCTGGTGATTGCCCTGGCGATGAACACCGGCTTTCGCGAGACGCTGCAGGACCGCTTACTGGGCGTGACGGCGCACGTGTCGCTCACCAAGCCTGGCGCGGGCGGCATCCGCGATTATGAGGCGATGGCCTCCAAACTTGCGGCGACGCCGGGCGTGCGCTCCGTAACGCCGGCAGCATATCAGACCGTGCTGATGACGTTTGCCGGCGAGGCGCGCGGCGTGGTTACGAAAGGAATCGATGTACAGCGCGAACGGCGCAGCGATGAGGCCCTGCAGCGCATCATTGCCGGCAAGTTGGATTTTTCCCCCGATACCGACGGCATTGATGCGGTACTAGTCGGCATGGTGCTTCCTCAGCTTGCCTGCTGCGCAAGCGCTCTCGGGGGTCGGCGACGTCGTTAGCGTGCTCGAATTTCGTTTGGATAAGCCGGAGCAGGCCGATGCCATTGCGCGAAAATTGGAGCAGGCCGCAGGCCCCGGTTTTGCCGCTACCACCTGGATGGAAGAAAATCGTGCCCTGTTTCGCGCCTTGCGCCTGGAAAAACTGGTAACTGCGATCTTCATCGGACTGATTACCTTTGTGGCGGGCTTGAACGTGCTGGTGGTGCTGTCCATGACGGTGACCGACAAGGCGCGAGACGTCGCCGTTCTGATGTCGATGGGATCCCGGCGGGAGCAGATTCAGCGCATTTTTTTGTGGCAAGGGATCGCCATTGGCGCCACGGGCACCTTCGCTGGCTTATGCATCGGGTATGTTTGCGCTTGGATCGCCGGGACTTGGCGCCTGATTCCTCTCGATCCACAGGTGTATGCGGTGCCCTACGTGCCGTTTCATCCCAGTCTGCTGGATGGTGTGTGGATCGCCATTGTGGCCATGGGTATTTCGGTTGGAGCAACGCTCTTGCCCGCGCGCGCGGCGGCTCGGCTCCTACCGGTGGACGTCCTGCGCTATGAATAAAGGCAAGCCTGTAGCAAGCCGCTGGTATATATCCCAGAAGGATGGTTTTCCCGGCGGAAACGCGAGCTTTGGAGCGCGGTTTGCTCCTATCATTACCGCGTGGATGTCTGGCCTAATGGAGGATTGTCCTGGTACCTTGATGGGAAAAAACTGCCCGCTATAAACGTTTGAAATGAAAGCAATTAAACGTTTAACGAAATGTCCATTTTGTACCTGATTTCTTGCTGGGCAAGGCTCCGGCATAAATGGGAAGTGATTTGGGTCACGACGGCGCGATTTAGGGGGCCTGGCGGGGTACGGGAATTGCCCTTCCTGCATCTAAATAGGTGGGCGGGCGCTCGGGGTTCGCGGCCATACGCAGCGGGGAATGTGGGCCTAGGATGAATTTTGAGACCAATGCGGGGGCGGACGCGGGGGCGGGGAGCTCCAGCGGCTTCCCCGAAGCACCGGTGGTACTCGAAGCGCGCAGCATTAAAAAAACGTATGGCACCGGCGCGCGATCATTGACGGTTTTGACCGATGCAAATCTAAGTTTGCGGCGCGGAGAGATGGTTGCGATTGTCGCGCCCTCTGGAGCGGGAAAAAGCACGCTGCTGCATCTGCTGGCCGCGCTAGACACGCCAACAAGCGGTGCAGTATACTTCGCTTCCAAGCCCATTGAAACGAATCAAGACACCACGGTTGCCGAGTTTAGAAATCGCGCCGTGGGATTTTTGTGGCAGCGGCATCAATTGCTGCCGGATTTTACTGCCACAGAGAATGTAGCCATGCCGTTGCTGCTGCGAGGCGAGGCTTTCTCTCCCGCAATGACGACAGCACGGAAATGGCTCGCGGAAGTGGGCCTGCCGCTATTGCCAGGGCGCTCGTCACCAGGCCGGCCGTGCTGCTGGCTGATGAACCGACCGGAGACTTGGACGAGCAGAATGCTTGGGCCGTGTTCGAGTTATTGCAGCGGCTGCATCGCGCGTACCAGTTGACGTCGTTGATCGCGACACACAACTTGGCGCTCGCCGCGCGTTGCGACCGCATCTTGACTCTGGAGCACGGCGTTCTTCGTACTCGCGCGGCTGCGGCCGCAGCGATGGGGACCCCGGGGGAGAAGCGAGCTAATCGTGTTTGAACGGTATACAGAGAAAGCGCGGCGCGTAATTTTCTTCGCCAGGTATGAAGCCAGCCAGTATGGCAGCCCGTACATCGAGACGGAGCACTTGTTGCTCGGGTTGATGCGCGAGGACAAGGCCCTGGCCAATCGCTTCTTGCGTCGAATGCAAGCGCATTTTGAATATGGCCGGCGAAGAAGCCGAGCGTCTCGGCGTCAAGCACGTCGGGACCGAGCACCTTTTGCTGGGAATTCTGCGCGAAGAGAAGTGTTTCGGCGCCGAAATTCTGATGGAGCGAGGCCTGCGCCTCTCCACCTTGCGCGAAGAGCTTGCGCGCACCTCCGGTGAGAAGACCACCACCGCGCGCCCCAAAGAGACTTCCCTGCTCGCCGAATTCAGCCGCGATTTGACGCAGGCCGCATCGGAAGGCTCCCTCGACCCCCTGGTCGGCCGCGAAGGCGAAGTCGAACGTGTGATCCAAATTCTCTGCCGCCGCACAAAAAATAATCCCGTACTCATCGGCGAACCCGGCGTGGGCAAGACCGCCATCGTCGAAGGACTGGCGCAGCGCATCTCCGATGGCGATGTTCCGCCGTTCCTGGCCGACAAGCGCATCCTTTCCCTCGATCTCTCGCTGATCGTCGCCGGAACAAAATACCGCGGCCAGTTCGAGGAACGCCTCAAAACCATCATGAAGGAATTGATGGAGAGCCAGAACGCCATCGTCTTCATCGACGAGCTGCACACGCTGGTGGGCGCCGGCTCGGCCGAAGGCTCCCTCGACGCCGCCAATATCCTCAAGCCCGCACTTTCCCGCGGCGAAATTCAGTGCATTGGCGCCACCACGCCCGGCGAATACCGCAAGTCCGTGGAGAAAGACCGCTCTCTCGAGCGCCGCTTCCAATCCGTCAAGGTTCCCGCGCCCAACGAAGAGGAGGCCGTGCAAGTCATCACCGGCGTTCGCGAACGCTACGAAAAATTCCACGCCGTCAGCTACACCGACGAAGCTCTGCGCTACTCGGTCTATCTCTCCAACCGTTACATCCCCGATCGTTTCCTCCCGGACAAGGCAATCGACCTCATCGACGAAGCTGGCGCCCGCGTTAAGCTCCGCCAGGCCAGCGTCCCCGAAGAAGTCGGGGAAGTACAAAAGCGCGTAAAATTCATTACCCATCGCATGGAAAGCGCCATCGCCGCGCACGAATTCGAGAAAGCCCGCTTTTACTCCGAAGAAGAGCGCAAGGAAAAAGAAAATCTCCGGGGCCTGCGCGAGCGTTACAAGCTCGACGATGCCTCCACCGGCATCGTCACCCGCGAAGACATCGAGGAAGTCGTCTCCCGCTGGACCGGCATCGCCGTCACTTCCATCAAGGAAGACGAGCAGCAGAAACTGCTGCGCATCGAACCCGAGCTGCACAAACGCGTCATTAGCCAGGACAAAGCCATCACCGCCCTCGCCCGCGCCATTCGCCGCAGCCGCGCCGGTTTGAAAAACCCTGCGCGTCCCGTGGGCTGCTTCTTCTTCCTGGGCCCCACCGGCGTGGGCAAAACGGAAGTCGCCCGCCGGCTCGCGGAATTCCTGTTCGGTTCGGAGAAGTCGCTGGTGCGCTTCGATATGTCGGAGTTTATGGAAAAGCACTCCGTCTCGAAGCTCATCGGCGCCCCTCCAGGGTACGTGGGCTACGAAGAAGGCGGTCAGTTAACGGAGCGCGTTCGCCGGACACCCTACTCGGTTATCCTGCTGGATGAAATCGAGAAGGCGCACCCGGATGTTTTCAACATTCTCTTACAAGTGTTTGAAGACGGGCAGTTGACCGACGGCCTTGGCAACACCGTGGATTTTCGCAAGTTTCTCAACCGCTTGGACGAAGTCATTATTTTCAACGCGCTCGGCGACGACGACCTGCTGCGCATTATCGATTTGCTTGTGGGTCAGATGAACGATACTCTCATTCACCGGCAGGTTCAGGTTGTCCTGTCGCCGGAAGCACGCCAGTGGATCCTCGAGAAAACGTGTGCAGACCGCAGTTACGGGGCGCGTCCTTTGCGGCGGGCTTTGCAGAAGTATGTGGAAGACCCGCTGTCCGAGGCGCTCATTCAGGGTGGAATCCAAAGGCCCGCGACGCTGCAAATTTACGTCGCAGGGGAAGGTCTTTCCTTCCGTCCTGTCGGTGAGGCAACCCCGGTCGTCCACTAGGGAATCTGACACCAACATGTGTGGCCCCGGCGTGTATGGGGTAATCGCACGGCCGGCCCGTACCGGGTTCGGCGGGAGAAGAACATCTTGCGTTTGGGGGCGCGGCCTTGACCACCTCAATGGCCGCTCATACAAGAGTTTCTTTGCCGTTTGGAGTTATGCGCGTCCGGCTCTCGATCGCGGCCGTGTTATTGCTCGCGCTCGCCTCCGCTGTGCCAGCCGCTCCACCTCGCGATCCTAATGCGGCCGCAGCGCCCTCTTCATTTTCCTTCAAGTTAGATTCAGATCACTCGGCAAAAGTTACGGCGGAATCATCCTCCGGCGATGCTTCCGAGCGCTCCTTCCAAAATCCCCCTTCCGCGCAGCCGGGAACCGTCATCGACCGCATCATCTTCATTGGCAATCGCCGCATTCGCAGCGACACCCTGAAGGCGCGCATTTTCACCCGCGACGGCGATCCTTACAACGAAGAAACTCTGCGCCGCGACTTTCAGGCTCTTTGGAACACGCAGTTCTTTGAAGACGTGAAGCTGCGTGTTGAGGATTCTCCCGACGGGCCCAACCACAAGAACGTCATATTCGAGGTCAAGGAGCGCCCGGTCATCCGCCGCATTCGTTACGACGGCATCCATTCCGTCTCCGAATCCGACATTCTCGACCGCTTCAAGGAACGCAAGGTCGGCCTTAGCGTGGAAAGTCAGTTTGATCCCACGCGCATCAAGAAAGCGGAAGTTGTTTTGAAGGAACTGCTCGGCGAGCACGGCCGCCAGTTCGCCAAAGTCACGCCGCAATACGAGCGCATCGCCGCCAGCAACGCCGTGATCCTGGTTTTTAAAATTGAAGAAGGGCCCAAGGTAAAGGTCGGCCGCATCACTTTTACCGGAAACCACGCGTTCAGCAATCGCAAGCTGATTCGCGCCATGCGCCATGACCGCCCCTACGCCATTCCCCTGTACATCACCGAAATCAGCGTCCTGCACAAGACCTATGACCGCGAAAAGCTCAACGAAGATCTGGAAGTCGGCGTCCGCGGCCTGTATAACGACAACGGCTATTTCAAAGTAGTCGTGAACGAACCCACCCTAGAAAGTGTCGATACCCAGGGCAACCGTCTCGGAGTTCCTCTGACCGGTCGAACTCATGGAAAAGGTGTCAACATCAACATCAAGATCGACGAGGGCGAACGCTACAAGATGGGCACGCTGAAGATCGTCAGCGCCGATCCCGACAAAGCCCTCTCTCTGAAAGTCGATGCGCTCAAGAGCATCTTCCCTCTAAAGGAAGGCGACATCTTCTCCGCCGCCAAAATCCGGAAAGCCATGCAGGATTACACCAAAGCTTATGGCCAATACGGCTTCATCGATTTCACGCCGGAGCCCCAGTTCGATATCGACGACGCCGCCAAGCGCATCGACATCACCTTGCGCTTTACCGAAGAGAAGCAGTACTACGTTCGCCGCATCGACTTCGTCGGCAACACCACCACTCGCGACAAGGTCATCCGCCGCGAACTCCTCCTCGATGAAGGCCAGCTCTTCAACAAGCGCGCCTGGGAAATCAGCATTTTGCGCCTGAATCAGCTCGATTATTTCGACCGCATCGAGGAAGACAAGGCCGTCGAGATCAAACGCAATCAAAAAGAAGGCACCGTCGATCTCACTCTGAAACTGAAGGAAAAAGGCAAGCAGTCCATCGGATTGCAAGGCGGCGTCAGCGGTCTGGCCGGCACTTTCATTGGCCTCACCTATCAGACCAATAATTTCCTCGGCCTCGGCGAACGCTTAACCTTCTCCGCGCAGTTCGGCGACATCCAGCGCAGCTTCATGTTCGGTTTTACGGAGCCGTATCTTTTCGATCGCCCCATCACCACCGGCTTTACCATCTTCTCCAGCAAGTATAGTTTCAACCAGGCCCGCCAGGAAGCCCTGCTCTTTGGCCAGTCCGTTAGCATCAACCCGCAGTTCATTCAGAATTACAATCAGGACAGCACAGGCTTCACACTGGTCGCCAGCTATCCCCTCAAGAAGCTTTCTTTCGCCCGGGTCGGTCTTACCTATGGGCTCACGCGCACAACCATCACGCCCTTCAACGATGCTTCCCGCTTCCTGTTCGAGGACATTCAGTTCCGCAGCGTTGCCGGTCCCAGCGCGCTCAGTGGGATTGTCTCCAGCACGATTACTCCGACCATCACCTACAACACCATCGACAATCCCACCAATGAGCACTCCGGAAAAAGCTATTTCTATTCCCTGAGCTTTACCGGCGGTCCGCTGGGCGGCAACGTCAACACCATTACCAACGTCTTCGACTGGAAGTATTTCCATCCCATTCAGAAACGTCGCAACGTCATCGGTTTCCACGCCACGGTCGCTCACACCACCGGTTATTCAGGCAAGGAAGTTCCGCCCTTCAGCCGTTTCTATATGGGCGGGGAAAACGACCTGCGCGGCTTCGACATCCGCTCGATCTCTCCGGTTACTTTTATCCCGCAAGCCTCCGCGGTGCAAATTTCCTTTCGCGATCCTACCTGCACCGGCTGCCTCCCCCGATCCTTCTCGGTTCCGGTGCTGACTTACGTTGCGACTTTGCCCGGCGGCGACGTCCAAACCGCGGGAAACGTCGAGTACCGCATTCCCATCGTGGGCCCGGTTACCGCCGCTCTCTTCTTCGACGGTGGCACCGACGGCATTGCTCGCCCGAGCGCGCTGAAGCTCGACCCCACCGGCTTCGCGAATCTCACTCAGCAGTTTCCAGCGGCAAACCTGAAGCAGCAGCTGTCCATTGCGCCGAACACGAATTTTCGCCTGCGCGGCTCGACCGGTATCGAGTTTGTGGTGCAATTGCCCATCGTGCAGGCGCCGTTCCGCGTCTACTACGCTTACAACGTGCACCGGCTGCACGAACAGATCGTTGCCCCGACACCGTTTATCGATCCCAACGAGGTTAAGTTCTTGAAAAACGCATTCAACGGCATCGATCCGGCGATTTTTCCGCTGCAGATCCAGCCGCAGCTGAACAATATTATTAATAACCCGGGGCGGCTGGACTATTTCGAGCCCAAAACGACTTTTCGTTTCACGGTTAGCCGGACTTTCTAGTGCAACTTGAATTTCGCTTCGGGACTGGCCGCAGGAGCTTGAACGCAAGACCGAAGATTAGCGCGAACGCAAAGCGCGCCTTTACATGGGGGAGGCAAGAGTAATGAAGTCGAGAAGCACTTGGAACTGCGTTGCGCTGGGGGTCGCAATTGCTTGTCTCTGGCTGGCGGGATGCGGCAGCAGCGGCAACGCGACGAACACCGTGACTGTTTCCGTTATCTCGTCCTTGGGTCAGAACATTATCGTCGGGCAGTCCACCACGCTCACCGCGACAGTGACCGGGGGAACCACCTCCAACACCGCGGTTAATTGGCAACCCTGTCAGTTCACCACCACCACCGTTTCCGGCACCACCGCCACTCCTCCGACCCCCGCGAATTGCCCCACGGACGGCACTCTCGGCACCCTCTCTAATGAACAAACCACCGGTACCGCAACGTACACGGCGCCTGGCAAGATTCCCGACCAGACCAAGTTCCCTGGATTGCTGATTATCATCACCGCCCAATCACAACAGGACACTAAGAAAACCGGGAGCATTAAGCTCGCACTGGATTCCGGCATCGGCGTCACCCTGACCCCCATCACCGCCACGGTGCCCACCAACGAACTCCAGACATTCAACGTTGTTCTCACCAACGACTTGCAAAGCCAGGGTGTTACCTGGCTGGTTACGCAGTCGTCGCCCACCCCTACCATCACCGTACCCAATCTGGCCACTTGCAGTCCCACCTGCGGCACCATCACGTC
>WNFI01256460.1_pt1 | contig 16592 bp, 19 predicted proteins | sample 5400471 | NCBI WGS metagenome assembly WNFI01 (sample SAMN13153348, study PRJNA577476) | soil metagenome | isolation source: 100 cm saprolite on Douglas fir-dominated hillslope | place: USA:California | collected 2013-09-17 | reverse complement strand
CCTCGTTTGATTGCGGAGTCGGGGAAGCTTGTTCTATTGGAGACCTCGGCGATTCAAGAGAGGTTTGGCCTATGCGGGGAGTATGTGGCTCCTTTCTGCAAAAAATCCAGACGAAATACGTATGAGGCAATATGAAGGTGAATGTGAAGATGGTACGCTACTGACAGCTCTCCAGATTCTGAAGGACCCCCAGCCTCAGATGGAGCCGGAGAGAATGAGGACCCTGAGGGACTTCGCGAAACGACGTTCGACAATGGCGTTGGAGCCCGTCCTGGGGCTGCTGGTCCCCCTTTCTTTTTCTGATGTCTCTTGAGCTGTATGAAGTTCAGCATGCATCCTCCGAACCTGACACATATCATCACGTACTAAGGCTTTAGCTCTGGCGGCTTTTTCCAAGCGGTCCGTCTCCTCTGGCGCCGACATGTTCGTAGACCACCTCTAAAACGTTGATGGGCCTGAGCCGTTCCCGCGCTCAACGTCGAGGACTTGACGTTGCAATTCAATTCGTACTGTATGTCCCATTATGTACACGTGCCGAGTTCTGCAGCTGGAAAGGTTTAATCTCGAGTCGTAATTAGATACTGTAACCAGCTAGGCAGATCCCAAAGGAAACCGAAAGGGATTTTGGAAAGGAGGAAAGAGCTAGAATAAATACACTAACAATGAACGACGCAAGTATAATGTTTGGGTAAAACAAGGGACGGGAAGCGTCACTGAGGTATAAGAGTCGGCGATAAATAGAACAACAAGAGGATCCTCCAGCGCTGTGTGCAAGAGCAACATGGGGACAAGGCTGATTTCACGCCCAAATCTATTTTCATGCCCAAGTCAGAATTCAAATGTGGTAGATGCATCAGCTCGAAACAAGACCAACCTTGAGCGTGCTATCCCAGCTTCCTGTGCACAGCGCCATACCATCGGAGCTAACACCAAGGCAACTGACCCGATTCTCGTGTCCCGTTAGGACACCCACACGCTCGCCCTTCAACGTGTCCCAGACGTTGCAGGTCCAGTCGTCGTATCCACCGAACAATATGCGACCCGAGATGGAGAAAGCGACGGATGTGATGCCATTTAAGACCGTATCGTGAGTGTATGCATTCAATTCCCTGTCAGCACGGATATCGAACAGTCGGCAAGAGGCATCATCTGAGCCGGTGGCAAAGGCGTCTCCATTGGGGAAGAATCTAAAATGACACGCTCAGGGCTGGCGGCGAAGGTACTGTGCGGTAAACATACTGGATGGCATTGATGTCGGATTCATGACCGCTGAAGGATTTAACGGCCTTCCCGGTACGGATGTCCCATAACTTGGCCTGAGCATCACAAGCCCCTGATACAAATGTATTCTGGTTCGGTGCCAGGGAGAGACTGAGGAAAATGATTTAGTGAATGTGTGGCAAGATCCAACATTCGAGCATACCTCATTACATCTCCGGTGTGCTCATTAAACTCCACGATGCGGACACCCGCCTCGATATCCCAGAGCATACAAGTCATATCCCCAGAGCTGGTAAGTATTTGGTGATCATTGACGAAGCGACAACAACTCAGGTAACCGGAATGAGCGCTCAGCTCTTTGGCCCCGCGATCGCCGGTGCTTTCCTTTGACCGTAGGTTATATATAGAACAGATGTTGTCTAGACCACCACAGGCAACGAAATTCCCAGAGGGTGAATAAGCGCAAGTCATGACCCAGCTGGAGCGCAGCGGGATAGCATGCACTTTATTAGTAGTATAAGCATCCCAAAGTATGAGTTTCCCATCTTGCGATGCAGATACAAGATGCCGCCTGTCCATTGCCCAGTGCATGGCGTAAATTTTGGCTAAGTGCCCTCTCAAGATTCTTCTTGTCCTCATCGTGATTCGGGGTAGAGCTTGAACTTCTCCGGCCATGGCACGGACTGGATTAAGGGGCATGAGCCCTGAGAACCGCGCTTCGATGAGGGCGATATGGACGTACGACTAGTGTCTTGTGTAGCATCTCTACGTGCGCGAATTTTCTCTCTAAGAACTTCTGCCTCACGGCGTGCTGCCGCGATTCGCTCCTGGAGGTCACCGTTTGCCGCTCCAGACATGGGTGTGTTGAAGGGTTTCAAGAATTACAAAAGGAAGTGCGGAAGTTTCAAGTGAAAGACTGATGGGTAGTTTTTTAGATGGTGACCTTCAATTGAGCGCTGCGAATGGTACGCACACGTGGCAGAGAATATTTCAAGTTGGCCAGTAAATGCTAAATTTGGTTATAATGGCGTTGGGATGGACGGTGGACGTTGACCACGTCCTGGATGAAAGCTACGTTCAGATCGCTAAAATCCGGGAACACGTGCATCACCTTCGTGAGCCCGATAATTCGCTTTTGTACACTAATTCCATACCGTGGAACCGTCTCGTGGACCTAGTCATGTTCCTCAGAACAGCTCACCAAGCTCAGAAGGGCAGTTTCATGAAGCCGCGTTGAGGTAACAACGCGGCACAAGAGATTAATATCTGGTCATGAGTTGCCTATTGTCTCGCCCCTGCGAACGGCACCGCGAAGGTTTCAGTGGCGCTCTCTCGTAAATTTATAGTGGGGACAATGGAGACTCCACTCTCTCGCGGTGGTTCTGCCAGAAAAAGTTATTGATTGTTCGAATTACTGCAACGCTTAATCCGAGCTTCGCGTCCTCCCGTCCCCGCTAAACATCTCACGAAGAATGAACAAAGTTCATTCTGCCGATCAGAGCTTCTCGGTTTCGGATGCAGACAATGTGACTTCTAATGCGCTGCTTCCCCGACTCATGGTCGAAAAGTTGCTTTTTCTTTGCAAGCATACTCGCCTCTCCAGGCATTTGACAGTCCTAAGACTCGGCTCTGTAGCCGAGGTTCGAGACACACGGGGGCTTACGTTACCGCCGCCCTTTTTCTGCTACGTGGCTCTTTCCAAATGTGCTCGGGCACGGTGTTTCCGCCACTTGAATGGGTTGTACGGGTTGCGGCCGCGGCACCGACAAATGCACAATTTGCATTTCCTAGAACTGCACAATGTGGCAGAAACAAGACACCATCTAGAATCTAGAACTTCAAGTCGGTGAACAGTGAACTGGACTGGAAATTGCTTTGCCTCAGCTATAAGAATAGTGCTGCGAAGAGGCGTCCGCATCACTTGTTACAGCTTCACTCCCTAGAACACTTTCTCCGCTACCACCAAATGCATAGTACGTCGTGACCACCGCGAGCGGTCCTTCCTGCTCATCACTTGCGCAGCATCTTCGTCTGCCACCAGCCATTCGCGTCGGCTTCATAACTAGTACGTCTTTCTCTTACCAATCTTGGACACCGTATAATCCGCTCGGTGTAGCATTAATTCAAAACGAGGAGTTCACACCATGTTGTGGGAGGTTATTGACTTTCTCTGCTCTGTATACCGAATTATTGCTCAACAAAGATCGGAAGTACAGGAACGCGTTTCTGGAGAACATCATAACGTGCTATGGACTGTAACATGTAAAAGTAAGTATAGTCAAAGCTGATGGTACAAATAGGGATTCACACTTGGAATCTTGTCACCAGTTGATGGTGAACCTCTTGGCACAGGGTCTGGCCCTCGCAAGAGTGTGGCGAAAGAAGAGGCAGCGCGAGTTAGTATCCGATATTATTGTCCCTTCTTTAGTCCTAAAACCTCTTATATCCTAGATTGCCCTGCTTGCATTAGGTGTTGAGCCACGTAGCGATTTGCCTTGATTCTTCCCGTGTCGACCTGGGAAACTCTCGTCTCACTATTTGTCCCTCCCTTCTGTGTATTTGCGCCATCTCTACATAACATATATTCTTCATCACTGTCCCTGAACTTTCGTTGGGAGTGCATTATGCTCGGCAACATACATGCAGTAACACGGTGTTCGCGATACTGTACAAGGTCTGCAGAACATTCATGAATGGGTCCAGTGTAAGAGAGCACTAATAAGGGTCTCACGAAAAAATTAAGACACGTGGACACACCTACCGGACCACAGACCGAATATATTGTGTTTATTGTGTTTACCCTAACCCGAGACATCCAAGACCATTTCACCAGACTCACCATCTGAATATGTGAGGTAGATCCCATCATGCAACAACTTACGGTAGTAGTTCGGAGAGAGATGGCCGCGCTGTGGATTCACGCTGTAAACCTGCTCTGTCTATCTAACATGGTTGTGTGTATATACTAAGCATAAAATGTGGGATTTGTGACGTCACAACGGCCTTTCTCTCGTGGTCAAAGAAGCCCGTTGGACGCTTTGAGGTCAATGCACAACCCTCCGCAACTCCGAAGCGGCCACTGTTCGCCGAACGAAGTAACCATCTCACAAACACAATCATGTCCCTTGGATATATTACTTGTCATATATGCGGAGGGGAGCCAATCTGTACGCAAAATGGACACCAACAGTCAAGAGTCCAACCGGCGGTTCACTAAATGACGGCTAATTATCAGCAATATCCTGGCCCTTCCAGGGAATATCCGTACCTATCCTAAGCGTGAATTACGCTGCAGATGAAGTACGAGTGGCTGAGGTCTGCTTCATCATCAAATACCAAACCAAGTGAATGCATGCACCAAGCTGTCTCGCTGTTCCTTGAGGAGGATGGAACGCTAGTATGGTGTATGCCAATTCCCTGAAGTGTCTTGGTTGTGAGCTTGGAGGGAATAAACAGTTTAAATTAGACGGCGGGGCCTGGGACGCTATGGATGGCCGCAACCCCATTTGAGTGCTTCATGCCAGTTGTTGGGTACCCAGGTATGAACTACCACCACTTCTTGTACCACGATGAAATCCCAAGGGGACGACGGCAACGAAGCGCCCTGGTGATTTTCCTAGGGAAAACGGCTCGTTCTAACCTTCAGCTTGGGGGATCTACAATCAAGGGATCGTCGGAATGGACGGATCTCCACGGACAGGAGCCATCACATGGAGTGATTGATCCGCTTCTAACTTGTCATGGGTCCGCACCCGATGTGCAAGGGAGAGGCCCTTATTTTATGAATGATCTGGGCTGCCATGAGCTGCATATTGGCCGGCAAAGCTACGGGGGATATAGGTGGCAACGCGGGTCATACATATGGCACCGGTTCAGCTGGGCTTTTTACCGAGCTACGGATGAAGATCCCCAAACTAAGCCTCGTTTTGGGGGGTCACGTTGGTCACCATACGAGACACATCAGAATTTGTCCTTCTTGATACGTATCACAGAATGAAGAGCTTCTAGAAGGTCTGTATTCACTTTCCAGCTGATGAGGCCTCACATAGTTTCAGCGATTGTCGAGGGTTTATCTGTTTATCCACGACCGTGACGAGAAGCGCTTGGAAGCAAATCGGTGATTTCGAGATGGAAAACGATACGGATCAGCGGCTTGTTGAATCTGAAAAGGGGCTGGTATAGGAGAAAGACGTTTTCACGGATGAAAACGCCTAAACCCCTAGCATGGTGGTTCTTCTAATGCAACAAGAGCAACATTCGGCATGGGAAAGAATGCTGGAGTAGGCAGGGTTTTTCTAACCCTTGGCGGTCGTCCCGGTCCGCCGCTGGAGGCTCGGCTGTGGGAAGACCACGGTAGCAAACAACAGGTCGTCTGAAAGGCATCGTAATCAAGCTGGGTCCAGCCTTACGTCGGTGCACGTTCCAGGGGAGTTTGGTACATATATATAACTAGTCGTGTGGAAATTGTGCAAGGTGGCTGGCTGGCACAACGTGGAGTCGTTTCGAAGTAACTTTCATAGAAAAGCTATCTTAGCGGGAGATACGGCGAACCACCAATTTACGCTTCGAAATTCAACAAATTCGGTGGTAAAATATGAGATGGAATTGAGGCTCGAGGCGTATGAGCAATGGAGAAGCGGTAGTGCTGTCGCCACTAAGCTCCGAGCCGAATAATGCAACCTCCATTTAGGCATCAACACAACTAGTCCATTTCTTGAAGCTCAACGGTGTCGTTGTAGCGAGATAAGGTTCTGATGTCTCTGCCTAGCCTGGCAGTAGAACAATTTGAATTGCGCTTTTCCGAATCTGGCACCTGACGTATATAGTGTACTGTATTAAACGTGCATGTGCAATTTTCTCTGCAACCTTTTTGGTCACCGTTTCTGTCTGCGATGTAGTAATGCGCGTAAGATCCACATATATGGGAATGGAGAATATGGGGACTGTATTTCGCGATCCAGACTCTCAGGTGGACACCTCGCACCATCTTGGAGGCGAGGATCTGTTAGCTCAAATAGATACAGGGAGACATTGTCTAGACCGGTTGCTCACGCTTGCCTGCACGTAGGGAAGTTTCATGCCGACTGTCCATGGAACTGGGCGTTCTATGTCTCACTCACACACAAATCCGTTGAACTCTGAACCTTGCGATTCATTTCGTTATGTACTTAGTCTCTCAACTACACGTGCTCCTGGTGAACCAATGAATCAAGACTTACGAGGAAGTTGTCCGCCGTGGGAACGATCATATGCATCCAAGGTGCTCACCTGCATTAGTGTGCGTGACTTATTCCACAACTTGAACATACCTTTCCTTGCTTATGCTATAATCCTTTTATGCTCAGTCAGCCTTACTGTTAGTCGGACCTATTGGCGGAAGTCGGTCGGGTGCCCGTTGCGCTTATCTCATTTGCCCCCTGAACCTGCAGCAACTTGCCGATCCACAGTTGTTTGGCCTCGGGCTTGTACTGTCTGTGAAACTCTAACGTCCAATCCACATCTCCTGACCCCTTGTCTCGACGACACTTCGTTAATATGGATCAGGCGATACCCAACTTCGGTCATAATGAACCCCCTACCCTGTACTCCCATCCTGCCCCCGATCGAGCCAGCGACGTTCTAGCGCTTTTTGAGGATTTTTTGGAAACCGCTTCGCACCAAGCGATGGATCCGGGAGCGAGGTATCCCTCGCTCCCCCATCGTAGCAGTGAGGAAGATTACGATATGTCACGGGTGGAATCGTCATCGAGTACGCAACATGACGAACATCTTTTTCCCATGTCTCTACCGGAGTCAGGTCATTCGATTCTTACTCAAGATCAGGATGATGGATTGTCGTCGTCCGACATCTCAACACCATCGGAGACATTCTCCTTCTCACCTCCCTTTTCTTCCCACGAACCCAGGAGTTACGACGAGCACACGACCGGGATGGGGACTTATGATACCACATTAACTACTCCAAGTCCAGGCTCCAGCACATCCACATCCCAATCGAAGGGAAAAGGACGTGCATTGGGTCCGTCAACACGTGTGTCAGGCGTGCCTCAGCTTCCTTCACTCGATTTCGAAAGTGAAGAAGAGACTGGAGGTAGAAAGGAAGCGCCCACTTCTAAGCCTAAACGCGTCATAGGATGGAATCCTGAGTTACTCGCCCCGGGGGACATTGGGACGTCCCTCAGGCCAGGCACCCCCCCGTCATTTCCATCGTCCTCCTCGTACATAGACGATCGACAGGCACCTACGGGCTCTGGCCTATCTCGTGCATTCTCACAGCAACGATTCGAGCTTCCCCGGGTGATGCAAATGGTTGTACCAGCGGAGGCTAGTACTAGCTTGTCGTCATCGTCATTCCTCTTGCCTTCCCAATCCGATACGTCACCTCCTCCCATCTCTTTGCTTTTCCAATCAAGGGCCACTTCATTGCGAGGGATGTCTAAGAACATCAAGATTAAACTAAAGCGTTCGCGCGAATTTCTGAGAAAAGGGAAACATCGAGATGACCTTGAAGCTGGGATATCTACACCAGTCCTTGCGTCTTCTGTCGCAAGCAGGTCTCCTTCCATAGAGGCAAGGTCCATTCAGTTCTTGTCTGTCCCAGATGAGCCTGGGGTTGATCAGAAGCTGGATCTCAAACCGAAAGGACGTTCGTATTCTTCTCCCCCCCCCCTCAGTAGCGAATCATTGTCTTCTCATCCATTATCAGCCAAATTCACACTCGCTAACCAGTCATCTGACACCCAAAAGTCTCTCTGCGACGGTGAAGCGACGGTGAAAGACGAAGCCAAAGATGCTCCTGAGAAGTATGACCGGTTTAATGCAGTGTTACCAGTGGAAATTCGCCTTTATATATTCCTATGCTTGGTAATGAGCTTCCTGGATGACCTGTCCAGAATGGTTCAGACAAACTCGTGGAGCGTGGCTACTGCGGCGAAGATGCGCTGGGTGGGTTGGGAAGCAGGTATTCGTGAACTGGTGAAGATAAGCCGAGTAGGCGCGATCTCTTTTCTCCCTTGAGACTTGCTGACCGCATGTCTCTGATTTATCAGGTTTGCCGTACATGGCAGTTTCTTGCGCTCGACGGCCAGCTTTGGTCCACTCTAGGAGGATCGCCCAACTTCCCACCGAATCTCCTATCTAGGATCAGCCAAATTGCCGGACCCTTCGTGACTTCGCTGCAGCTTGAAGGGATATCGACGCTTGGCTCCGATGATCTTGTTGCCATCACGAAGAATATATCGACAATTGCTCATCCTGTCCAAGCATTTTCACCGCAGGCTCACTCACATCTACCTGTTTCCTCCGTGCATCCCGTTGACCGTTGGCAGACAAATTTAACGGATGTCAGCCTGAAAGGCCTGACGAACCTGACTACTCGAGGACTCATCAAGTTTCTTACGAGTTGTCCGACATTGGAATATCTATGTCTTCGAGGACTGGACGCTGTCACCAATACAACTTGCATTATCATTGGTGATTCTAACCCACAGCTTCGCGCGCTTGATCTAGGGCGCTGTCCGAACATGGATGCTTTCGGAGTGACGTTCCTCTGCGAAGCCGTGGAAAGAAGGAAGAGGAGTGCATCTTGCCTAGGAGAGGGCGTTCTAGGTATGGAGTCCGAGAGCGCCGTAGGCGATGGTACGGCCTTTCGCTGTTTGCAAGTGTCTGGTTTGAAGCGTGTCTCGGAGTGGGTCATGACATCGGTTGCTCAAGCATTTCCCAACCTTGAAGTGCTTGACCTCAGCTACTCCAACGGACTGACGGATAGCTGTTTGGAGAAATTCGTCGAGTGGAGGGAAGACGCGAATGACATGTTCCGAAGCAGCGCTGGGAACGGCTATGTTCAGCTTACGTCGAGAGAAGTCGGGCTTGATCCGGCGGATCGTACAATGTACAAGCGGCGAGTCACGAAGCTCCGCCATTTGAACCTCTCATACTGTCTTAGTTTGACGGATCGTGCCTGCTCTGCTCTGGCCTTTGCCGTCCCAACCCTAGAGCTTCTGGAGTTGGCCGGTATTGGTGCAAACCTGGAAGATGGTGGACTGGTGCAGCTATTGAAGACCGTGCCTTATATTCGAAAGCTTGATCTCGAGGATGCAGCACGCATCACAGACGAGGTCCTCACCACCATTACCCCAACATCCTCATCCCGTTCTTCGGCAGCCATTCCGATAGCTTCGTATGGTAATCGCGCCTTCATGACGGGAGCTGGTGCCGTTGTACTTCCTCAGCCGGGAGAGCATCTCGAAGAGTTCGTCATCTCATACGCGGCCCTTCTCACTCCCGAAGCCATCAACTCCCTCATGCAAGCATGCCCACGTCTCCGAAGGCTGGATGCAGATAATACAAGGATATCGGATGAAACCATCCGCCTTTTTGTCGAATTAACTAGAAAACGAGGCTTAAAAGAAGCTGGTATTGTGGCGATTGACTGTGCGGGCGTAAGCAGGACTGTTGTTGACAACCTCGCTGGAGGAGGCGAAACACGACCTCGGTACGGATTCCGAAGTTGGGAGGCAACAAGTACCGGCCTTGGCTACGCAGACGCCCGTGATGGCGACGATGTCTCCATTGGGGACGGTGAAGGGTTGGACGAGTGTGACGAGTCTAAGGTCGTCGTGAAAACCTTCAGGTCGTGGCAAATTGTAGATAAATGGTTAGGTGAGAGGGAGAAACGGAGAAAGGTTCGAGCTGGGGCAGAGGTCGCAGTTCTCCAAGGGAAGGTTGGTCGATGGTTTGGTAGAAGGTCTAACTCAGCATCTGGGACAACGACGCCTGGCCTCGGTGTCGATGATGACGACCGTGGGTGTATTATCATGTAAATCTCGGATACTTTTGCTGTACTGTAAGGCTGTATTCTGTATTTCTGGTGTAACCTAGTTCCTTTTCAATGTAATTACAATTTTGACGTTTCCGGGCGCTTATTTTGTTTCGTACCGGAAGCAAAATCACCACCTGGGTATCATAACGCGTCCTGAACGCGATGTATATTAAAACACTCACTATACATGGCTTCAAATCATATCGAGATCAGGTACCTTCCCTATCCTAAATATGCACGTAGCTGAGGCTGACCTCACTCCGCATATGAGACTGCTGTCGAGCCGTTCAGGTACGAGACGACTCATCTACGCGACGCGTCGACAACTTGTAATAACTTGACGTGATTAATATAATAGTCCTGGACACAATGTCGTAGTAGGCCGTAACGGAAGCGGGAAGAGTAACTTCTTTGCTGGTTCGTCCTCTTCCATTTGCATTGATAGTCGTCTACGAGCATTACTCTAGCCATTCGGTTCGTCCTGTCTGACGCGTACACATCCATGTCACGAGAGGAGCGCGGTAGTCTGCTTCATGAAGGCGTATCTGTTACCACTACGCTCAGTGCATACGTTGAGATCATCTTCGATAACTCGGATAATCGGTTCCCTACTGGAAAGGATGAAGTCATATTACGGCGTACCATCGGTCTGAAGAAGGATGAATACTCATTGTAAGGAGTCTTCGTAGGGCTGCTCATTCTCAACTCCGACACATCCATCTCCCCAGGGACAAGAAAAGCGCTACGAAAGCGGATGTTCTGAATTTACTAGAAAGTGCCGGATTCTCAAGATCGAATCCGTACTACATTGTGCCCCAAGGCCGGGTGGGTCATAAATTTGTGTGTATTATCCCATTCTTGCTGACTGCTTCGTCTAGATCACGAGTCTGACGAATGCCAAAGACCACGAGAGACTGGCTCTCCTAAAGGAGGTTGCTGGTACAAACGTTTATGAAACCCGACGGTCCGAATCTCTCAAACTGATGGAGGAAACGGGTAAGCCCTTAGTTTAAGCGGGCCAATTCTGACCCCTTACCACATTGTTCCTAGAATCGAAGAGAAGCAAGATCAAGGAATCCTTGACTTTCATCGAAGAGCGACTAGAGGAATTGGAAGAAGAGAAACAGGAGCTGAAGGAGTATCAGGAGAAGGATAAAGAACGTCGATGTTTGGAATATGCAATGTACCAGAGAGAGCTTGGCGATGTCGGGCAAATGCTGGAAGAGGTAGGTGTTTCACTTGTAGTAACAAAATATGTTAAACATTGCTTCATAGATTGAGAGCAACCGGAGAAAAGAGATCGACGACTCTAATGAGAAACGCAATGAGTTTGGGGCGCGTGAAAAAGAGATAGAGGTACATCGTTTTCTTGGACCTATAATATCCTGACATCGTCGCCAGGTGATGCAAGAACAAATATCATCCCTGGAGTCTGCCCTCTCTGTGTCGGCCCTTTCTAAACACGGCTTAACCAATGAAATGCAAGACTTGTTAAGGACACGAACTGAGCTGGAATGCATCATTACGGATCTTGGTCAAGCGGGTGAGAGGGGAGAAGCACGTAAGAAGACACTCAGACGAGAGCTTAAAGAGTTGGAGAAGAAGATATCAGAGGTCGAGACTGAGCTAATGGAGGTTGTCCCCGAATGGGAGGACCGGGTCACAAAAGAGAAGGAAGCACGCACTAGGTCTGTCCGATTGAACGTCCAAGTCGTTCGTTTCCTTGACCCATTGAATAGCCTGGATCGCGCACAGGCCTCCCTGGACACGCTATACGCCAAGCAAGGCCGCATTACGCGCTTTAAGTCGCGCGCTGAACGTGACTCCTTCTTGAAGGGTGAAGTTGATGCTATCACGGCGTTTGAGAAAAGTCAAGCCCAAGTCAAGGCGGACGTTCAAACTCAGTTGACCGGTACACTCAAATCAATCGATGAGCTTAGTCGTAAAGCTGAAGAAATGGAGGAGAGCCTCGGCGAGCGGCGGGGAAAATTGCAGGAGTTGCAGGAGGAAGCTAACAACCTTCGACGTAGTCTCACTGAGAAGACGGAGCAGCGGAAGTGAGTGGAGCTATCTTAATCCTCAGAATTGATCTCAATCGTACGGTAGGGAAATGTGGCGAGAGGAGGCAAAGATATCTCAGCTCAGGAACAACGCTCAGCAGCAATTGCGGGAAGCTGAGCGAAACCTGGCCAGTACGATGGACAAAGTGAGTGCACAAAATCATTTGGACTACGTGCGACTGATTCCTCACAGGATACCGGAAGCGGCTTAGCGGCTGTCGACGCCATTTCCGAGAGACTTCGGCTAGATGGCGTTTATGGGCCTCTTTATCGCTTGTTCGAAGTCCCAGACTCTAAATACAACACCGCTGTAGAACTGACTGCTGGCACAAGGTAATACCAATGTGTTGACATTTCGCCACTAAGCTCATAAATATCTTTCAGCTTATGGCATGTCGTGGTCGATACTGACGACACAGCTAGCAAGGTTCTTGAGGTCATGCTGAGAGAGAAGACTGGCCGTGTTACCTTCATGCCTCTTAATCGACTGAAACCGAAGCAGGTTCACTTTCCCCAAAGTTCGGACGCACAACCTCTCATCAAAAAGCTTCGCTTTGAACCGTCTCTTAGCAAAGCCTTTCAACAAGTTTTCGGGAAATCCTGTGTTTGTCAAGATCTTTCTCTAGCTGCCTCGTACGTGAGGAGCCACGGGATCAACGCCATCACTATCGATGGGGATCAGGTTGATCGTAAAGGCGCCATGACTGGTGGCTACCATGATATTAAGCGGTCAAGAATAGATGCGATCAAAGGAGTACGCAACTGGAAACCCCGCCTCGAAGAGTACACGCGTAATCATACAGAGGTCGTCTCTACTCTCCACCGTCTAGATGCTGAGGTCACTCAGATTACGGGTCGTCTGCAAGCGGCGCAGACGAAATTGGATCAAACACACAACATGCGTGACCCTCTTCTGCGTGAGAAGCACAGTATTCAGCGCGAGTGCGAGCGACTAGAAGAAAGAGCAACCAAGTTGCAGTCCGACTTGGACCAACTCGAGGCCGAGCAAACAGCTCAACAAGCCCGAAAGGAGGCTTATCAGCAAGAGCTTCGAACCCCAATGGCACAAGGAATGTCGGACGAGGAACTCACACAAATTGAGCGACTTGCGAAGGAAGTCGATCTGCTGAAGAAGACTCTGATCACTTTAGCTCAGAATAAGAACGAGGCGAGTGATTTCTCTATATTAATGTTGCAGCTTCTGATTTATGTTGGTTAGTCTGCAGAACGTAAAAGCTCCCTTGAAATAGATCTTAATGAGAATCTCAGACGTAAACGAGAGGAGATCAAGGGCCAAATTGAGGCCATGGATGTTCCCTCGAGTATGGCCGCATCGTCTCTCGGCGACCTTGACTCGAGACAACAAGAGTTAGCCTCGCTGAACGAATCAATCTCATCACTAGAGGAGAAGCTGGCAGGCAAGCGCATCATGATTGATTCCGCGCACGCCTAACTGAGCATTTGCAGACCTGGAGAGTGAGCACACCACCACGAATGAAGAGCTTGAAAAGACCAAAGAGGCTCTCGATAGCCTCCAATCTATCCAGCATGAAGAGACTCGCGGCATGTCCAAACAGCAGAAAAGTACCGAACGATACTTGGCGAAACGTCAACTGCTCACAACTCGCAGGGACGAATGCAACAAGAATATTCGAGATCTTGGTGTCCTCCCAGAGGAAGCGTTCGAAAAATATACCAACGTCAAAGCAGAGCGGGTAGGTGAACTAGCTCACCTCAGTATAGCTCTAATTTGTCACTATCCTAGCTCGCCAAACGGCTCCGTGAAGTCAATGAGTCGCTTAAAAAGTTCGCGCATGTCAACAAGAAGGCCTTTGAGCAATACAACAACTTTACTAAGCAGAGGGACCAACTACTCACCCGACGTGACGATTTAGACAGTTCCGCAGAGGCCATCCAGAACATGATTGACACTCTCGACCAACGCAAGGACGAAGCTATTGAGCGGACATTCAAGCAGGTGTCAAAGAATTTTGAAGAGGTGTTCGAGCGTCTTGTTCCAGTAGGTCGGGGACGGTTAATCATGCAGAAAAGTGTCGATCAGGTCCGTGACAAACAGCCTCAAACTTCGATGAAGTTGTTTATCTTTCTCAGACACCTGAGGATGAGGATGATGAAGATATGGAAGATGGCGAGCAACCTCGTCATAGTCGCATTGATAGTTACACTGGCGTCTCCATTAAGGTCCGTTGCGCCGTTACCCCATTCTGTTCCTGACACCAGGCTCTTGGCTCTCTCAGGTGTCTTTCAACTCCAAACAGGATGAAGGTTTGCGAATTCCTCAGCTCTCTGGTGGACAGAAATCGTTAGTGGCACTAGCTACCGGTACGTACCCATTTCATCCTTGACCCGGTAGAAGACTGATGAATTGTAATAGTCTTTGCCATCCAGAAATGCGATCCCGCACCATTCTATTTGTTCGATGAGATTGACGCGTGAGTCTGCTTCTTTGAGGCGTTACCAGTACTCTTATTTCGCATGGCGTATTAGCAACCTAGATGCCCAATATCGAACTGCAGTCGCTTGTAAGTAGGCTGTCGCTCCCCTTTTGCATTCCAGCAGGTTAATAATTTAATTTCTAGCTATGATTCACGAACTCGCGGCAGACGCACAATTCATCACAACTACTTTCCGACCCGAGATGCTGGTTAATGCGGGCAAGTTCTATGGAGTACTGTTCAATAATCAGAAAGTGAGTTCCATACGCAGCATCTCGCGGGAGGAAGCCCGCGAGTTTGTGGAGCAGGAAGCAGTGGCACAGTGATGTCTTCGTTTACCGTTTTGGGGCTTGCACAACTCATTTTATTTCCTCCTCATTTATGTTTGCGTTGTATGTATGTTGTGAAATTTGTCCATTTGTGCTGAAGGGCCCCAATGCCCCACTTCAGTATTGTTGACAACCGTATTGGCAAGCTTCCAGCGTTTATCCGCTAAACCTGAGCTTCGAAAACATCCCTAAACTCACGTTCGACTTCACGAAATAGATATGGAACTTTGACATCGAGAAAAGTAAAATTAAAAACCAACGAGGGTTGAACAGTAAGTCGCAGGCAACGTGGTTGTGGGGTTATACTATCATATTTGTTTTATGGCCTGTTCTGAGCGAGCTTTTAGGCCGTAGCGTTCTTCAGAAGACGTACCTACTAGGTGGTGCCCGGCGACTCGGCGTGTATGCGAGTGATATTCGACTCTACATGATTATTGAATGCGTGCTTGTAGGAATGTTCATGTACACATGCACAAAAGTGAGGAACTAAGATGCGATGCGCATGGTAACTTGGCGGTGATTGTAAGAAGTATACAGTGCAAACCAAGGAGTGAGGGCCGTGGAACGTCATAAATCACGCGCACACAGGCCTCATTCCACGCAACTCGGTTATGGACATAAAACCCCCTTGTCTTATTCTCTATGTACATACTCCAAATGATGAAAAGTGGGGGGGACGGAGTGTCAAGAACGGCTGAACGCTTTCTTTTGATACCAAACTCTTCATCCCTACTCAAAAAAGAAACCGTTTCATGAGTAATCGATGGAGCTGACGGGAGGGTAGGAAGTGGCTTCCGAATCGACAAAAGCTCAGAGTAAGAGTTGACATCAATCCAGAAAAGAAACTGGTCAAAAACAGCCTTCTAGTTGATTTTCTTCTCGAATCTCATCAAGAAGACGAGTCGGATACCATAAAGAATCGACTTACCGGTTAGGGAGAAAAAAAATTGTTGGAATATTCGTGATGATGGTCAAGCCTTGATGCAAACACACAACCTCACTTTGTAATAAAAGTTTGTATCACGCATAGAATGCTTCTTCGTCGCCTCACACCATCGTTTATCCTAGGGTTATGTAAATGATATTCTATGAGTGGTCCCTCAAGCCCAGGAAGTTTCTGGAACGCGGAAGCATTGTCTGTCTTAGTACAATGACATTGGCAGAGAACAAAGGTTGGCATGAAGGTTCTAACGAATGGACATTAGGTACTAACAGCAGAGGAACTAGCACCCTGCATGGGTAAACGGTAGGAGTACGTGGCGTACAGAAGAAGGAACATTAGCCGGGTTGAGATGAAATGTTCTTGTCCCAAGAGGTGAGTTTCTTGTCCCAAAAACAAGGAGAGGAGGGGGGCAATGCAAACGAGAAGCGAATAGACTAGAAAGTGTTGATGTACTAGTGCCCTAGGAGCCTTGACTTAGATTCCTTCTGATGCATTATCCACGACCTTGCGAGGGGCACTGACATGATACATTGTCCATGTGGCATACCGTAAGACTAGTCCAATTCGGGCGAGATGGCCTCTGTCCGAACGGTGAAGTCGATCCTTTGTCGCCATGTTGAGGGTTGGCTGGGGGGCTGCAGCTGACAAAAGGGGTAAGGAGATCCCTTGCACTAAACCGCATTCGTCTAAGGTACCTACGGGAGATCCAGACAGTAGTCCCATGAGGATCTAACGGCGCTTGCCGTGACGGTTTGTCAGAGG
>WNFI01678767.1_pt1 | contig 16596 bp, 19 predicted proteins | sample 5400471 | NCBI WGS metagenome assembly WNFI01 (sample SAMN13153348, study PRJNA577476) | soil metagenome | isolation source: 100 cm saprolite on Douglas fir-dominated hillslope | place: USA:California | collected 2013-09-17 | reverse complement strand
CCCACGCGACGATGGGTCCGCAGCCGACGGAGTTGTGCACGCTCATGAGGGTGGCGGTCGCGGCGCATCCGGCGGCGATCTCTTCCATCGCGAGCGCGTAGGCCACGTAGTCGGAATACGAGCCGCCGTGCTCCTCGGGCACCACCATGCCGAGCAGCCCGAGGGCGCCCAGCTTCGCGACGACGGCGTCGGGAATCCAGCCTTCCTCTTCCCACTGCCCGGCGTGGGGCCTCAGCTCCGCCTGCGAGAACTCGCGCGCCGTGTCGCGCACCATGCGCTGCTCTTCCGTGAGGAAGTCGGTGTGCGCGCGCGTGAGCAAGGCTACTTCGCGTCCTTCTCGATCTTGTCGACCGACTCCGACGCCTTCTTGTTGATGTCGTCCCCGAGCGCCTTGGCCTTGTCGAGCGCCTTCATCTGCTCGCCGTACGGCCCTTTCTTCGCGCGCTCGAGTGCCTCGCGTTGCTCGGTCGCGGCGTCGACCTTCGGCTTCTTCGACTCGCCGCAGCCGGCGACGAGCGTCGCGGCGAGGGCGAGCGCGACCGCGACCTGCTCGGCGCTGCGTGAGGCGATCACGCGCGGACCGCCTTCACGCGCTGGCGGATGTCGGCGCGGACCTTGGGCGGCAGGTGGTTCCATCGCACGCCGGCCACCGCGCCCGCGAGGGCGAGGCATGCGGGCAGGCTGTTGCGCTCCGGATGCGCGCGGCGAAGCTGCAGCCACGCGTCCCAGAAACCGACGCGCATCAGGGCCTCGAGCGAATCGATGCCCACGCCGCGAAGCTCCGCGGCCAATGCGCTCCCGATGTTCGGGGTGCGCTCGATCGGAGTGATATTGATCGTTCTTTCCATGCTTACAGGACCTCCAGTGCCAGTGCGGTTCCTTCGCCGCCGCCGATGCAAAGCGCGGCGACCCCCTTTTTCAAGTTGCGCTTCTTGAGCGCGTAGATGAGCGTGGTGATGATTCGCGCTCCCGTGGCGCCGATCGGGTGGCCGAGCGCCACCGCGCCGCCGTTCACGTTCACTTTCTCCGCCGGGATGCCGACGTCCTTCATCGCGGCCATGGCGACCACGGCGAAGGCCTCGTTCACCTCGAAGAGGTCGACGTCGCCCGCCTTCCAGCCTGCCTTGGCGAGGACTTTCTGGATCGCTCCCACCGGCGCGGTGGTGAACCACTCCGGCTCGTGGGCGTTCGACGCGTAGGCGACGATGCGCGCGAGCGGCTTGGCGCCGCGCTTCTTCGCTTCCGATTCGGTCATCATCACCAGCGCCGCGGCGCCGTCGGAGATCGACGACGAGGTTGCCGCCGTCACCGTGCCGTCCTTGTTGAAGGCGGGGCGCAGCGTGGGAATCTTCTCCACGTTCACGCTGAACGGCGTCTCGTCCTGCTTCACCACCTCGTCGCCCTTGCGTCCCTTCACGGTGACCGCGGCGATCTCGTCGGTGAAGGCGCCGGAATTCGAGGCATTGACGGCGCGTTCCGTGGACGTCTTCGCGTAGGCGTCCATCTGCTCGCGCGTGAAGCCGTATTTCTCCGCGGTCTTGTCCGCGAAGTAGCCCATGGGCTTGCCGTCGTAGGCGTTCTCGAGGCCGTCGAAGGCCATGTGGTCGAGCACCTGGCCGTGTCCATAGCGGATTCCGCCGCGGCCCTTCGGCAGGAGGTGCGGCGCGTTGGTCATCGATTCCATGCCGCCGGCGACCACGATCGACGCCTGGCCCGAGGAGATCTCGTCGGCGGCCATCATCGCCGCCTTCATGCCGGAGCCGCACATCTTGTTCACGGTGGTGGCGGGCGTGGCCTTGTCGAGGCCGGCGCCGAGCGCCGCCTGGCGCGCGGGCGCCTGGCCCTGGCCCGCGCCCAGGACGTTGCCGAAGATGAGGTCGTCGATCTCGTTGGGCTTCACGCCGGCTTGCTCGATGGCGGCCTTGATGGCGACCGCACCCAGCTGCGACGCGGTGACGGAGCCGAACTTGCCCTGCATGGAGCCGATGGGAGTGCGCTTGGCTCCGACGATGACGATGGTTTCTGCCATGACCTTCTCCTGTTGCCGGTCTAGACCGATTCTTCGAAAAGCTCGCGCCCGATGAGCATGCGGCGGATCTCGTTGGTGCCGGCTCCGATGTCGTAGAGCTTGGCGTCGCGGAGCAATCGCCCCGCGGGGAATTCGTTGATGTAGCCGTTGCCGCCGAGGGCCTGGATCGCCTCGAGGGCGACCTGCACCGCGTTCTCGGAGGCGAAGAGCAGGCACGCGGCCGCGTCCTTGCGCGCGGCGCGGCCGCGGCCGGCGTCGAGCGCCTGCGCCGTGCGGTAGCTGAAAGCGCGCGAGGCCTGCAGCTTGGTGTACATGTCGGCGAGCTTGCCCTGCATCAGCTCGAAGGTGCCGATCGGCTGGTCGAACTGCTTGCGCTCGTGCATGTAGGGCAACACGATGTCCATCGCCGACTGCATGATCCCGAGCGGTCCGCCCGAGAGCACGGTGCGCTCCGTATCGAGGCCCTTCATGAGGACCGTCGCGCCGGAGTTCACCTTGCCGAGCACGTTCTCGTCGGGGATCTCGCAATCCTGGAACACGAGCTCGCATGTGTTGGAGCCGCGCATGCCGAGCGCCACGTCCGCGCCGGGACCGTTGGTGATCCACATCTTGCTGCCGTTGGCGATCCAGCGCTCGCCCTTCTTCTCGGCCTTGCACGCCATGGAGCCGACCACGTCGCTGCCCGCGCCCGGCTCGCTCATCGCGAGCGCGCCGACGAACGCGCCGCTGCAAAGCTTCGGAAGGTACTTCTTGCGCTGCGCCTCGCTGGCGTTGAGATAGAGGTTGTTGACGCACAGGTTCGAGTGCGCGCCATACGAAAGGCCGACCGACGCGGACGCGCGCGAGACTTCCTCCATCGCGACGACGTGGGCGAGGTAGCCGAGTCCGGTGCCGCCGTACGACTCGGGGACGGTCATCCCAAGCAGTCCCAGCTCGCCCAGCTTGCCCCACACGTCCGCGGGGAATTCGTTCTTGCGGTCGATCTCGGCGGCCCGCGGAGCCAGCTCCGCGTCGCACATGCGCTTTACCGTGTCGCGAAGCGCGTCGAATTCCTCGGTGAGGTGGGTATCGAAGAGCAAAGGGCCGAATTGGAGGGGCGGGGATACTAATTATATCCCGGTTACCGGCTTGATCCCCGAGGGCCCGGGGATGACGTCACGATCGCGCGCTTCGCCGTGACGTCATTTCGGCGCCATGCGGATCGCGCCGTCCAGGCGGATCACTTCGCCGTTGAGCATCTCGTTCTCGATGATGTGGCGCACGAGCGCGGCGAATTCCTCGGGCTCGCCGAGGCGCGAGGGGAAGGGGACCTGGGCGCCGAGCGAGGCGCGCAGCTCCTGCGACATGCCGCGCAGCATGGGCGTATCGAAGATGCCGGGCGCGATGGTCATGACGCGGATGCCGAACTTGGCGAGCTCGCGCGCGATCGGCAGCGTCATGCCGTTCACGCCCGCCTTCGACGCGGAATAGGCCGCTTGCCCGATCTGCCCATCCATCGAGGCGACGGAAGACGTGTTGACGATCACGCCGCGTTCGCCGTTCGCCTCTGCCGCTTGCAGGCTCATCTTCGCGGCCGCGAGGCGGATCGCGTTGAACGTGCCGACGAGATTCACCTTCACCGCGCGCTCGAAGCTCGCGAGCTGGTGCGGCCCTTCGCGGCCGACCACGCGCTCGCCGGGTGCCACGCCCGCGCAGTTCACCAGGCCGTGGATGGCGCCGAAGTCCCTGACGCAAAGATCGACCGCGGCCTGCGTCGATGCCTCGTCGGTGACGTCGCACTTCACGAAGCGCACGGTGCCGCCGAGGAAGCCGGCGGTATCCTTGCCCGCGGGCTCGTTCACGTCGGCGATGACGACCAAGCCGGCGTTGGCGGCGAGCATGGTGGCGGTGGCGGCGCCGAGGCCGGAGCCGCCACCGGTGACGAGGAACGCGTGGTTGGCGATCTGCATGGATTCAGCTTTCGGTGGCTTCGCGCACGGCGACGATCGGGATGTCGTTGCGCCGGCCCCATTCCTCCCAGTATTCCGCGTCGTGGGAAGCGAACAGGTCCGTCAGCGCTTCGCGGGTGACGTGGCCGAGCGCGAACTTGTCGCCCAGCTTCTTCTCGAAGTGCGGCTCGAGCGCGGCGATGGCGACCCAGCCCTCGCGCGCCGCGTAGAGGTTATAGGCGGGATTGCCGCCGCCGAGGATCGCGCCGGGGCGCGTGAGTCCCTCCTGCAGCGGCTGCGCGAGCGCCGCGGCCGCGTCGGCGATCGCGCACATGGCGCGTTGTCCGTTGCCGGTGCGATCGCGCGCGATGACGAGCGCGAGCGCCGTGGACACCGCGCGCTCGGCGCCGGCGATGTCGGCGTACAGCGTGCGCGGCATCGCGGGCGGCGTCACGAGGCCATGCGCGGCGAGATAGGTGAGGTCGTGTCCCGGCAATTCGTCGGCGGGCGACGCGTGCCCCGTGATGGCGACGTGGCACAGGCGCGGATGCGCGCGCGCGAGCACCTCCGGACCGAGGCCCATGCGCTCGAGCGCGGAAGCGCGTTGCGCGGTGACGAGGAGGTCGGCGCCGTCGAGCAGCTTCGCCATCGCGTGGCGTCCCTCGTCGCTCTTCAGGTCGAGCCGTCCGATCGTCATGCCCTCGTGCAGGCGGCGATACCACGCGGGATGGAAGCGCTCCATCGGATCGCCCGCGGGCGGCTCGACTTTCGCGACGCTCGCGCCCATGCCGCGCAGCCGCGCGCACGCCGCGGGGCCGGGCAGATTGAGCGCCGTCGTCACGACGCGCACACCGTCGAGGAGCATAATCACCGGCAATTATGCATGGTGTGTCGCTGCCGCCGTCGGTGCGCGTGATCGAGCGCGGATGGCTGAACTGCAACCAGATCGTCCTTCTCGCTCCAGGCGCCAACGTCCTCGTCGATTCCGGTTATTGCACGCATCGCGAGGAGACGCTCGAGCTCGTCGCGAGCCGCGTGGGCCTCGATCGCCGGCCGCTCGAGCGCCTGGTCAACACGCACTGCCACTCCGACCACATGGGCGGGAACGCCGCGGTCGCGAGCGCGTACGGATGCAGCATCACGATTCCCGAGGGCGAAGCGAAGAACGTCGAGCCGTGGACGCCGCAAAGCGCATGGATGGAGGAATTCGACCAGCGCGCCGATCCGTTTCGCTTCGACGACACGATCGCCGCGGGCGATTCGTTCGGCGGCGGCGGGCTCGAATGGCAGGCGCATGCCGCGCCTGGCCACGACATGGACGCCCTGATGTTCTTCGAGCCCGCCCACCGGATCCTGATCTCGGGCGACGCGCTGTGGGAAAACGGCATGGGGTTCGTGTGGCCGCAGGAGGGCGCCAATCCGCACATCGATGCGGCGCGTGAGGCGCTCGCCACGATCGAGAGGCTCGAGCCCGCGATCGTGATTCCGGGGCACGGCGAGCCGTTCGCCGACGTGCGCGGCGCGCTCGCGCGCGTGCGGGCGAAGCTCGACGCGTTCGCCGCCGACCCGGCGAAGAACGCGCGGCACGTCGTGAAGGTGGTGTTCGTCTTCGCGCTGCTCGACCGGGAGGCGATGCCGGTCGAGGAAGCCGCCGCCTATGTCGGTCGCGTGCCGTGCTACATGAAGTTGTCGCAGCGCTTCCTCGGCCTCGCGCCGAAGCCGCTCGCCGACTGGTTGCTCGCCGACCTGGAGCGCGCCGGCGCCGTCGCGACCGTCGACCGACTGGTGCGCCCGACCATGGCCGCCTGAGTCGGGCGGGGCTACACTGCGCGAATGGCCGTCGACCGCCCGCTCGACACATTCCCGCGTTTGCTGATCCACCACGCCGCCGTGCGTGGGGAGCGTCCCGCGATCCGCGAGAAGGACCTCGGCATCTGGCAGACGTGGACCTGGAGCGCGATGCGCGACGAGGTGGAATGGCTCGCCGGCGCCCTCGCGCAGGCGGGGCTCACGCGCGGCGCGCACATCGCGGTCATCGGCGCCAACCGGCCGCGGCTCTACTGGACGCTCGTCGCGGCGCAATCGCTGGGCGCGATCCCGGTGCCGTTCTACGAGGACGCCGTGGCCCAGGAGATGGTCTACGTGTTCCAGAACGCCGAGATCGAGTTCGCGGTGGTCGAGGACCAGGAGCAGGCCGACAAGCTGCTCGAGATCCTCCCGCAATGCCCGCGCCTGAAGCACATCTGGTACGACGACGCGCGCGGCCTGCGTCATTACACGCAGGCGGAGCTCGCGAGCTACGAATCGCTGCGCGAGGCCGGTCGCGCGCGCTCGAGCGCCGAGCCGGGCTTCTTCGCCGCCGAGATCGCGAAGGGCAATGGCGCGGAGACGGCGATCATGCTTTATACGTCCGGCACCACCGCGCATCCGAAAGGCGTGGTGCTTTCGCACGACAACCTCATCAGTGCGAGCCGCGCGTACCAGGAGCTCGAGGCGCTCCGCGACGAAGAAGAGGTGCTCGCGTACCTGCCGATGGCGTGGATCGGGCAGAACGTCTTTTCCTACGCGCAGTGGATGGTCGTCGGCTTCCGCGTGAACTGCATCGAGTCGGCCGAGACGGTGATCACCGACATGCGCGAGATCGGCCCGACGTATTACTTCGCGCCGCCGCGCGTGCTGGAGGGCCTGCTCACGCAGGTCACGATCCGCATGGAGGACGCTTCGTGGCCGAAGCGGCGCATGTTCCAGTACTTCATGGGACTCGCGCGGCGCGTGGGCGCGAAGCTCCTCGATGGGCAACCGGTGCCGCCGCTCGACCGCATCCGGTACGCGATCGGCAACCTGCTCGTCTACGGGCCCCTCAAGAACGCGCTCGGCATGACGCGCATCCACGTGGCGTACACCGCGGGCGAGGCGATCGGGCCGGATCTCTTCGTCTTCTACCGGTCGCTCGGCATCAATTTGAAGCAGCTCTACGGCTCGACCGAGACTTCCGTGATGGTCTGCGTGCAGCCCGACGGAGAGGTGAAACCGGACACGGTGGGCCCGCCGATGAAGGGTGTCGAGGTGAAGGTGCTCGATAGCGGCGAGATCCTGCTGCGCTGCCCGGGCCTCTTCCACGCTTACTACAAGAACGAGCAGGCGACGCGCGAGGCGAAGGACGCCGAGGGCTGGTTCCACACCGGCGACGCCGGCTACTTCGATGCGACCGGGCACCTCAAGATCATCGACCGCGCGAAGGACGTCGGGAAGCTTTCGGGCGGGGCGCTGTTCGCCCCGAAGTACCTCGAGAACAAGCTCAAGTTCTTTCCCTACATCAAGGAAGCCGTGGCGTTCGGCGACGCGCGCGCGGAGGCGACCGCGATGATCAACATCGACATGCAGGCGGTGGGCGACTGGGCCGAGCGGCGCGGGATCCCGTACGCCGGCTATACGGACCTCGCCTCCAAGCCGCAGGTGATCGAGTTGATCCGCGACTGCGTCGGCAAGGTGAACGCGGACCTCGCGCGCGACCCGCAGCTCGCCGCGAGCCAGGTCCACCGGTTCGTGATCCTGCACAAGGAGCTCGACGCCGACGACGGCGAGCTCACGCGCACGCGCAAGGTGCGGCGCGGCTTCATCGCCGAGAAATACGCGGCCATCGTCGAGGCGCTCTATTCGGGCGCGAAGCGCTGCGTGGTCGAAGCCCAGGTGCGCTTCGAGGACGGGCGCACGGGCAACATCCGCGCGGAGCTCCCGGTGACCGATGCGAAGACGTTCGCAGCCGAGGCGGCGAGGGTGGCCGCGTGAACCTGCGCGAGCTCGAGCCCGGCCGCGTCGAGCGCAAGCTCGGCGAGGTGGTCCTCGCGCTCGAGGACGTTTCGCTGTCGTTCGGCGGCGTGAAGGCCCTGTCCGGCGTCTCCTTCGAGGTGAGGGAGCACGAGATCCGCGCCATCATCGGCCCGAACGGGGCCGGCAAGAGCTCGCTCCTCAATGTGATCAACGGCGTCTACCGGCCGCAGCAGGGCCGGATCGCGTTCCGCGGCGAGACGCGCGCGCACATGCAGCCGCGGCGCTCCGCCGAGCTCGGCATCGCGCGCACCTTCCAGAGCCTCGCGCTCTTCAAGGGCATGACGGTGCTCGAGAACATCCTCGCGGGGCGCAGCCTCAAGATCCGGTCGAACATCTTCCTGCAGGCGCTGCGCGTGGGGCCGGCGCTCGCCGAGGAGATCGTGCATCGCAAGCGCGTCGAGGAGATCATCGACTTCCTCGAGATCCAGCACGTGAGGAAGACCCCGGTCGGACGGCTGCCGTACGGATTGCAGAAGCGCGTCGACCTGGGCCGCGCGCTCGCCGCCGAGCCGACCGTGCTCCTGCTCGATGAGCCGATGGCGGGAATGAACGTCGAGGAGAAGCAGGACATGAGCCGCTTCATCCTCGACGTGAACGACGAGTTCGGGACGACGATCGTGCTGATCGAGCACGACATGGGCGTGGTGATGGATCTCTCGGACCGCGTGGTGGTGCTCGACTATGGCAGGAAGATCGCCGACGGCACGCCCGACGAGGTGCGCGCGAGCCAGGCGGTGATCGACGCCTACCTCGGGGTGAAGCACTGATGACGGCGACCCAGCGCAACCTCACGACGGCCTTCTTCGTGCTCCTGCTCGCGGGTGCCATCTCGCCCATGGTCTTCGGGGACGCGAAATTCGGCCAGTGGCTCGAGGTCGTGCTGGGCGGGCTCATGTCGGGCGTGCTGTATTCCCTCGTCGCGATCGGGCTCGTGCTCATCTTCAAGGCCTCGGGCGTCTTCAACTTCGCGCAGGGCGCGATGGTGCTCTTCGCGGCGCTCACGCTGGTGCGGCTCATGGAGAAGATGCCCTTCATCGTGGCCCTGGCGCTCACGCTCGCGATCATGGTGGCACTCGCCTGGTTCATCGAGCGCCTGGTGCTGCGGCCGCTCGTCAACCAGGAAGGCATCGTGCTCTTCATGGCGACCCTGGGCGTGGCGAACTTCCTCGACGGGTTCGGCCAGACGGTCTGGGGAAGCGAGATCTACACGCTGAACGTCGGCATGCCGAAGGAGCCGAAGATCATCCTCGACGGGACGTTCGAGGGCGGGTTGCTCGTGAACATGGAAGACGCGATGGCGGCGCTGATCGCCGGGCTCCTCGTCGCGACCCTGTGGGTCTTCTTCCAGAAGACTGCGACCGGCAGGGCGCTTCGCGCGGTAGCCGACGACCACCAGGCGGCGCAATCGATCGGCATTCCGTTGAACCGCATCTGGGTGATCGTGTGGAGCGTGGCGGGCCTGGTGGCGCTCGTGGCGGGCGTCATCTGGGGCTCGAAGCTCGGCGTGCAGTTCTCGCTGTCGCAGATCGCGCTGAAGGCGCTGCCCGTCGTGATCCTGGGCGGCTTCACGTCGATTCCCGGCGCCGTCGTCGGCGGGCTCATCATCGGCCTGGGCGAGAAGATCTCCGAGGTCTACCTCGGCCCCACGCTGGGCGGCGGCATCGAGAACTGGTTCGCGTACGTGCTCGCGCTCATCTTCCTGCTCTTCCGGCCCGAAGGCCTCTTCGGCGAAGAGCACATCGACAGGGTCTGAGCGTGATCTACCGTGAAACCGGCCAGTTCAAATCGACCTACGCGTCGGACCAGCAGCTGTTCCCGATCCTGCAGGATCGCGTCTTCGTGATCGGTTTCCTCGTGTTCGCGTTCGGCGTGATGCCGTTCATCGGCACCGAGTACCTGTTCCTCGCGATCCTCATCCCGTTCCTCATCCTGTCGCTCGCGGCGATCGGGCTGAACATTCTCGTGGGTTATTGCGGGCAGGTGTCGCTGGGCACGGGCGCCTTCATGGCGATCGGAGCGTACTCGGCCTACAACCTCGCGGTGCGCGTGCCCGACCTGAACCTCCTGGTGGTCTTCATGCTGGCGGGCGCGTTCGCCACGCTCGTGGGTGTCCTCTTCGGCATCCCGAGCCTGCGCATCAAGGGCTTCTACCTCGCGGTGGCCACACTCGCCGCGCAGTTCTTCGTGGATTGGCTCTTCGCGCGCGTGAAGTGGTTCACCAACGACTCGTCGTCGGGCAACGTATCCGCGCCGCCGCTCGCGATCTTCGGCTACCCGATCGAGACGCCGGTGCAGCAGTATCTCCTGGTGCTCGCGATCGTCTGCGTTTTCGCGCTCATCGCCCGCAACCTCACGCGCGGCGCGATCGGGCGTGCGTGGATGGCGACGCGCGACATGGACGTAGCCGCGGAAGTGATCGGAATCCGTCCGTTGCATGCGAAGCTCTCGGCCTTCGCGGTGAGCTCCTTCTTCATCGGCGTGGCGGGCGCGTTGTGGGCGTTCATCCGCTTGGGATCGTGGGAGCCGCTCGCCTTCGACGTGAACCGCTCCTTCCAGCTCCTTTTCATGGTGATCATCGGCGGGCTGGGATCGATCCTGGGTTCGTTCCTCGGCGCCGCCTTCATCGTGATCCTGCCGCTGGTGCTGAACCAGCTGCCCACGGCGCTCGGCATCCCGTGTGTTTCGCATGAAGGCGGCGGCGCTCGCCGTCGCGGTGGCCGCCGCCGTCGGCGGGATCGCGGAAGTGGCCGCGCAGTCGTCCAACGAGATCTTCATCCCCGTGCTCGTGTATCGCACCGGCGCCTACGCGCCGAACGGCGTGCCGTGGGCCGACGGGTTCGTCGACTACCTCAAGCTCGTCAACGCGCGCGACGGCGGCGTGAACGGCATCAAGATCGCCTATGAGGAGTGCGAGACCGGCTACGCCACGGATCGCGGCGTGGAGTGCTACGAGCGCCTGAAGAGCAGGAAGCCCGTCGCCGTGAACCCGCTCTCGACGGGCATCACCTACGCGCTCACCGACAAGGTGCCCGGCGACAAGGTCGTGCTCTTCAGCACCGGCTACGGCCGGGCCGATTCCGTCGACGGCAGCGTGTTCGCATGGAATTTCCCGCTCCTGGGCACGTACTGGGACGCGGCCGACATGCTGGTGCAGCACGTGAAGAAGAAGGGGCCGCTCAAGGGCAAGAAGATCGCGCTCGTCTATCACGACTCGCCGTACGGCAAGGAGCCGATCAAGCTGCTGGAAGAGCGCGCCAAGATGGAAGGCTTCCAGCTCATCCTGTTGCCGGTGACGCATCCGGGCGTGGAGCAGAAAGCCACGTGGCTGCAGATCCGCCAGCAGCGTCCCGACTATGTGTTCCTGTGGGGCTGGGGCGTGATGAACTCCACCTCGATCAAGGAAGCGATCGCGGTCTCTTATCCGCGCCTGCAGATGTACGGCGTGTGGTGGTCCTCGGCCGAGCCGGACGTCACTCCCGCCGAAGACGCAGCCAAGGGCTACAACGGCATCGCCCTCGGCCATTCCGACGAACACGGCTTCGCCGTCCACAAGGACATGGTGAAGCTCCTGTACGACAAGGGCCAGGGCACCGCCAAGAGCAAGGACGAGGTGGGCAGCGTGCTCTACAACCGCGGCATGATCTCGGCGATGCTCACGGTCGAGGCGATCAGGAAGGCGCAGGAGAAATACGGCAAGCGCGTGGTGACCGGCGAGGAAGTGCGCTGGGGTGCGGAGAACCTGAACCTGGACGCGGCGAAGATCAAGGCCATGGGCTTCGGCGACATGGTCCAGCCGCTCCACACCTCCTGCAAGGACCACGCGGGCGTGCATCGTGGGCGCGTCCACACGTGGGACGGCAAGGAGTGGAGCTACACGTCCGACTGGTACCAGGCCGACTATAAGGTGATCCAGCCGCTCGTCGACGCCTCGGCCAGGAGCTACGCGGGCGACAAGAAGATCGCGGCCAGGTGCATGTGAACGAGGCACGAGGCGTGAGGCAATGAGATGAGCGTGGTTCCAATCAGGCCGCTCCTCGATGTCAATGGCATCGAGGTGATCTACAACCACGTGATCCTCGTGCTGAAAGGCGTTTCGCTCGCGGTTCCCGAGGGGGGCATCGTCGCCCTCCTCGGGGCCAACGGCGCCGGCAAGACGACGACCCTCAAGGCGATCTCCAACCTGCTGCACGCCGAGCGCGGCGACGTCACCAAGGGCACGATCCATTTCCGCGGCGAGCGCGTCGATCGCCTGAGTCCGTCCGAGCTGGTGCGCCGCGGCGTGGTGCAGGTGATGGAAGGGCGCCACTGCTTCGGCCACCTCACGGTGGAAGAGAACCTGCTCACGGGCGCGTACACGCGCAATGCGAGCCGCGCGGAAGTGCGCGCGGATCTCGAGCGCGTGTACGAATTCTTTCCGCGGCTCAAGCAACGCCGCGGCTCGATGGCGGGCTACACCTCGGGCGGCGAGCAGCAGATGACCGCGATCGGCCGCGCGCTCATGGCGAGGCCGCGCATGATCCTGCTCGACGAGCCGTCGATGGGGCTCGCGCCGCAGATCGTCGAGGAGATCTTCGAGATCGTGAAGAGCCTCAACACGTCGCAGAAGGTGAGCTTCCTCCTCGCCGAGCAGAACACGATGGTGGCGCTGCGCTTCGCCGACTTCGGCTACATCCTCGAGAACGGCCGCGTGGTGATGGAGGGAACCGCCGCGCACCTGTCCGAAAACGAGGACGTGAAGGAGTTCTACCTCGGCATCTCGAGCGGAGGACGGCGCAGCTTTCGCGAAACCAAGCATTACCGGCGGAGGAAACGCTGGTTGGCGTGACGCGGTCAGGCGATGCACTACGACGAGCGCGAAACACGGTCCGCGGAACAACGTGAAGCGGACTTGCTGCGACGGTTGCCGGCGCAGCTCGAGCACGCCAGGGCGAACGCGCCGTTCTATTCGCAGCGGCTCGCCCACGTCGATGCACGCTCGATCGATTCGCGCGCGCAGCTCGCGCGGCTGCTCCTCACGCGCAAGTCCGAGCTGATCGAGCGGCAGGGCGAGAGCCGTCCTTTCGGCGGGTTGAACGCGACGCCCGCAGCGAAGCTAGCGCGCATCTTCATGTCGCCGGGGCCGATCTACGATCCGGAAGGCCGCGCGCCCGACTATTGGGGCACGGCGCGCGCGCTGTTCGCCGCCGGGTTCCGCGCCGGCGATGTCGCGCTCAATTGCTTCTCGTACCATTTCTCGCCGGCCGCGAGCATGTTCGAGACCGGCTTGCATCATCTCGGATGCGCGGTGATCCCGGGTGGCACGGGGCAGACCGAGATGCAGGTGAAAGCGATCCACGATCTCGAGCCGGTGGGTTATGTCGGCACGCCGTCGTTCCTGAAGATCATCCTCGAGAAGGCGGACGAGATGCAAACGCCGTGCGGCGCGGTGCGGCGGGCGATGGTGTCGGGCGAGGCGTTCATGCCGCCGGTGCGCCAATTCCTGGCGCAGCGCGACATCGCCGCCTACCAGGCGTACGGCACCGCGGATCTCGGCGTGATCGCCTACGAAACCGACGCTCGCGAAGGGCTCGTCGTGAACGAAGGCCTGATCGTGGAGATCGTGCGCCCGGGCACGGGCGACCCGCTGCCCGCCGGCGACGTGGGCGAAGTCGTCGTCACGACGTTCAATCGCGACTACCCGCTGATCCGCTTCGCGACCGGCGATCTCTCGGCGGTGCTGCCCGGGATGAGCCCGTGCGGCCGCACCAACATGCGCCATGACGCTGCGCATCGAGCACGCCGGCGAGGCCGACGCCGATCTCGCCGCGCGCATCGAGGCCACTTTGCGCGACGTTTCGAAGTTGCGGGGCGACGTGCGCTTCGAGCCGCCCGGGAGCCTGCCGAACGACGGCAAGGTGATCGAGGACGCGCGTACGTATTAGGCGTTCCTGATGGAAGCCGCTATCATTCGCTTTTCTTCAACGTGCACGGGACCGAAACATGAAGACCCTCCTCATCACGGGCGCGATGGCCGCGTCGCTGTTGTGCGCGGGATGCGCGACGGAGCAGGGCGCCTCCATGAAGTCCGTCGGCGCCGCCGATGGGCCGAACGTGACCGTGAAGGACGACAAGCGCCACGAGATCGTGGTCGGAAGCCGCATTGCGCGCGAGACGCGCGAGACCTCCGAATCGGTGAAGACCGTGAGCCGCCGCGCGTGGCAGGAAGGCAAGGACGCGAAGCCGGGCTCGCCCCTGCCCGGTGGTGGTTGAATCCGGCGCCGTCATTCGAATCGAACCAAGCCCACTCAAAGGAAATCGCACCACATGAAGAAAGCATTGCTCCTCGGCCTCCTCGCCGCGTCGGTCCTGACCGTCGGCTGCGAGTCGACCCCCACGAATACGACCACCGGCAAGGATGACGGCGATGTCGTCACCGGAAGCCGCATCCCGCGCAAGGGCGGCGGCGGCTCCGATGCCGTCGGCACCATGGGCGGCGAGGCCTACAAGCAGGGCCAGATCGAGCGCTCCGGAAGCGGCGGCATGAAGGGCAACTGAACCCGCGCCGCAAGCCGCGACAAAGGGCCCGCGAGGGCCCTTTTTTCATTCCCGAAAAGCCGTTTCAAGTCAATGGCCTACAACGGATTCGGACCTCGCCTTCAAATCAATCGCTTGGGCCCGTTGTCGGAGGTTTGTAAACCCCCCCGGGGTGGGCTAAAATTACCGGCTTTCATGGCGCCGCGATGGCGCCAAAAGGCCTTCCCGGATGCGTGCAGCGAGGATCAATGGCTAGCAAATCGAAAACCCTGACCGAGGCGGAAGTTCTCAAGATGCCGAAGTCGGAGTACATGAACGCGGCGCAGCTCAAGTTCTTCCGCGAGCGGCTGCTCGAGCTGCAACGCCAGCTGCGCGAGAACGCGGGAGCGACCACGGAGCACCTGCGCGAGCTGTCCTTCGCCCCCGATCCCGCCGACCGCGCCACGCTCGAAGAGGAGCACGCGCTCGAGCTTCGCACGCGCGACCGCGAGAGGAAGCTCCTGAAGAAGATCGACCAGGCGCTCGCCCGGATCGACGACGGCAGCTACGGTTATTGCGAGGAGACCGGCGAGCCCATCGGCATCCAGCGCCTGATTGCGCGGCCCACGGCCACCCTCACCATCGAGGCGCAAGAGCGCCGCGAGCTCAAGCAGAAGCTCTACGGCGAATAGCGGCTGACGAAGTCCTCGAGGTTGCGGCGCGCCAGCGCTAGCCGCAGCACGCTTCGGCCCCGGCCGCTTTGTCTCCCGGCGCGCAGCACGCGGTGGTCGCGCCGCCGCATGCATCCTCGGCGCTGTAGAAGGGCACCGTGCCGAGACTGTGGAATGTCTCCCACGCCACGCCGGCAGGATCGGTGACCCAGTACTTGTCCGATCGCGCGTAACAGCCCGACCCCTCCTTTTCCTCGACGATTCCCGCATCGGCCGCCGCGAGGCGCGAATGCATCTTCGTGAGCTCCGCCGAGTCGTCCACCTGGAAGCCGAGATGGTTCCCCCCGGAAGCGCCGCCGCGTTGCGAGATCGCGAAGTTCACGCGTGGATCGTCGAGCATCCATTTCGCGTAATCGGGCTTCACGACGCTCGGCTCCGCGCCGAACACGGTGGAATAGAACCGGATGCCCCTTTCGAGATCGGGAACGGCGACGTGCACGTGGAAGCGTTTCATGCCTTGCTCCTTTGATGGGACTTGCGGGTCGGGGCGCACGCGGGACGGCAGCCGTCGCGCGCGCAGCAGTTCTCGGTGAGGCCATTCCGGTGGGACCGGCCTCGACGAGGAGGCGAAAGATCGCGAGGCGCGTCTCCTGCGCCAGGGCTGCGAGGGCCGAGACCGCGTTGGTGGATTCCATAATTCGAGAATAATAGAACTATCGAAGCGCTGTCAATCCCCCGGATCTCCGGGGCGATTTCGGGAAGGCGGGCGTGCCGCCGTCCTTATAATTGGGGTAGGAAGAGGCAGCACGCGGGCCGTTGGAACGGACCTGCGGCCGCTCAACAGGCCGATCGATTGAATCCATGAACGAGAACCGTGGTTTTGCCGCGGCCGTCCAGCCGGTCGCGCAAAGCGTCATCTCGACTCCGGCCACCGGGCTCGATGCGGGCGATGTCGGCATCCCGGCGGCCGATCGCGAGATTCCCGCCTATCGCGCCAGGCCCGCGGGGAAGACGAACCTGCCGATCGTGCTCGTCGTGCACGAGATCTGGTCCTTGCACGAGCACTTCAGGGATGTGTGCCGGCGGCTTGCCAAGGAGGGTTACCTGGCCGTCGCGTGCGATTTCTTCGCGCGCCAGGGCGACCCCGCCGATCTCGAGATCGAGGAGATCCGCAAGATCGTCGCGCAGGTTTCCGACGCGCAGGTGATCGGCGACCTCGACGCCGCGGCGTCGTGGGCAACGAAGAACGGCGGCGACGCGAAGCGCATCGGCGTCACCGGCTTCTGCTGGGGCGGGCGCATCGTGTGGCTCTATGCCGCGCACAGCGCAGCCGTGCGCGCGAGTGTCGCGTGGTACGGAAAGGTCGAGGCCCCGCCGACCGCGCTGCAGCCCAGGCCCCCGATCGACGTCGCCGGCGAGTTGAAGGCGCCCGTGCTGGGCCTGTACGGCGGCGCCGACGCGGGCATCCCCAATGAAGGCGTCGATCGCATGCGCCAGGCGATCCGCGCGGCGGCCAAGCCTTCGGAGATCCACACTTATCCGGATACGCCGCACGCGTTCTACGCCGATTACCGCCCGAGCTATCGACGGCGCGAGGCCGAAGACGGCTGGAAGCGCATGCTCGAATGGTTCCGCCGCCACGGGG
>WNFI01664000.1_pt1 | contig 16599 bp, 19 predicted proteins | sample 5400471 | NCBI WGS metagenome assembly WNFI01 (sample SAMN13153348, study PRJNA577476) | soil metagenome | isolation source: 100 cm saprolite on Douglas fir-dominated hillslope | place: USA:California | collected 2013-09-17 | reverse complement strand
GTGACATGCACGAACAAAGTATGTTCGCGGCCCAGTTCCTGCCGCATCTGGCGAATCGCTTCCATGAACGGCAACGACTCGATGTCGCCCACCGTGCCGCCGATTTCAACGATCGCAATGTCAACATCTTGCGCGACCTTCTTCATAGCCGCTTTAATTTCGTTGGTGACGTGCGGAATGACCTGCACGGTCTTGCCCAGATAATCGCCACGCCGTTCCTTGGCGATGATCTGCTCGTAGAGCCGGCCGGTGGTCCAGTTATTGTCGCGAGAAAGTTTGGCGTGGGTGAAGCGCTCATAGTGCCCCAGGTCGAGGTCGGTCTCAGCCCCATCATCGGTTACGAACACCTCGCCGTGCTGAAACGGCGACATCGTGCCCGGGTCCACGTTCAGGTAGGGATCGAACTTCATGAGGTTGACTTTGAGCCCGCGGCTCTCCAGCAAACAGCCAATGGAAGCCGCTGCCAATCCCTTGCCCAAAGAGGACACAACTCCGCCCGTCACAAAGATGTACTTCGCTGGCATCTCTTCCTCGCTCTAAATTGTCTTGGGAAATTTGTGCAGGCTGGGTGCACGATCAATTATGGCAGAAACCTCTGTGGAAAGAAATCAAAAGAATGTGCGCGCGTTGACTATCGGGTTGCGGTAAGCGAAAATGATGGTGGTTCCTTCCCGAATTCAAAGTGAATTCCGAACCCAGGGAAATTCTCCCTCGCAAGTGGGCCTGTGGCGCAGCTGGGAGCGCGCTTCCATGGCATGGAAGAGGTCGTCGGTTCGATCCCGACCAGGTCCACCAAATTCTCCCAACGTTTCTTGCTTGACCAGGGGGGCTTACCTCGCCTTCGCAATGGCGGCCACCTTAGCATTCACTGCCCGGATGTAGTCTTCCGGGGCCAGCAAGATTTGCGTTCCCCTTATTCCTGCCGATACAGAGATTACATCGCAGATTTCCGCAAGCTCATCGATATATACCGGATAGTCTTTTTTACAGGCCAGAGCGGTAACTCCACCGCGAATGTAACCGGTCACAGCATGCACCTCCTTCAAAGGAACCATATCGACCTTCCGATCGCCGGTCTGTTGTGCGAGCGCCCGGAAGTCCAGCTCCGTGTCCGCTGAAATTACCGCCAGACAGATTCCATTGCGGTCGCCGTGCACGGCAAGGGTCTTGAAAACCTGTTCTGGTGGTAAGCCGACCTTTGCCGCCACTGTTTCCGCGGACAGATCGTCAGGATCCACCTCATACTCGCGCAACTCGTACTTGATCCCAAGCCCATCCAGGATTCGCACTGCATTCGTCTTGGCCACTCAATGCTTCCCTCAATCTTGTCTCACTCCTGCCAGTCCGTTGGATGCACGTCTCATCATGACGAATTCGAATTCGCGATTTTTCCGGAGATGCTACGCTGGTCGAGTGACGCTGCTTAGAAATTCCCCAGGGTTGTTAAAGTCCCTCCTGCAGGTCGCGCTCGCGTGCACATTGCTCGCCTCCTCTGGTTTCTTGGTGGAGGCCCATGCCGCGAACTGGAGCGTGCGCTCGCAGCCCACACGCCTGGTCAACGGTGCTCCGGTACTGTTTCAGGTGAAGACTCCGTCTCGACTCGAATCGCTGACGGGAACCTGGCTTGACCACCAAATCGCGTTCAGCTTTGATGCTTCCACGAAGAGCTGGTTCGCAGTCGCCGGCGTGAGCCTTGAAACGTCTCCGGGCACGTACAGTCTGGAGTTGAGGGGCGAGGGTCCTGCCTCAAAAACAGCCAACCAACGGGCAGCTTTCGTCCGCAAGTTCACCGTGGTGCGGGCCAAGTATCCAAAGGTCGAGCTCACCGTGGAAAGCAAATTTACCGAACCCAACCCGGAACAGCTGAAGCAAATCGACGAGGCCAAGAAAATCAAGCAGGATTACTTGAACCGCGTCACACCGGAGCGGGAATGGTCCGGCAGATTTGCGCCGCCCGCGGACGCTGCCATCTCCGATGTTTTCGGCACGCAGCGGGTATTTAACGGCAAGACGCAGAGCTCTCACCTGGGCCTGGACTTCCGCGTACCCGGCGGAACTCCGGTCGCGGCCATGAACGAAGGGACGGTTCTGCTCGCGCGTCCGCTGTATTTCGAGGGTAACTGTGTGGTGCTCGACCACGGCCAGGGCTTGCTGACCATCTACATGCATCTTTCCGAATTCAAAGTGAAGGAGGGCGACCGCGTGGAGCGCGGCCAGATCGTAGCTCTGAGCGGAGGCACGGGACGAGCCACTGGTCCCCATCTTCATGTCGCGGTCCGCTGGCAGGGCACCTACCTGGATCCGGCTCGGCTTATGCAGTTGCGCCCGCCGGGTGCCGGAAGACAATAGTAAGGTAGCTGGTCTGGCTAGGAGGGTGCGCCTGAGCCCTGACCTGGAGCGATTAGCCACAAACCGTGACGAATTGTTCGCCTGGACATCCGTCTTGACACTAGTCGTTATAACGACTATTATATCGGCTTGTGAAGGAAACGATTCAGTCGGGAAATCAGCGACGGCGCGCAGCCTGTCCCGAGGAAGCAGCATTCCTGGAGCTGCTGCGCACCACTGATATGCTGTCCCGGGGACTGGTCAGGGTGCTCAAGGCGGAGGATCTCTCCTCAACGCAGTACAACGTGCTGCGCATTCTGCGCGGGTCGCCCGAAGGCCTTCCCTGCGGCGAGATTGCCAGCCGCATGATTACGCGGGATCCGGACATCACCCGGCTGCTCGACCGGCTGGAAAAGCGGGCCCTGATCTCACGCTGTCGGGAAACCAAGGACCGGCGAATGGTAATGGCGCGAATCACGCCGGAGGGGCTCAAGCTCCTGGCTCGGCTCGATGAGCCGGTCCAGGAAGGCCATCGCAAGCAACTGGGGCACCTGGGACGGGAACGCCTTCGTGCACTCACCGAACTGCTGCAGGCTGCCCGTGCCGAAGTGAGTTGATTTTTTGGCAAATACATCTGTTGCAACGATTATCGTCTTAACGCATCTAAGAGCTAAGGAGAAAGGACAACCACCATGAGCACACTCGCTACACCGCAAACCGCAACCACCACCTGGAACATTGACCCGGCTCACTCCGTTGCCGAGTTCAAGGTCAAGCACATGATGATCTCCAACGTGAAGGGGCAATTCGCCAAAGTCTCCGGAGTGTTGACTCTGGACGAATCCGAACTGAAAAACTCCCGGATCGAGGCCTTGATCGAAGCGGCCTCGATCGAAACCCGCGACGCGCAGCGCGATACACACCTGAAGAGCGCCGACTTCTTCGACGTGGAGAAGTTTTCCACGCTGTCCTTCAAGTCCACGCGCATCAGCCTTGTCCGGGACGGAGAACTCGCCGCAGAGGGCGACCTGACCATTCTGACCTGGAACGCGGCGCTCGAGACCGGCGGCATTCTGGTGGGCGACGAAATAACGATCACACTCGACGTCCAGTTCGTGAAGGCATAAATAATTTCGCCGCGCAGCACAGTCAAAAGTGCTGCGCGGCGGTGAAAAAGAGGGAGAGTTATGTCACTCCGACCAGTCAAACAGATCATTCAACCGAAACCCACTATTGAGGGCGCTGGCGTGAAACTGCAGCGCGCCTTCGGTTTCGGGAAAACCAAGGATTTCGATCCTTTCCTGCTGCTGGACGACTTCCGCAATGAGAATCCAGCAGATTATCTTGCGGGATTTCCCTGGCATCCGCACCGGGGGATCGAAACGATCACTTACGTACTCGCCGGTTCGGTCGAGCACGGTGACAGTCTCGGCAACAAGGGCAAAATGACCGCGGGCGACGTGCAGTGGATGACGGCCGGTAGCGGCATCCTCCATCAGGAGATGCCCAAGGGCGATAAGCAGGGCCGCATGCACGGTTTCCAACTGTGGGCCAATCTGCCATCGTCATTGAAGATGACCGATCCGCGCTATCAGGATATTCCGGCAAGCGCCATCCCCGAGGTCACCGACGATGACGGCACCCACGTACGCATCATCTGCGGCGAGTTCTGGGGTAAGAGAGGACCGGTGGAAGGTGTAGCCGCTGATCCGAACTACCTCGATATCTCGGTTGCGCCGGGCCACCAGAAGCGGCTCAAAGTCGAAACCACACGCAACGCGTTTGCCTATGTGTTCGCGGGTTCCGGCACGTTCCGGGATGCCTCGAATCCCCGCGCGGTGCTGACCGAGCAGGTCGCGAAACCGGACGCGCCGCCCGTGTACGATCTCGGCAATCACTCGCTGGTACTCTTCGACCGTGGAGACGAGATCGTGGTGCAAGCGGGAGACCAGGGCATCCGCTTCCTGCTGGTGTCAGGCAAGCCGATCGAGGAACCGGTTGCCTGGTACGGCCCGATTGTGATGAACACGGAGGAGCAGTTACGGAAGGCATTCTCGGAACTGCAGGATGGGACGTTCATAAAACGCTGATAGCGCAGAGCACTCTCGCAGCCTATACTCCGACAGTTGAGTGGAGCTTCCACTAAAATGACACTCAAGAGCACGGTTGCGCAGCACACAGCCACTGAGGAATTTCATTATGCTCAACGCCGATCAGGGGGAATGCTGGCCCGCTTTGCCCTTGGACTCATGGAAGGACACCTACGCGACCCTTCACATGTGGTCGCAAATGGTTGGCAAGGTGCGGCTGGCTCTGACACCCGTTGTGAACCATTGGTGGAATGTTCCGCTGTACCTGACCGCTCGTGGCTTGACAACGTCCCGCATCCCTTACGGCGAAAGAGCATTCGAACTCTGGTTTGACTTCATCCGGCATCAGCTTGTGCTGGAAACGAATGACGGACTGGTCAAGACGCTCCCCCTTGCGCCACGGTCCGTGGCCGAGTTCTTCCAGGAATTCAAGGAAATGCTTCGATCGGCGGATATTGCGGTCAAAATCTGGAGAATGCCGGTCGAAATCACCGATCCGATTGCCTTCGATCAGGATCGGGTACACGCGTCCTACGATCGCGCATCCGTAGAGAAATTCTGGCGCATCCTTTTGTCTGTCGATGCAGTCTTCAACCAGTTCAGGGCCAAATTCGTTGGAAAATCCAGCCCCGTGCATTTTTTCTGGGGCAGCTTCGATCTTGCCGTCACCCGGTTTTCAGGCCGCCGTGCCCCGGAACGGCCTGGGGCCGATACCATGACCCGGGAAGCCTATTCCCACGAAGTGAGCAGCGTCGGCTTCTGGCCGGGGAGCGGCGACATCCCGGACGCGGCGTTCTACTCCTATGCAGTTCCCGCGCCGCAGGGCTTCAAGGACAAACAGGTGCGGCCAGACAGCGCTGGTTACAATAAGCAACTCGGCGAATTTCTTCTCATGTACGACGATGTCCGCAAAACCGAGTCGCCGGTTACTGCGCTACTGGATTTTTGCCAATCTACGTATGAGGCTGCGGCGACGCTTGGCAACTGGGATCGCGCCGCGCTTGAGAGATAGCTACACTGTTTGTTAACACTCTGTATAAATCTTGCCTGGCTGTCGTAAGGAGCTTTGCATGAAACGTGCTTTGAACCTTTTCTTTGGCCTGGCTGTGTTCTGGCCGCTTTTTCTCTCCACCAACTTCTCTTCCGCAGCTTACGGACAGGCTACACGCGAGACCATTGCATCGCGTACTGCGGAGATCAATGGCGTCAAGCTGCATTACCTGACCGCCGGCCACGGTACACCGCTCATACTGTTGCACGGCTATGCAGAGACGTCGCTGATGTGGAAACCGATCATTCCCGCTCTGGCCGCGCGCTTCACCGTAATCGCCCCGGACCTGCCCGGCATCGGAGACTCGGACATTCCCACTGACGGTCTGGATATGAAGAGTGCCGCCATCCGTATTCATGACCTGGCGAAGTCGCTCGGCGTGCAGAAAGCCGAGGTCGTAGGACACGACATCGGCCTTATGGTCGCCTATGCCTACGCCGCGCAGTTCCCGACGGAAGTGACGAAACTCGTTCTGATGGATGCTTTCCTCCCCGGCGTGGATGGTTGGGAGGCGGTGTACAACAATCCCAACATATGGCATTTCCGCTTCAACGGGCCGACCCCCGAAGCCCTGGTTCAAGGTCGCGAGCGTACCTACTTCGACTATTTCTGGAATGACTTCGCAGCCGACAAGAGTCATTCCATTCCGGAAGCAGATCGCCAAGCCTATGCAACGGCGTACGCACGGCCGCGACGCATGCATGCGGGATGGGCCTATTTCGTTTCATTCCTGCAAGCCGCCAAGGATTTCGCTCAACTCTCCCAGACCAAGCTGACCATGCCAGTACTGACTATCGGCGGCGAGAAGTCGCTGGGAGAAGCGTTAGGGCAACAAGCCAAGCTGGTTGCGACCGACGCAACCGTCATCGTGCTGAAGGACACCGGTCACTGGGTGCTTGAGGAACGCCCCAGGGAAACCACCGAAGCATTGCAAAAGTTTCTCTGACGTTCTCGGCAGGAGTGCGGTTTGAGGGTGCCCGCATAACTACAAGATTTTCGAGATCGTCGAAGCCGAAAGGAATGCTCATGTTCACTCCATCCATGGCTAAGAGGTTACTCATCGCTGCCTCCTTTCTGGTGGCGGCTTCTGCCATTGTGGCGCAAGCGCTTCCCGAGATGCGCATGACCCCGGCGGAAATCCGGGCCAGCGCGCTCGACAGCAACCAGATTGGGAGTTCTGGCCTTCCGGGGGTTCATACGAAGGTCATCTTCGGCGATCCTTCAAAAGTGGGCTTCTACACGATCTTGTTGTTCGTGCCCCCTCACACCACGATCCAGGCACACTCACACCGCGACGATCGGGTGGCAACGGTCGTCTCAGGCGACTGGCACCTAGGCTACGGCACGCACTTCGAATCTCCGGCTATGGTCCCACCGATACGCACTATTTCGAGGCGAAGAACGATCCCAAGGCGAGGGAAAAGAATTGACCACCTACCTACGGCCCGCCTGTTTTGCCGCACGCATGCGCCGGTGCTAGACTGCGCGAATGGCCACTAAAAAGAAAACTCGGAAGAAGTCGACGAAGTCGAAAAGAACTGCCCGCAAAAAGACACCACCAATGAAGACGGCGAAACGTCCCAAGAAGGTCGCGAAGAAGAAACTCGCCCCGAAGAGGCAGGAGAAAAAGAAACCCTCGCCTAAGAAACAGACGCGGAAGAAAAGCCAGCGCCTGGGTGCCCTGGCGTTCCCAGCGCAAGGTCCGGGATCGCGTTCAGGCGAACTGTCGGGGGATTTACAAGGCTTGTCTAGCGCCGAAGCCGCGGATTCTGAAAGTGTTGACGAGTTGCTCGAAGAAGGCAACGCGTTCGAGGCCGACGTCGTGGCGGGCGTGGAGAGCGCTGGGAATGCTGACGAGAAGGAAGTTCACACGCACGAGGTGCCTGAAGATGACGTACCCGAAGAATATCTGGACAAGGAGTAGCCGCAGATTGTGCGTGTCGAGGCCCGGCTAACTGACAGTCCAGCGCAAGCTGGTATCAGAGAGTGTAGAGGAGGAACGAGAGGTGGCACTGATCCTGACTGCCCTTTGCGTCGTCGTGCTGTGCCTGTTGACCGTAATTTCGATCAAACGCACAAGAGCCGTTCAAGAGATGGAGCTACACAGCATCACGCCAGAGGTCCTTCATGCATTGCTCACTTCAAAACAAGAAGTACTTCTTTTCGATGTTCGCCAGCCACTCGACTTGTTAGCTAATTCTGAGATCATCGTTGGCGCAACGAGAATCCCCCCAAGGGAACTGCTGGAGAATCCATTGCTCATCCCGAGAGAGAAGGACTCGGTCGTTTACTGTACCTGTCCCAGTGATAAAACCAGCCGACTCATCTTACGTCGGGCTCTAGCCATGCGTTTCTTGCGAATAAAATTCCTTAAAGGTGGCCTGGCGGGCTGGAAAGCGAAGGGCTATCCGGTCGAGCGATACGAAAAATCTTTCCGCCTCGACGCTAGAACCTAGTTCCACGTCTTAATGTCACCCAACCTTCTGCATTCGCTCTTGGAAGTATGCCTTCCAACTCTCCGGCAGAGCCGCGACCCGCAAGGCACGCCGGATCGAACTCACCTCGCCATCACCATACCTCTTCGCGGTGTACAGGCGTGTGATTTCCGAAACCGGTACGCCAATTGGGTCTCGAGCAATCACCTTGATTTCGTCACCGGCGCCGACTTCTCCCTCATGTGTCACGGCGAGGTAAAAACCTGTTCGCCCACTCGCGAGGAATCGCTTTACCATGTCGTCCGACTGAAATCTCACACCGAGTTTGTAGCAAGGCAGGCGAGGCTGCGTGACAATCACTTCTGCAGAACCGATAGAGAATCGGTTGCCAATGTGGACTGATTCTTCCAGCAGGCCGTCGGTGGTAAAGTTCTCTCCGAAAATAGCTGTCGGCAACTCCCGGCCCGGCAACTCTCTTCTCCAAAAATCGTAGTGTTCGACCGGGTAGCAGTAAACGGCCTTATACTCGCCCCCGTGGACTGTGAGGTCTGCCTGACGGTCGCCGTCCAAATTGAGCTGGCGCAGACTGACGCGGCCTGCCACCGGTTGCTTGAAGATGCCCGTGGTCACGCTTCTGCCGTGCCACATCACTTCTCGGGGAAGTCCGGTGTTCACCGCGATTAGCTTCATCTCCGCTTGTCCCTTCTATCCGGGTTCCTCCGGAGTCTGCTAAAGAATGGATCGCACGACGCCACCATCGACACGCAGTGCCGCTCCGTTGATCGCCGACGAGAGCGGGCTGCAAACAAACGTAACCAGGTTGGCTACTTCTTCGGGCTCGGCCATACGCTTCAGTAGCGAGGTCGGGCGCATTTTGTGGAAAAACTGCTCTTCAACTTCTTGACGCGTAGTTTTCTGGTCGCGGGCGAGTTCCTCCACAAAGTTGTTCACGCCTTCCGAGGCGGTAGGACCAGGCAGCACCGAATTTACAGTCACATTCGTCCCCGCTGTTGTCTCGGCTAGTCCTCGCGCGATGGCGAGTTGAGCCGTCTTGGTCATGCCATAGTGAATCATCTCCGTTGGGATCTGGACAGCCGACTCGCTGGATATAAATACGATGCGGCCCCAATTGCGGTGCTTCATTCCAGGAAGATAGTGACGGCTGAGACGCACGCCACTCAGGATGTTCACTTCGAAAAGACGCAGCCAGTCGGCGTCGGGTATGTCTTCGAAGGACTTGGTTTCGAAAACGCCCAGGTTGTTGACTAGAATGTCGACTTCCAGATAACGTTCAATCGTGGCGCGAGTTCCGTCTGCTGTTCCGAGATCGGCAGCCAGGCCTTCGAGGCGTCCCGAAACGCCCGCTTTATTGAGAGCAGCTAGAGCTTCGTCGACGCGTTTGGTGCTGCGGCCGTTCACGATGACGGATGCTCCTTCTTTCGCCAAGCCCTTTGCGATTGCGAAGCCGATGCCAGCAGTGGAGCCGGTGACAAGTGCGCGTTTTCCTTTCAGTTGCAGATCCATTTCGTTTTGGATGAAACTTCAGCTGATAAGATTCGGGTCCCAATGACAGGAATTACGCGACCGAATGCAATCTTCTGTATCTAATCAACTTGTACAGACAACCCAGAAACCTGCGATTATCTCTTTTACCCGAAACCGAGACCGAGCATGGCCAAACCAATTTTGTTGAGCGTGGATGACGACTCCGATGTTCTGCGGGCGATTGAGCGCGATCTTCGCTCGCAGTATGGCGCCGAATACCGTGTGATTGGAAGCGATTCTCCCGAGGGGGCGCTGGATCTCTTAAAGCAGTTGAAGGTGCGCAATGACAGTGTGGCCCTGCTGCTTGCCGACCAGCGCATGCCGCGCATGGATGGAGTCGAATTCCTGCAAGAAGCTATGGTTATTTTCCCCGGTGCGAAGCGGGCATTGCTCACCGCGTATGCCGATACCAACGCCGCGATCAGCGCCATCAATCACGCCAGCATCAACTATTTTTTCTTGAAACCGTGGGATCCTCCCGCTGAGCACTTGTATCCGCAACTGGATGATTTGCTCGATGACTGGCAAGCCTCCTTCCGTCCGACGTTTCAAGGGATCCGGGTATTAGGCACGCGATGGTCGCCTCGGTCGTACGAGTTACGGGACTTCCTGGCGCGCAACCACGTCCCATATCAGTGGATCGATGTCGAGGCTTCTGCCAATGATCCGGAAACCAAGCGCCTTGTGGAGGCTCTGGGCCCGGAGGCTGCCAATCTGCCGGTGGTACTCTTCCCCGACGGGACGAAGCTTCTTGAGACTGTGCCTGCGGACGTCGCGCAAAAGGTCGGCCTGCGAACGCGCGCCCAAACCAGCTTCTATGATTTGGCAATTGTTGGGGGGGGGCCGGCTGGTTTGGCCGCTGCCGTTTATGGAGCCTCGGAAGGTTTGCATACCGTGATGATTGAGCGGGAAGCGCCTGGGGGTCAGGCGGGCATGAGTGCCCGCATCGAGAACTATCTTGGATTTCCGACCGGGCTCAGTGGCGGCGATCTCGCCCGGCGTGCTGTGGTGCAGGCCCAGCGTTTCGGAGTGGAGATCCTAGCACCCCAGGAAGCCCTGGGCGTCCGAACAGAAGCGTCTTACCGAATTATTAAGCTGGCGGATGGGAACGAGATCTCATGCCACGCATTGATGATCGCCACCGGCGTGCAGTGGAGGCGACTGGAAGCTCCGGGGATCGACAGGTTGCAGGGTGCGGGGATTTATTATGGTGGCGGCGCTACTGAGGCGCTGTCCTGCAAGGGTGAGATTGTCTATGTGGTGGGCGGCGCAAACTCGGCGGGTCAGGCGGCGATGAACTTCGCGAGATACGCAGAGCGCGTCATTATTCTCGTGCGCGGCGAGTCGCTATCCAGCACCATGTCGCAATACTTGATTGACCAGGTCCAAGAGACGCCCAACATTCAGCTCTGGACCCATGCCAGCGTGGCTGAGGCGCATGGCGAAACCCACCTGGAAGAGATTTCGGTGCTTTGTTCGGATACCAACACGGTTGAGCGCGTACCGGCGAATGCGATGTTCATCTTCATTGGGGCATTGCCGAGGACGGATTGGCTGGCGAATGTTGTCGAGCGGGACGAGCGCGGTTTCCTGTTAACTGGTCCCGACCTTATACGTGACGGGCAACGCCCGAAGGGATGGGCGCTCGACCGAGATCCATTCTTGCTCGAAACCAATGTTCCCGGTATTTTTGCCGTGGGCGATGTACGCCACGGTTCCATAAAACGGGTGGCCTCCGGAGTCGGTGAAGGATCGGTAGCGGTGCAGTTCATCCATCAGTATTTGAGCAAAGTGTAATGGTCGACAAGTCGGAATTACTTCGCGTCCCGGCATTCGCTGATCTGCCTGATGATCAGATCGCCTGGTTCCTAAGCCAGTCGCAAGAGATACATCTCAAGGCAGGCGAAACCTACGTCCGGCAAGGCGACCCGGCGGATTCGATGTTCGTAATTCTCGAGGGGCAGTTTGAGTGGCGCGGCGAATTTGGTGGCGAAACAGTTGTGCTTTCAGGCAAGGCGGGCGATGTGACCGGGGTCCTGCCCTTCTCCAGAATGAAGCAGTTCACCGTGAGCGGTCGAGCGGTCACAGACGGCCGGGTTCTGAGATTTCCGGTTTCGCTATTTTCCGAACTCGTGCAGAAGATGCCAGAGCTGACAACACGTCTGGTGGGTCTGATGTCCGACAGAATCCGTGAAGCTACCCGGATTGAACAACAGCGGGACCGGCTGGCGTCTCTGGGAAAACTTTCGGCAGGGCTTGCGCATGAACTCAACAACCCAGCTTCCGCCGCCAAACGTGCTACCAGCCAATTGCGCGACATCCTAAAGAAAATCAAGAACGCGAGTCTCGAGCTGGGAAAGCGCGATCTCACTTCTGCGCAGAAAGCGGAAATCGAAAAACTGGAGACTTCGTTCACACAACAGGACGTAGTTCCACCGGATGCGCTGACCATCAGCGACCTGGAAGACCAGATTGATTCTTTGTTGCGCAGTCATGGGCAGAACGACTTGTGGCAACTGGCAGCTGGCCTTGCGCGCAGGAACATCAGGCCCGAGGTGCTGGAATCATTGTTCGCGAACCTTGATGGGGACACCGCCCGCGCCGCTCTTGTCAGGATCTCTGCTTCGGTGGAGGTGGCGAGTCTGTTGCACGAAATCGAGAGCAGTACGTCGCGGATCTCGGACTTAGTCGGTGCGATCAAGCAATACACCTACATGGATCAGTCGCCCGTGCAGTCAGGTCTGGACCAACATCATCGACAATGCCATCGACGCAATGGGCGGAAAGGGCGAGCTTCGAGTTCGAACCTACCGCGACGACGGTTGCGTTGTAGTTGAGATTGGCGACAACGGTCCTGGCATTTCACCCGAGATCAAACCGCACATCTTTGAGCCTTTCTTCACTACCAAGGCGGTTGGGGAAGGAACGGGACTCGGATTAGACACTGTCCAGCGAATTGTGAAGAAGCACCGGGGAAACATTCAGGTCAGTTCCAAGCCCGGAGATACGCGCTTTCAAGTCTGGCTCCCGGTGGCAGAAGCCTCGGGCTAAGCCTGTTGTCGCGTCAAAGCCTCACAGTCTCTTGAACGCCCCGCATCCACAGCCTGCATGAAGACGCCATGTGATGAAGCCGTAATCCGGTCTGGGCGAACTGGGATTCGATGCAAAGCGGGAGCCGCGCCTTGGATCCTTGCCGCAACCATTCTCGGCTCCAGCATGGCGTTCATCGATAGCACAGTCGTTAATGTCGCGCTGCCTGCGCTTCAAGCCAGCTTGCATGCCACCATCGTCGATGTGCAGTGGGTAGTTGAGTCCTATGGAATTCTCTTAGGAGCGTTGATCCTCGTCGGAGGCTCGTTCGGCGATTTGTTTGGCCGGCGGCGCATGTTCGTTGCGGGTGTAGCAATTTTCGCAATGGCTTCCGTGGCTTGCGGCTTCGCCTCGGACATTCACCAGCTAATCATGGCCAGAAGTATTCAAGGCATGGGAGCTGCCTTTTTAGTTCCTGGCAGTCTTGCCATCATCAGCGCTTCATTCGACGAGAAGAACCGCGGTCAGGCGATCGGCACTTGGTCCGGTTTCACAACGATTACCACCGCCGTCGGACCGGTTGTTGGCGGATGGCTGGTTGAGCACGCTTCGTGGCGCTGGGTATTCTTCATTAATCTTCCGCTTGCAGTGGCGGTGATCGGTCTTTCGCTTTGGCGTATTCCTGAAAGTCATAGCACCAGCGCTCGTCGAATCGACTGGTTGGGTACCCTGACAGTCACTCTCGGGTTGGGCGGGCTGGTTTTTGGATTCATAGAATCCACCAGCCTGGGTTGGAGCGACCCGCGGGTTTTCGGAAGCTTAAGTGTTGGTATCGCCGGCCTTGTCGTCTTCGTATTCGTCGAAGCCACTATAACTTCACCGATGGTTCCGCTAACGTTATTTCGATCCCGCAGCTTCAGTGGCGCTAACCTGCTTACATTCTTCCTCTATGCGGCCATTGGAATTTTCTTCTTCCTGTTTCCATTGAACCTGATTCAAGTCCAGGGATACTCCGCTACCGCAACCGGCGCAGCCGTGCTTCCGCTCATTCTGATGATCTTCATTCTTTCCCGCTGGTCCGGAGGCCTGGTCGCGCGCTACGGTCCTCGAATTCCACTGATCATCGGCCCCCTCATCGCAGCGGCGGGTTTTGCTCTGTTCGCTGTGCCTTCAACAGGAGTCAGTTACTGGAAAGCGTTCTTTCCTGCAATGGTCGTGCTCGGCTTTGGTATGGCGGTCACAGTGGCTCCTCTGACCACGGTGGTTATGAGTTCAGCCGATCAGGATCACGCAGGCGCCGCCTCCGGCATCAACAATGCAGTTGCGCGTGTTGCCAGCGTACTGGCCGTAGCAGTCTTTGGAATAGTGATGGTGGATGCGTTCGGTTTTACTTTGAAACATGAGCTTGCGAGACTTGGTCTCTCTTCCGACGTTCTCCGCGAAATTCAGTCTCGAGTGATCAATCTAGCGGGCCTTGAACTACCTCCCAATCTTGACGCAAGTACCTCGGCCGCGGTTCGGGTCGCAGTTACCCAGGCTTTTGTCTTTGGATTTCGCCTGATAATGGTGATTTGCGTCAGCTTGGCCGTAGCGGGTGGCGCGGTCACCTGGCTGTTTATTCCTCGTTCTCATGTTGTGCCAGAGTTCGGCGGTATTTTGACCGAGTGAAACTCGAACCTATTCCGCTCTCGCTGTACCATGTTGGCAAACGGTCGTCCGATGAAACGAACTGCGAAAAGACATCACGCCTAAAATACCTGTGTGTGTACCTTGTTCCACTCTCTTGGAACTCCTGCGGGTTCCCTGCGATTTATTTTGATCCGTGCCATTGAGCCACTCGAATGATTGCGTCCGCAACCACGAGCGCTAAGGCTGCCGACACTTGAGTCTCTCATTTGGGGAGAAGCGTCCCGTGAAGTGACCGCGGAAACGCAGGTGCGTGACGACACGATCACCGGCTACGATCATCTGCTCAATCTCGCAGCGGATGTCTGGGATCGCCAGGCGTATCAGCTTCGAGGCTGCCAGCGGTCCCGCAACTCCCTGGGGGCGCCCGGTAGGCAGCGTATCGTCAACAAAATTCGGCGCAAGCGCTGCGCGCGCTAGTGCTTCGTCCCCTGTATTCCAGAAGGTATCGTAGCGCCGCGCAGCAATGATTTGGGCGTCGGCCTGTCCTCTCGGCAAGCTGCGATCGAGGATCAGGCTACGCGGCTCAATCAATACAGAATCGGCCGCGAAGGTGTATGTCACTGTCGCCGAGGACGTCACCGCAATTGCCGCCGAGACCACTAAGGCTAGAACTCGTGCATCACCTGAGATGAGTCTTGTTGCCAGCAGACTCCAGATGATTTTCTCGCTCAAGATGGATCTCAACAGATCTCCTCCATAATATTCGCTCTGAGTCTTCTTACCGGACTTATGTTCTGTCCGAGCAATCCACTTCCAGAACTCCCAGAACACGGACGTTCTCAGAATCCGGACCTCCGCAACGTGCTTTCTTCATTGGCCCGGATCGCCTCGATCTCGGGCGTGTAGGGAAGGAATTTTTCGGCGATGGCTTTCATAGTTTACCCGCCACTACAGGTTCTTCCAGCGAGCGTGCGATGCAGCTTCTTCGATCTTCGATCTCTTGAATTACTCATCTTGTCGCTACTTTTTGCGAGTCAAATGCCTTCGCGCACGGTCAGGGGGTTCTCCAGGGCAAAGCGCGCAATCTCATCTTTGCGCATGAATGACACGCCGGGATCGGATTGAGCGTAGATGATGAACTGCTCGAGCACCCTGGCGCGAGACGGGCGACCGGCGATGCGATCGTGCGCGCTAACTGACATCATGCGGCGCCGCGTTCCGGCCTCAGCATAGAGCGCGTCGAACTCCGCCTTGAGATCGTCCGCATACATGGCGGTGCTGAAATACCGAGTTTCGTAGTCCACGATGTCGTTCATGTGGAGTGTGTAGGGCACCACCGCAAATGGTTGGTCGCGCACGTTAATCAAGAACGGCTCGTCGCGGCTTACGTCGTCAATGTGGTAGATGAAGCCGAGCGACTGAAGAATTTCCAGGGTCTGAGGAGTGCCGCGCAGCCAGAAAGCGTTGAAGCCGACTGGCCGCGTACCGGTTGCCCGCATGATGGTCTCAATACTTTGTTGATATGATGCGCGCTCCTCTTCAGGAGTCATGGAGAATTGTGCGGTCCAGGTTTGCCCGTGTCCGGTTGCTTCGTGCCCACGCTGAACAATTTCTTTTGCGAGCGCGGGGTGCAGGTCCACTGCTGCGCCGACCATATGAGACGTGACCTTGATCTTGCACCGGTCAAAAACGTCGAGCAGCCGAGGCAAACCCTCTTTGAAACCGTAGTCGTACCATTTGCTCGCCGGAAGATCTGGATACTTCGAATCGATCTTCGGCATAGGGCTTTCAGCTCCGCTGGTCGGTTGTGCGCCGCCCTCCATCTGCATAGAGACGGAGATGACCATGCGAGCGCCGTCCGGCCAGAAGGTGCGTGCGGCACGTCTGTGTTGCTCGGGGATCGGGTCGGCAAGAGTGACCGACGATGGTACTGCTCCTGCCATAGCTGCCATTGCTCCCGCCTTAATTAAGTCGCGTCGAGAAGTCATCGTTCTCCTTCCTAAAGCCTGCCAGGACTTTGAAGAGAATCCACGATTGCCTGCTGATCATTCGTCACGTTGTTGTTGGCTCTGCCTCAGGGGCCTGCTGTGGCTCCCCTGTCGTTTCCCATTTGATCCACTTCAGATCGAGTACAAAAATCGCGTAGAAGACCGGGACCAAAAGCAAGGTGATGAAGGTAGCGACGGCGAGACCGCCGATCTGGGCATAACACAGAGGTTTCCAAAGCGGGCCACCTTCGAGTGCGAGAGGAAACAAGGCAAGGATGGTTGCGCCAACGGTGATCATCACGGGTCGGATACGCTCAATGCCTGCATCTGGGAGAGCACGCTCGAGCGGTTCGCCCTTTTCGTGCATCTCCTCGATGAAGTCGAACAGCACGATGACATGGCTAACGATGACTCCAATGAGGCTGGCTACTCCAAGAAATGCCATAAAGCCAAAGGGAGTACCCATGATGGCCAGAGCGATTAATGCTCCGATCGCTCCGTAG
>WNFI01073569.1_pt1 | contig 16601 bp, 19 predicted proteins | sample 5400471 | NCBI WGS metagenome assembly WNFI01 (sample SAMN13153348, study PRJNA577476) | soil metagenome | isolation source: 100 cm saprolite on Douglas fir-dominated hillslope | place: USA:California | collected 2013-09-17 | reverse complement strand
CATAAAGGCCTATCACCTATTCGATCTTCTGCTTTCGAAACATACAGCTGACTACTTTTTTCTTGACACATTTGCTTACTAGCCATCGCATTCCACTCATTTCAAACACCATGCCTTGGAGTCACAAGAAGTGCTTCTGACCAAGGTGTGCAAGAGAAGTCCATTGGAGGACAATCCATGCTCTCTAGTCTGAGAGACCGCAACAGCACTATGTGTTCTTCAGTACAGGTTCCATGTTGAGCATGATGTAAAATATCAAGCCAGCCAGGGTCTGTGACTCGAATCTGGTCCTTTAGAATAACAACAGTGAGGAATTTTTGGTATAACTTGCCACCTAATGCTTCTTCATTGGAGTCTGTAGCTCTAGCTGGCCAGTATAGTGGTGATGAGGCTCCAGCACATATGGGTGGAAACTGGTGAAAATCCCCACATAAAATGATGCTGATTCCTCCAAACAGTAATTCTTCTGTTCTCCCTCTAATCTTATCATATACAATGCTGAGGATTGTTGAAATCCGACCTAGGAGTGCTCAAGATAGCATGGAATACTCATCAATGATGAAATATTTTATGTTGTTGCTCCGCCGATAACACATGCAGCAATACCAGTATAAGCTCCTTTGACAAGTAACTGACTAGCATCCAGAGCTGCAAATGTTTCCATCACTACCTGTATCACTTTGGATTTTCCTGTTCTGCCTTCCCCTATAAGCTGCATGAGAAGTGGGGGGCATTCAACACCACATAGAAAATCTTGAAGGTGAGATGTTATTATGCAGTATGTGCATAGTTGATCCTCTTTCAGACAACTTGTATCAATGTGGATCGTAGAGGGTCCGTTAACAAACAGATCCAGTGGAGTTATTACTGCAGTTTCATTAGGGTTGTGCATCATGTCAAACTTTTCCACCCCTCCATTGTCTTCATCATCTTCAATCTTGATGGAGAAGGAATGTGAATCATAATCCAGACAACATTTCCAAAATGCCAATCTTTGCACATCTTCAGTTTGAAAGGGACTTGCTTTCATTTGTATTTTGCCTTCAGTGAGATGCTCTCTGAACATGCCTGTGGTATGTCCCACCATAACAGCTGCTTGCCCATGCGATATTTCCTTTATGGGTCCTTTTTTCATTAGAAGTTCCTTCAGGCCTTCCTCCATAAAATAACTCCCACACTCTACATCCTCTCTGAATCCTAAGTCCTCATCATCACTGAAGCTTTCTGTTGAATGGATCTGGGTTGCCTGACTACCACTCCCAATAAGAGTTTTTTCACAATCCCTATCTGCGGCTTCTTGGCAACTATAGTAGAATTGGATATTTCTGATCATATCCTGTGTTTCTGTGGATGCTGTTCTGAGGAAGTCATTATATGCATCTACCCATGTCTTCAATGATGGCTTCAAGCCTGTTATGTTTTGCCAAGGTTTGAATAGTGTCATCATGCTGGCTGAGTATAGGAGCTGTGTGTCCTTATCTCCTCGCTTCGGTAACCAAGGTCCAATGAAATTTGCAATGGTATTCGATCCCAGTGAACGTACTACACGTTGCCTTCAGTTATAATTCACATGAGACAATTGGTACCGAGATCAAATGTTTCAAGGTCAACCCCAAGTTCATGATACTTCATTTGGTTCCATGAGTTCATCTGAAGTATTACTGTTATCTTTGATTGATTCCTCATAGGTCTCTATGATGAATGTCATGAAAGACATCACTTCAAGTGCAGCTCCTCAAAGATGATAATCTTCTATTTGAGATCTGCTGATCATTGTCCCACTTGGGGAGATGTCTAATGAGATAAGCTTGTCATTTTCCTATAAATGATTTTTTTTAATTCTACCAATTTTTTTTTCTCTTCATAAGATTGTGTACCTACACTTTGTGGAGAATGCTGCAACCTATCTTCCTCTGAACTTCTCACTATTTCATCAATCATAGTACCTGGTAAGTGCTTCCTATATACTATTGTTATTAGCTTCTTTTTGGAATCCAAGATTGATGTATACCTTTCTCTTAACTCCGGGCACATATGCTTCAAATAAGCCACCATGCTCGACCAATACAAGGGGACATATTGGTGTGAAAATAGGCTATTGCCCCAACCCATCAAGTAACTAATAACTTGAGGAGCAGACTGTTCTGAATGTCGATTCACTGACAAATGAGCACGGAAAAGGAGTAACCATGTATGTTCTTGGATATCATTCACAAATTTTTCATCTTTGAAATGGTATGCCAGCCCATTGTAAAGTAATGCTGATGCATTCGAGTTCCTTTGCTGATGTTTAGTGGCATACTTGGTTATATACCATGCCACCTTCATTGTAGCATCCCCATTGGTGAGGAGTTTTCCATCGTGATTGCATCGAGCATAGACTAACACATTTGGTAGGAAGTTATTGATGAATCCATACTCCTGTTGAGGGAACCAATCTCCATTTTCTTCTATGATTACCTTATCCAATACTGGAAAGGGGGCTTGTCTCTTGCATTTCCAATTTGAAGATCACTGCTCCCAAATCAAGCATGCTCATCAAGTGCAGGTATGAATCTGTTGAGACCAAACTAATTGATGCAACATGTCATTAAATTTTTTTTTAAAGTCAGGCTGGTCTGGGTGTGGTGGCCAAGAGTATGCCAAATCTGACTGCCACTCCATTCCCTTGATGGAATCTTCCATCCAACCTGGTACATGTGCATGAATATTTCAGCTAATGAATGTCTGGACTCATTCACAAAAGTCATGAGATTTCAACAATCTCTTCATTTCATCTGCTGGTGGCATGTCTTGCAGCCATAGCAACATATGAAGATGAAGAGACCCTCTATTCTGAGCCTCAAACACTCCAATATAAGACATGACCTTTCCAAGTAGACCAAGATGAGATTCTACTTTGGTCCCAATAACCTCCACTCCAAACAAGGTGTGCAATATGAGATGGATTATAAAGTAGAAGAATTTGGTGGCAGCATATGGATCATCTGCAATATTTTGTGCTCTCTTCACAGCACTAGGACCAAGACATGCATCAAAGTTATCCATGTCTATGTTTTCCCCTATGAAGACTTGGGCCACTGGATCATGAATGTCTGTAGGGTTGATTGTAATCCAAAGACTAGGAGGAGAGTATTTGATAGTGGTACTCCATATTTTACTCCTTATGGCTGCATGTGAGTCATCTGTGCCCAAAATCTGTCCACTTGTTGCTCTGAGGTGTTTATAGAGTCTTTGAATGATTTTATTCAATATTGGAATATTTGCTTTCTCCTCAGCAGATGCCTTTTGAAAGTCTTCTGGCCTCAATGCTGTGAGATTGTGCATGTCTGCCTCAATATCTTTTTGGTGTATTTGGAGATGTGCTGAGCTTAATGCTTCCCACCATTGACGGATTCCAAACATGACAAAAGCAAATGTGCTGTGAGTCCAAAATCAATGATCTTCATACTGTAAGCACCATCAAACATGTTCATTGAAGTAGACTTTTTGAGGTTGAGAATCTTCAATGCCACCATGTCCAAATGGGAACAGTGTTGGGAATGCTCATGTCGAGAAGTTTGCCTCGCTCTCATTCCCCTTGCCTCCTGGAAAAGTGCTCACAAATTGGGTTCCATGTCGAATCGCATATCCTCCTTCTTCAGTCAGATTGGCTAGTGCATGCATCAGAAGATCTTGGGTAGAGGCTGCAGATAGCTCTGATTCTGCACTACCAAGAAACTGAAGTGGTACAATGTCTGGATCTGCATCTACATGGACTACTTTTAAGCATATATTTTTTCTTCTTGCTCAAAGAATACTTACCATTCTTGCTCACATCCAGGGGCCCTGCTTCATTATCAGGAACATAACTATCCTTCTCAGCATTGATTACTCCAACATCATCATTGTGCATAACAGTGGCTAGAATCTCAATTGGTATATCATCTTCTGGAAGTGTCACAATTATTGCCTCATTGATCTCATATTTCTTATAATGGGGATTATAAGCAATTAACCATTGTAAAGCTTCAAGAACCTTCTATCATCATACTCGAAATGTTGACTTGAGCCAATTTTTTGGTAATCTGGACCTCCCAATATAAGTGACTGCAATGACTGATGCTAATATCACAGTTGGACAAGGCATCTTCGATCCATGTAACATCTGTATGATTTCTTTCGTGTTCAACTCATAAGTCATAACATTGCCCATCATTCCCCACTGTAGTGCTGATGGATTGCTCCTGCCAAATGTTTTTGGGTGCAGCTTGAAAACAAAACAACGGATGTATACCAAAGATATCAGCATCACCTCTGGCATTGTCAATGTGTAGAGCTCTGGAGGAACTCGACCAATCCACATATCATTTGCTAATGATAGAGGTGGAACTTGCTTCAACTTGAGGTGTTGTGTACATATCTGACAGATTTTAATGATTGATTCTCCATTTCAGTCTTCAATTGCATCCTCTGTGAGAAGCATCCCATTTCTTAAAATCTGTGATGGGTGGTCTGTTGCAGGCTTCAAAAGCTCCAGATAAGGGATGGAATCCAGTGAGATTGTATCCAAATCATGAGTATTTTGTTGCTGAGCGCAGATGCCACACACCTGATATGCCAAACTGGCATTAGATGTGCCATTCAAAAAATCTATCTGGCAGCATTGGATTGCCTCCTGCTCCACTTCCGCTAGGAATGTGGGATACAATCAATTTCTGTGCTCATTCTGCGATGCAGACTCTTCCTGTTCTTTTCCAGAATCAAAGGGCATTTGTTCATACTGATAGGCCATGTGATGTCTTTCGTGATGCCTTTCACTAGCTTCATCTACAAGTGGTCTCTCTACTTGTTTCTTTGAAGTACTACAAGCTTCTTTTGATTTGGCTGCTGCTTCCAGTGCTTCAATTACTTTGGGAGAGGTCAACTTTACAATAAAGTCCACCAGTGCTGATCGTTTGCCATGAGTGATACAATATGGCAAGGTAAGACCTTCAGCTTTGACCTCTTTCACAATTTCTGGAATACTTAATGGGTAGAAAACATCCATCTCTGACTGCATCACTGGTACCTTCAACTTCATACTCTCTGGATCCAAACTGTTTATAAACACCCATCCCCCCTCTTCATAACCTCACTAAACCTCCCTCTACTGCAAATGCCAGACCAAAATAAAACACAAACTTCTCTCAATGAACTTCGAGATAACTTGCCTGGGGTCTGGCTCGGTGATCCTAACCTTCCTACAACCCTCACTTACAAGAAGTTTGGCAATTCAATGAAAATGTACCTTGCAATGGATATTGACATGACAGAACCACTAACACTTCATGCACTTGGGTGGCTCTCACCAAATGGTTTCAACCTTACTGCAGACAATGGCTTCAGGAAAGCCAAGCAATGTCAGACATATTATCCAAGTGACATGGTTGCCATTGTTAAAGGAAGTGCTTGGTGTTGGATGGAGCCTCCTCCTCCCACAAGCCCTATTAAGGATGACTTCACTACAGTTATTCTTAATCTCAAGAAAATTGAGGAGCTTGGCCACAACCACACCTCCAAAGTCAACAAGATTAAGTTAATCAATTCTAAGCCTTTTTTTTCTTCATCCGGTGCTGTTGTCCTCAAACATGCAATGATTATCGTACATCCTCTAACACATTATTATCCTACTCGAAGTACTCCACTACTCTATCCACACCATTCACTGATTACATTGCTATAGGACATTGGTGTTCCTCCTCCTCTAAACAAGTCGTCTCTACAGGCAGAACACAATTCAAATAAAGATTGCAACAATGACAGTACCATGGAAGAAGATGATGATGATCTAAAAGATCTCAAATCTCTACATACACTTCCTAATTGTGCCTATTCAATCTTTAATTTTTGTGTTCCTTTAGATTCCGACTCTCCACACTGGTCTATCTTGAACTGGCCTTTTGTTGAGGTCTCTGAAGACATCCGATCTACTCTTCTACAAAAAGGCTCTTATGATGTCCAACCATTGGCGGCTTACACAGCAAACGAGACATTGATCGCACCTGGAGATTACATTCATGAGCTGTCTGGGAGTGTTAGAATCATCTCATTTCACGTCAAATACGCTTTACCCTGGACTGACTCCAAGCAAGAGTTGATCGTTCATACCACCGAACTCGTTCAAGTGCGGGTGTTCGCAAAGGCATCTCAATTCCTTGCTAAGAATCCCAAAAAAAGGCTCCCGCCTGCAAAACCTCTTTTCGGATCTTCTTCCAAAAAATGTTTGTTGTAGGAAAGTTTTCCATGTTTTTCCTTTCTACTCTTTCTCTTACTTGCTTTTCAATCATAGCCCCTCAATCATAGCCTTTAACTATCACTCCTATCTACAACTCTCGATGCAAGTGTTTTTGGTTCATTCCTCGAATATTGTCCGCAGCAGCCCCCCGATTCTGTTTTTCACTGCGCTGCCAAAAAAAATTCTGTTGTTGGTTGTTTTTTCTCATCTTATACATCGTATCTGTGTTTCTTTTTTCTAACTGTATCCTCTTAAAAAATGAAATCGGGTATCGACTGGTTCTAACTTCTCATTGTAACATATTTGAGCAAGGTCATGCCAAGCGAAGCGCCGCCTCTAGTTACAGGTGGTGGTTGATTATTTAGTTGACCTCAGCTGTACACTATGGCGGAGTTGGCCGATTGTATTGTAACTCTAAAATTTCGTTTGGAAACAGTAGCACCCGTACCTGTGTTCGGAATTTGCCGATCTGACACCCTGGTAGGGCTTGCCAGAAGCCGAAAGGAAAAGTGTTAGATTCACAGCGATAATGTACTAAAAAGAAGCCAAAGAAATGCTCCCCTATCTGTCTGGCATCAAGCTTCTATTATGACAGATAATTAAACCAGGGTGTGTACTGGTGGGCCGGGTCCAGTCTCTCAGGTCTGCATCAAGCACGGTGAATCGAATTTACTGTCACGAGGCATGACCAATCCTTAAAGAGAGATCACGCACTCATCCCTCAGAGCAACTACTGACCGGGCTCTGCAGTTGGTGTCTAGCCATACTTTGAATCCCTCATCTCTACGTTCACATTCACTGGCTTCAGATAGCAAGAAATGCGTGTACCTTCTGCGACGTCTAAGCTGACGGCCAACTTGGATGATGTCCGCAACCTCGAATTTGACTATATTGTTGTCGGTAAGTTTGTACACTGCATTTCCCGTGTCTGAGTCGACTGATGCTTCATACAGGCGGCGGAGTGAGTCTCGCGGTATTCTCTGACATGTTGAGGGCGCTAAGTTGCCCCGCGAATAGACGTCCGGGCTGACATTGGCCGCTCGACTTAGCGAGGACCCATCAGTCACGGTCGTCGTTCTGGAATCAGGAGATATTCACATCGGGCACCCTTCTGTCGGTAAGAGGCGTCCCATTCAAGCCACAAATGACCATTGATGCCAGATATGTAGAATACCCTGCACAATACGGGAAAGAACTCGGGAACCCCGACTTCGCGAACGCGTGCGCCATTCATCATTCTCCAAATTTGGAAATGATCTTCCTACACCATTGAATTTTTAGGTACTTCACCGTTCCTCAAGAGCACGTCGGCAATCGTTCTCTCCATTGGGCTAGGTCTGTCGAACCTGAATGTTCTTTGACTCATTAACATGTTCGCTGTTTAGTGGTAATGGACTCGGGGGCACTAGTGCTCAGAATTTCTTTGCGTGGGTGGTGACGCTGCTGACGCATGGGGCGAGTTATCTCTAATCATTCTCTCCCAAACAGTTGGCAGAGACCTCCCGCAAATGACATAGACGCATGGCTGAAGCTGGGGAATGACAGTTGGGATTGGGAATTGTTTAGCAAGTACATGCGAAAGACTGAAAAGTGAGCCAACTCGCGGTCGGGACTTCGTCACGTTAACCATCCTTATCCCTTACATAGCTTCATTCCACCTCCTACCGAGAGAGCCATGGAATACGGGATTACATTTGATGCCAAGGAATACGGCCAGGACGGTGAGCTGATTCACCTGGCTAACGCTTAGTATTCTGATCATCTCTATAGGCCCTCTATCGATTGGTATTGGGTATCTCCAGTTGTGTGGGGAAAGCTCCTGGAGAGAGGTGTGCTAACAGACGACTTGGATATTGAAACAAAGACTGATCAGTCCTAGACAGCAAGGAATTACGGTATCCCGGTTCTTAGTTCGCCCGTGAGAATCCATGTCCTACTAGAGGAATCAAACCGCTCATTGAAGATTGACACCATATTATAGAGGGGTCGTGAGGTGGGTCTATATCATGTACGAATCTGGAAGGCGTCGCTAATACCGTGATACAGATTACAGGAGCATGCATCTTTCCGTCTACTATCAACCCTAAAACCGGCCTTCGTTCTTACGCTGCCAACGTAAGCTCTCATATATGAGGTTCTGCTATGTTCTCCTCACTAACTCGGACCTTTCGATTGTCTGCGCCCTTCCAAACAGTGTTACTTCCATCCAAATGCTCGAAGGTCTAACCTCAAGGTTCTTGTCAATGCCAAGGCGCGCAAACTCATCATTCCTGATTCACCCGAGAACGAAGTGACAGCCAGCGGTGTAGAATTCAAATACAACGATGAGATTTATCTCGTTCACGCCAGGAGAGAAGTCATCCTCTGTGCAGGGTGGGACTTGAATCTTCTTCCGGTCTTTATATGAACTCATGAGTCAATCCGCGCTCAGGGTCGCCATATCATCTAGTCTATTGGAGCGTTCTGGTATCGGTAATAAGGATATCCTCGAACCCTCTGGTGTTCAGGTTAAAGTTCATAATCCCAATGTTGGAGAGAACCTTCAAGAGCATTGTCTCGCTTCCATCATTCACGGTGAGTTGATCTGATGCGAGTCCCTGTCTTCTGACCCCTGAAGTTCCTCCAACAGAGGTGGATGCAAAATCCTATGGCTATGACACGTTGGACAGCTTGACGGATCCAGAGTATGCAACAGAAGCCCGCAGATTGCAGTACGTTTTTCGTAGATTGCAGTCCCGGGTTTACTCATCGAATTCATCAGCTCTAAGGGCCTCGGTGTGCACCGTACCGCATTATCTGACATGACTTTCCTTCCATTGAAACTCGTCTCCCCGGGAAGATATTCATCCCTTGTTGCTGGTGAGGAAAAGAAAATCGCTTTGCTCAATCAGGAAGGGTATTTCAATACTCGACCTGGTTTGAGCGAGCAATACAAGCTTCAATTGGACTCGCTTAAAGAGGGCCGCGATCCTGGATGCGAAGTAGTCTTTATGAACTTCTTCTTCGTTCCAACTGGCGGTACGTGCTTGATCGTAAGGATGAGGGTTTTTTTATCATTATTATCATCCAGGGGTTGCTGAGAAGGGCCGTAACTACAATTCACTTGCGGTCCTCATGAACAAACCATTCTCCCGTGGATCTATCGTGAGCAATGTATCTGCCATTCCCGATTGATAAGCTAGCTCAGCCTTGGTGTAGCACATCAAATCCAATGATCCTGATGCACTACCTGATCTGGATCCACACTATTTCGAACACGACATCGGTGAGTTGGACTTTGGTGCCGGAGTGTTTCTTGAATCAACATTCGCATCCATCCTTAGATCTCCAGAGCATGGTTGAGACGCTCAAGTTCGCTCGAAGGATTTCTAACGTAGAGCCTTATAAAAAGCGTGTTGGTTCGTATCTCCAGCATTTCTCACTCTTTCTTACATTTTATTCATATCTCATCATAGTCCGAGAGGTATACCCGGGTCCTAACTGCAAGAGTGACGAAGAGATTGCAGGTATGACAATGACATGCGTGTCTTTTTTTTTTGCTGACGCTTTTTAGATTACCTACGGAGTACCGTGGGATCCGGTTGGCGTGAGTACCTGGTCATTGGTATCTAGATTCAGCTGTTTCATCCCACCACAGACCATGGAGGATCTTGTTGTATGCTTCCGAAGGAGAAGGGTGGCGTCGTCGATTCCAACTTACGTGTATATGGGACAAAGAACGTCAGAGTTGGGGACCTGTCGATCATCCCGCTCCATATATCTGCCCATACTCAACGTGAGTTCTTCTGCTTTCTGTGACGCTCCGTTATTTACGAACGTTCCCTCAGTGACCGCATACACGATTGCAGAGATTTGTAAGATCCTTTCCATTTTTCCACGTGGCTATTGCTTAAGCATTGTGTTTGCAGTGGCAGACAAAATTAAAGGAAAAATTTGAAGGGCGTCATCGTCTACGGGGTCTGTCTTGATGGATAGCCACTTGTAAGTCTTTTGCTTCATATAGGAGATACGCCCCGCCCATCGAGTAGCTTGCATGCCATTTTATGTGATGATTTTTTTTTACTCGCCACCCTATCGGTAAGGATGTGGGACATCATATGTATCGTGGTTGGAAGTCAGACCGTGGGAATGGAACGGTTTCAATTAGATCGCCAGATTGCTGACTTGTGCACTAGTCACCATGCACCGCGAGGGCATCATAAATCTCGCTGCTGGTCCTTCTGCTCTTCCTCAACCAGTTCTTGAAGAGGCTGCAAAGGGCCTTTTAAACTATGAAGGAACAGGCATGGGTATCACAGAACTCTCTCATCGATCTCCCGAATTCTCTAAACTCACGAACGATCTCGAGGATATATTGCGCAAACACCTAAAAATACCTCTGAGCCACCGAGTACTATTCACTCAAGGAGGCGGATCGCTACAGTTCAGTTCTGTCGTGATGAATCTGCTCGCACGCCATCGGCGTTTATATCCGAATCTCCGCGAGGAGGATCGTGTTATGGACTACATCATCACTGGAAATTGGAGTTTCAAAGCCAAAGAAGAGGCTAAGAAACTGGCCGGCCCATGTCCTGTGCACGTTGTCTTCGACGGACGCGAACATTCACCGAACAAGGAATTCCATGGAATCACTTCAACAGACAATTGGAGATTTTCCCATAATCCTGCCTTTGTTTACTACTGTGAGAATGAAACAGTAGATGGTGTACAATTCGATGGACATCTCTCTGAAGATGGTATAAGCAAAGATCGAATAAGTTTCCCCTTCGACGCCCTTCCTCAAGATCCATCCAGCCCTTCCAACCCTGTCCCTATTGTTGGAGACTACTCCTCTTCGTTTTTCTCTCGGCCAATTCCGCGCATAGAGGACCATGCGGTCGTCTATGGTGGTGCGCAAAAGAATGTCGGTCCCTCAGGACTCACAATCCTCATTGTACGTCAAGATCTCCTGCAGCCTCGGCCACTGAATACATTATATCCAATCCCGACGACATTGGAGTACGCGACGCTTTCCAAAGCAAATTCTCTCTACAATACACCGCCGATGTTTAGCATGTACGTCGCCCTTCTGGTGACGAGGCACTTTGAGGGAAAGGGAGGGTTACCTGCTCTGGCAGCAGTCAGTAAAATTAAGGCTGGGAAACTGTATAACACTCTGGAAGCTGGAGAGAAGGAGGGGATATTCAAGCTACGGGTGAAGGACGGTAGTCGCAGTCATATGAATGTTACATTCGAAGTGGTTGGGGACGGGAACGAGGCCAAGTTTCTGAAAGAGGCAACGGAGAGAGGGTTGAGGGGTGTGAAGGGCCATCGGTGAGTACTGGGATCCACTTCGGCCAATACGCCACCTGATGGTTTATGCCTCGAGCTCTGTGGGAGGAATACGTATTTCTCTCTACAACGGTGTGACGGAAGATCAAGTTGACAAAGTCGTTGGATTCTTGGGCGAATTTGTCAAGAAAAGGAAAAGCACGGATTAGACTATGGCCGACGTACTGTTCTGAGTATATTTAACGAGTTCTTTGAATTAGAGGTGGCGTCAGCTGTTTTCAATATCGCGACGCAATGGCATCGCGTTCCATGTCCCCTTTTTGGTGACCGTCCACGAAGCAGCTTTCACCGCTGATTGGACTGACATAAGAATAATCCGTTCCTCCTCTTCAGCATCGACGCCCCACTGCTGCGTATGAGACCAGTTCTCCAGTAGTGACACGCTCAGCGCGCCCATGAAGGTATCTCCAGCTGCAGTCGTATCGACAACTGGGACCTTCATACTGGGGACATGTCTGCGATGACCTAACCCTGGACAAGAGTCTGCGTCGCTCACTCGACGACAACCATACACTGCGCCCTCTGCACCTAAAGTTACGATTGAATAGCGACATCCTTTGTTGATAAACCATTGAGCAGCGTGGTGGGCAGTAGAGATCAGCGCTTCCTGCTCCTGGACTGAACGAGGAGTGGAAGTCGGGAATGAAATGCCAGAAACCTGCGCGGCTTCAGTCTCATTAACAACAATGACATCTAAATGACTATATGCCCAGTCAGGGAGAGTCAACGCGGGGGAGGGATTAAGCAAAACCGGTATTCGCTGGTCGGAAGAAGGATGCGCGACAGCTCGGAGTATGTCTAGAACTGTGTCAAGGGGTATCTCCAGTTGCATGATTATCATTTTCACGTTATGTAACGAGGGGAAAGGGGATGGGAGGTGGGATGATGTGACTGTGGCATTTGCGCCAGGGTAGACGAGAATACGATTCTGGCCGGTCGCTGTTTCAACCTAAGTTCAATCATCAATGCCAGATCTACCAACGAATGTTCCAAGTACAAATCACACACAAGTATCACTGCCGTCCCTGTAGGTTGAACAGAGTTAGTGTTAACATATCGGGTGTCTACACCTTGCTCTCGCATTTCTTTCAAGATCTTTAGACCAAATTCGTCATTTCCGACGGACCCAGCCATCTGCACATGTATCGAGTGACCAGAGGACGTTTCCGAGGTCTGAAGGTTGGCCAAACCAGCCATACGAGCAGCAGCTACAGCTTGATTCGCGCCTTTGCCTCCACATCCGGTGGAGAAGTGTGCAGAGGTAATGGTCTCACCGGCATTAGGGATTCGATCGGTATATGTCACTAGATCCACGTTCAGAGAACCCACCACTAGGATGATATTATCCATTCTTCAATCTACAATGCGAACCAGGGAAAGGATCACAATATAAATGGCAAGTGAGATCGAAGATATTATTTGTTTACATCAAGTAAAAGGATGATAATGATGATTCTAACTCGTTACCCCGCGTGACTACGCGAATAGCGCCCTACACATTAGTTGACGTATACTACGGCGCCGCGGCGGAGTTGGCCTTTTCTATTGTATTATTGTATAACTATCAAGGCCGACTTTGCGGCAGCACCCGCTACGGCACGAAGTGGGATTGGATCACATTGCAATGAATCAGCGCACTTGGGTCAGTATCAAAACATCGAGCATGAAAAATATGATCCAGGAAAATATGTTCAGCTGCGAGAGGCGGTAAAGACAAGTCCAGACTGTGAGAACTCAACAACAGAACCCGGATCTGGATTCTGGAGTGGGTCTCGATGATGAGAGTAAAAGATATGGTTGTCCATGAACTGGATAGGAGAGAGCTGGATTGATTCGGAGGCTAAGAGGGAGAGGGTTGAATGATTTCGGTAAGACGAACGAGGGGACAAGATGTGCAACATACAAGTAGTGTAAGGATGCGATGAGGTGCTCAAAAATGCTGATCGTCTCTCGCGCTGTGCTCTCAGATGACGTTCAGCATCTAAACGCATAGGAAGCGGGTTTGTTCCTGTACTGGAGGTTCTGGCACTCATAGTAGAAAAAGTGCGTTGCGAGTATAGAAAAGGAAATAGAAGTGGTTTTGAATGGTGGTGGTTTTATGTTAACAATAGATACAATAGATTCGGTCAACTCCGCCATAGTTTACAGCTAAGGCTAACTAATTAGTCAACCTCGTTGGTCCGTCAAAAAGAAAAGAGAAGAAAAGAAACTGGACAATAGTTACAATAGAATCGGCCAACTACAAATAAACCCTCTACGAATCAGTCACAAGATCTGAGACGGATGTAATGGCAAAGGATCTTGGGTTACAAAGTAATTTCAAACGAGGACTACCGATTCAATTTCAGTGTTGCAAACGGGTACAAAATACTTCCAAGACCCGCTACGTAGTAGCGGGAGATATTGTCCTCTGGGGGAAGAGTCAGGTGGGTGGTGTCGATTCACAATCGAGTGTGTAAAAGGAGGAGCCTGAGGGGCTATATGGCTGGTGGGTGACGGTGCCCGTGTCTCTTCATCATCATCGCTGACCCTGAGTACAAGCCATAACAAAGAACGTAGAGGAATGTCAAATGGAACATAGTGAAGACACTGGGAGGTGAGAGCGCAAAGAAAAACCGGATGGCGAGGGCCAACAAGCAAACTTGAATGACGAAAAATACATGGATATGGAAGGAAATCTCGAAGGATCACCACTGGAGCTCGCTAAAGCCATCTTCGTAAGTGGGGTCGAAGTCTATGTCCCAGGATGAAGAGAGCCACCCCTCATCCTCGTCGTCAGTGGCATTGGCACCATGCGAGCACTGGTCATCCACTACGACGTATTCATCGTCATCAAACCGTTCAACGTCCTCATTACCATCATCGGTTTTATGCGCGCAGTGTCTCGTCATCTTCACTTAAATTTTCAACAGGTACGCGTGGAAGCATTGCGAGGGATGGATTAATGAGGTGATCATATGGAGAGACAGGAGAGTCCCGACTCGTCCCTTCGCTGCCAGAATTTCCGGGCAGACTGGGACCCATGACAACCTCCATCCAACTACGCCGACGTTTCGGAGTAGGAATGGTGCTGTATTCAGAATCCTCATCGTTATCGCGCGCGCGCGCTTTCGAGAAGCAAATGCTGCTTCCTTCGAATGCTCTGACTCGGATACCCAGAGACAGTCAGAATACTGACGCATGCTGGAATGATATGTGTGGCCTTCTGTACCCGATACTCTGCGGGGTCCTGGTGGGGGGGCAAGGCCCAGATGATGGCAATGACAGTCCCCTTCTCCACAGACGTTATGAACGTGAGATAAAGAAGGCTATGGCAACAAGCTAGTTATTATGAGGCATTGAAGCGACAGGAGAACATACCTCAAGTATAACCCCGGCAGGTGATTCAACGCCAAGTCCAAGGGCACTTATGAGCAGTTCGTTGGCGGTGAAGTCGAAGAATGTCATTTTTGGTTAAGGCGTACGTATGTTAATGAGATGCTAGAATTGGGCTCGAAGCCATCGAAGGGGGATTTATGTATTTTCCATTCCTTTGAGTTGCTTCATATCAGTGATAGTTCGGACTACTTTTGGTCGAGATAGAAATACATATCCAGCTCAAATATGCAGACGTTAATTCTGACATCGAAACTATTCAATGTTTCAGACTGAGCGACATTCGTGCGCTTATTTGATGCTAGGCTCATGGGAATGATGTGAGATGGGTTGGCTTCGGGGTTGTTAGAACAAGTTCATATTGGTTCCATTTATTATTTAATAATATTGACATGCATCCTCGTTCAAAATCAAAATGCATGAGCAACCGATATAAACACAATAAACACAGTATATATCCCGATTCAAAGTCCTGTTCACTCCAGTGGCCGTATTGTACTCGTCGGACAGGAGAATGAAAAATGGACACTCGATATGCTAAGCTTGGAGTATGCAGCACAGAGACTTGCGTTATTCGCTAGCACCAGGCCATGCACATCAACGCAACAAGATGTATATTAGCGCAAATATTAGCACCTGTAAATCGTACATATATCGAAAAACCAAGAACGACTAGGTATGATAGAGCAGACGAACCTGCAGTGTCGATTCCTTCCAGAAATCCATCCATTTCTTCAAACTGTCCAATTACCATAGTAAAATCAACAGATGGTATCCCTTCCCACTAGATCACTTTTGCTTTTTCCCACCAACGACGATTCTGGCCCATCCCTTCCCTTCTTCTTCGACATCATCTTCGTCAAGACCGAGCTTGGCTTGGATAGATCTCAGTGATGCAGCTCGGTTGACGGTGTTGGATTCCCGAGCTGGGACAGGGGCGACCCTGTGAGATTGCGAGGGCACTGCAGTTGACGTAGCAAGAGCGGGAGGGGATTGAGAAGGGATCAGGTTTGAAGAGCTTGCAGTGGGCGTCTATTAATGTTCATGATGAGGGCTCGTTACTTCAATACGAGAGTGAGGCAGATCTACTGACTTTAGGCGTTACTGCAAGAACATCACTATCCAGCCGCAGGGTACGGGACTCGCCCTCTTCAACTGCGCCGGCAAGAAATACGAATTCATCCTTTTCATTTTCCACACTAAAGTAAGCAGTATCCATTGACGTTCGGACCGAATCTGACTCTGGAATCAATGCAAAACTCCTTGGGGGTGTCTTTGGTTGCCCGACACCACCCGACAAAGAGGCATTTTTCGGCGATTCCGAAGGGTTGGAATGTGAGGTGCTTGTGGACAAGATACTGGACTGGCAAGGTGGACTTGGAGGTGACGGGGAAAGAGAACGAATGGATGCGGGGACTTGGAAGAGGGAACTTTGACGGTTGGGGTTTCGGGCTGGCGGGAAATAAGCCACAGCCTGAGCGAGATAGGAAGGCGTGGATGGACGAGGCCCGCTCTCAGTGGATGTTCCTGTCATGGAAGGCACTAATGGTCGGGCAGGGGAAGAGGAGATTGACGTGGGCGGTGAAGGTGACCGGGCCGTTGGAGGGGGGGTTTTGACAGCAGATATCCCTGTGTGTGG
>WNFI01631831.1_pt1 | contig 16602 bp, 21 predicted proteins | sample 5400471 | NCBI WGS metagenome assembly WNFI01 (sample SAMN13153348, study PRJNA577476) | soil metagenome | isolation source: 100 cm saprolite on Douglas fir-dominated hillslope | place: USA:California | collected 2013-09-17 | reverse complement strand
AACCGCGAAAGCCGATATTTCGCAACCAAGAGCCAGGCGCAGAAGTTCGTCAGCGAGTTTAAGGCCGAAGCTCGCGAGCACGGCCGGTCAGGAGTCAGCGGCAAAGAGCGAGAATGGATCGCCTACGCCCGCAACGAACTAGGCAACCTCGATCTATTGCCGGAGGTTATCAATCACTGGAAGCGAACAGGCGAGCGACTAAGCCCGATTTCGACGGAGGCGGCAGTCAAGGCTTACTGCACTGCGGCCGATAGCGAGTATGAGAACCGCCGGACCTTGAACGACGTAAAAGAGCGCATTCAATCCTTCTCTGCTCGGTTCGGATCCCGACAGCTTCACGAGATTATGTCGGATGAGATCGAACACTTTCTAGCAAGTTTCTCCGCCGGATGGAGCCGATGGAGTTTTCATAAGAGGCTAAAACCGTTCTTTAAATATGCGAAAAGGCGTCGCTGGGTTTCGGTCGATCCGACCGAAGAGATACCGACACCAAAGACGCCCGCGCCTGACCGTGAGATCTATACGCCCGGACAGTTCCAGAGCCTGCTGTATGAGGCCGAGAAAGGATATCCAGATCTCTTGCCGTACGTAGTTCTTTGCGGCTTCTGCTACTTGCGCACTGCTGAGCTGGTCAAGATGTACGCCAAAGAACAGGTTTTACAATGGTCGGACGTGCTCTGGCGTGACGGTCTGATTCATGTTCGCCCCGGCGTCTCTAAAGGCACGCGCCGCGAGCTCGGCGACGAAAGGCATATTCCGCTAAACGATGCCGCAAAAGAATGGCTGCAACCATTCCGAAAAACTGAAGGTGCATGTGTGCCAGTGTCGGCGAAGAAGTTTGGTGAGCTATGGCGAGAGATGACCGACAAAGCCAAAGTCCCTCGGATCGATAACGGCTTACGCCACTCGGCTATTAGTTACGCCCTGGCGGCTAATCCAGAATTGGGCCTCGTTCAGGCTTCTAAATGGGCTGGAAATTCTGAGAAGACCATCAAAAAGCATTACCGGCGCTTGGTGAAGCCAGCTCAGGGCCTTGAATGGTTTAGTATGATGCATTCGGAAGAAGTAGACGCCATTATTGCCGCGCAAGAGGCAGCCCGCCAGCAGCCCGACTACGACCCGGACGCGTTTTAGATCGACTTCCGCCGGTGCAATAAATTGGAGAACCTGTTATGGTTCGCTCTCTAAAAAGCGAGAATGTTTTTCGACCAACTGCCGTTTCGTAAAATTCCGATTTGGGAGAACAGGTATCGCCTGAAAGTGCTCATTGAGTTCCGGCAGCTTCTCGATCAGTACGCAAAGATTTTCCAGAAGGCAGAAGGACTCTACGCTTCGATGTTCGAATACAATCGCGACAACCCGGATTTGGTGCAGCATCGTAGTTGGCTGAATCAGCGGTTGCCGATTGCGCATCGCGCAGTCCGCCTGACCGGCGTTAGTCTGGTCATCCGACGCTATGGCGTTCCATATGACTTGTTAATGAACGTATTTACCGACCTCACTGGAAAGGATCTCCAACTTGCCTTCGATCTCATCGATCAAGCAACGGGTGTTTACCAAGCTGATAAACCCGCACCGTGGTTTCGTACCTTCTCGCCGTTTTTCTGGTTCGGCGCTCTCGCGGACTGGATCGCCGAAATTCCCTTTCACATCTTGCGCAAACTGGGGTTGGGAGCAGCGGATACCAGTCACGGACCTGCTCGCTTTTTTCGAGGTTTGATTTCACTGGGCCTCTGGATCATCGGGCTGGCGAGCAGCGTGTTCGGAATTTTGGAGTTTTTCGGGTTAAAAGAGGCATGCCTAAAACTGATTGGCTGGAAATAATTTGCAACAGTGTCCAGCCTAAAAACCTCATCCGCAGCTAATTAAATTAATGTACGCACATTAATTAAGAACATTTGATACGAATGTTATTGATTCCTTATTTGCCTGCGTAGTAGAACCTCCGCCAATGACTGTCACAATCGACTTGCCAGATGACGAATCGTTTAAAGTGGCCTTGCACTTCCAGGCACTAGACGGCGGATACCACAACATCGAAGACTACTGCTCAGATAGCGTAATCGGCTGGATAGCCGCGGAAGCTCGCTTTGATAGCCCGCTAGCAAAACTCTGCGAGCAATGGCAAAAGCGCTACCAAGAGAAGTTGGCCGCGAACTAGAATAGCGCCTGGCCCATTGAAGCCCACTAGGAAACTGGTGGGCTTTTTCTTTTTTTGGAAGTTCGGTTAGAATCCAAACTCATGACAACCGAAGAATTCTACGCTCATGCTTTACTCGCGGCTTTTCCGATTGCCGCCGCTGAGATTCCGCCAAGTCAGTCGAAGACAAGAGATGGGATCGCCTCACTTGCTCATGAACACGCAGCGGCTCTAACCAACGCGTTCAAAAGAAATCGGAAATCGTTTCATGAAGGATCTTAGAGAGCTTCTCAGGATGCCCCAGGATCGCTTTTGATAGATCGCCCGCTCTAAATGGCGTTGCTAAAGGCCGCGTTCTGGCGAAGATTAATAGGACTTATGGTGATTATTGCCTGACCGAAAGAGCGCTCCCAGCTGGAACCGTTTATTATGACACAAGGTGCAGCACATATTACGGAAGTTTCTGAACAGCCGGAAGGCTCAATTGCGGGTCACATTTTACGAATCTAGCGAGTTGCCAGTATCCTAAATTCTGAAACTCCTAAAAAGCAAAAGCGCCACAGCCGAAACTGTAGCGCCTGTCGCGATTCTTGAGGGTAATGACTAGGCCACAAAGACCACGTTGCTCTTCACTGGCGCGACAGCCGGAGGAGCTTCTAGTCCAAGGCAAACTGGCGATATGATGATATCCAGATCGGCTTCCGAATCAGCCATAGCGACCAGGCGATTAAATTCAGCGCGAATCCTGCGCGCATTGGATAAGCCTAGATCCTGCCTTGTCGATACCCACACAAAACGGTCATTCCCATTGCCCTCGATTTCGTCGACCGCCAGCGAGAAAGGAATAAACCGTTTAAGTTCAAGGATGACTTGCTTCTTGAAGATATTACCAAGTGCATTCAGTACCTGATCGGTGCGAGCGGCCACCAAAGCATCACGCAAAGCACACAGAAATTTGTCAGCGTGAATCCCGAGAGCAATTGTCTCCTGGGTCGTTGCCTCGATTTCGCTCTTAAGTTTGGCGAGATTCGATTCTTTAACTTCGCGCCTCGTTCTAGCTTCAATGAGCTTCTTGGTCTTGCTCTCGTCGCTTTTATCACTTTGTAGGATCGCCTGCTCGTCTTGAGTAAGGGTAGCGATTTCTTTATCAAGTTCAGCGGCTTTCGTTTCGAGGGTTGTTAGTTCCGCCAGCTTCGCGTCTGCATTGGAGACAGCAAAGCTAGCTTTTTCGAGTACAGTTTGTTTATTCATGTTAGTTGATTGTTAGAGAAAGCTTTGAGCGCTAGCTAATGAAGCCATTTCTGGGCCGTACGGTACTAGCGCCCTGTAGCCGCCTCTACGTCAATTGGTTATTCGCTCGCCTTGTCCAGCAATCGCTTAGCGCGATAAGCTTTCGGATCCGAAGTCTTGAGCGCCAGGGCCGAATACGCATAACTCTTTGAAGCCGCATTCAGTTCACGGTATATCTCGGCTTGTTTGATCGCGTCAGTTTCTTTGGCTAGCTCTGCATGCAGGCTCTTAGCCAGAGCTTCGTAGGCGTCCATTTTCTTGCTGGCGTCTTTTTCCGCCTTGGCAAAAGCTTTCACTTCTCCGATAGTGGTAGTAACCGCCAGCTTAGCGATCGATGGAAGCTTGGCGGTAGCTTTCTGGGCCTTGTCATGCTTGTTAATAGCGTACTGCATGTCCCGAAGCGACATATGGCCAGCTTCTAGGCCGAGTTTGGCCATTTCTTCGCGGCCTTGTTTCAAAGTTTTAATTAGTGTCTTCAAAGTAAGTAGTTCTAGTTGGGTTATTCAGGAGCCGCCTGTCTGAGCGGATGCTTGGCAGCGTTTACCACCAGGCTTGCTATGAGAGAGGACTCAAATAGCTCGTATTCGCGCCCAGCCATAACAAGCAACGCGACTGGCCGCAAATTCTTTAGAAGCGAGCGGCGAGGATCAACTCCTAGATCGCGAGCTAGGTCTGCCCTCGTGGTCAGGCGTTTTAAATCTCTGGTGTAGCTCATTTGGTTAAGCTAACCGAAGCTGTCAACTGCTGCGGTCAGCAGAAGCCTACGCGCCAAAATAGCCTTCGAGCACGATATCAAGCAATCGATGCGACTCGGTCAGATAGCGTAGCTCCTCGGCCAACATCCCCGACTCCAGCTCGTCGCCGAGCTTCTGCGCTTTCTCTAGGCGCTTGCTGAACGCGGTTTTCAGCCCTTCAATAATCGAGAGAGCCTGCATTGCTTGCTTGCTGTCGCCAGGAAAAGATACGCCTTTCGGCGTCCCAGTAGGCGCATCCGGCCGATCAAACGCCAGCTTGGCCGCGGAACCGCGCGCACGTAAATCCATAAAATCCGAATGCTCGCGCAAAGCAGATTCGTCGAAAACATTAACTCCGTCATTCTTCCATCTCCGAATTGTCTTTACGGACTTGCCTACAAGCCTGGCGGCCTCCGATATGGTCATCCTATGGTCGCCAAGTCAAAGGCTCATGGGACATGGGACACCAGAATGAAAAATGGTGTGCGTAAATAAAGCCAGCGCCGGACCCTAAGCCAGGAAGTGCTCAACCGTTTACGGTAGCCTTCCTATTCCTTCTGGGAGGCCACTTACTGGCTCAAGCAGGCTTCTTGTGTCGAAGATCCTTGCGACTGAAGCTACTATGCCGCCCAGCTTCCATTGCTCTAATCTGCGTCTGGCGATAGCTGGCGCGGGCTTCTGAATTCTTCCCATTACTGAGGTGGATAGATACAGCGTCGCGAAACTCAATCAGCGAAGCGGACAAAGCCGCCCTTGAGCATCCGGCGCTTTTCGCGATCGAGGTCAAGTCAGTCCCGAAGCGATTGGAGTTTACCGGATCAAGATAAGCAGCAAGCGCCGCACAACGGCCGCCGACAATCTGTAGCGTCTTGCCCTTAAGCATCCATTCAAGGACCAGGATAAAACAGGCGCTCATATCCGAGAACGAGACACTATCAGGCATAGGAGCTTCCCCTGGCTCATGCCAGCCGTTCGCTTCATCAATCGAGTCGTAATTAAAGCTGGTTGTCCGAATTACCTGCTGGTCCTCGGTTGCTGTCTCGTGTAATCCGTCGCCGTAGTCGGCGTGCAAACTGGTCACTCATTGAGCGCAGAGTCAAAAAGCTTGCTGGTGGTGGTGAACTTGCTAATCAATCGAAAGCGCGTACATTCCCGATCGGAGTTGCATATAGATCATTTACTGCAAGAGATTGTCTTAGTCCTAACGATCATTCGGTTGAGCGGGGAAATCCTAATAAAAAAAGTCTCTATGCAGCAGAGGCAGAGTCTCGCCCGCGCGGTTATTCACAAGTTCTTCACGCTAGTCGGTTAATCGGTTAATTGGTTTCCGAATTACCAGACTAAATTCTCATAGGAGAAGTCGGTTAATCGGAAATGAGTCGGCTAATTCCCGCTCGACACCTAGAAACGAAAAGGGGACCCCTTTCTAAGGGTCCCTTTTCTAGGTTTCCGAGTTAGTCGGTTAATCGGTTAATACTATAGTACCAGACAGAACGGCAAAATTTGCCTAGTTGCCTTCTCGGGACATCTGTCTAGCGGTCTTGCTCCACTTCTTATCGAGTTCGGATTGATAGACTTTCTTATCGGCTTCCAACTCTTTCCGAAGGCCATAGAAAGCATCCTTCTTAATTCCCTCCTGATCCTCGCAAGCTTCTTTCCATTCCTTGCAGGTCAATTCCTGATCGCCGAGAACGTCAAGTAGCTGGTCCGAGCTATACTTGGCGCTTCGCCCTGCTGGCTTCTTTGCTCGCTTCGGGTCAAGCCCGACTCTCTCAAATAGCCAATTGTCGTTCCATTTGACTGTGTATTGCTCAACCGGCGGAAAGTTCCGCAGAGTCAGATCCACAATCATAGCATCCGGCTCCTCATGCGCCGTCAGAGTCATGATTGTATCAGGGTCCCGAGCAAACACGCCCGAACCACTGATTCTGTCGATGGCCTCTTTAGCGGCCTGATTGCCCTTGCTAAAGTGACTTACGAAAACGACAGCCGCGCCAGTTTGCACAGCTAGCTTTTCAAACTCATTGAGCAAGCTGGCAATATCCTTAGTCGCGTTCTCGTCCCGATTAGCTCCCATAAGCTTGTAAGTCGGATCGATGATGATCAGATCATATTGACGGGATTGAACCTTATTGATGAACGCTGGCACGAGGTTGCTAGCATCGCCAGCATGGCCGCGGAGCGTCCACGAGTCGAAATTTGAGCTGAACCGCGCCCTGTCGGTCAGGCCCTTGGCTTTCGCTATGTTGGTTCGACGTTTGCGAAAGAAGAATTTTTGCAGCTCCAAATTGATGTAGAGAACTCGGCCTTTTACAGTCTCGTACCCTAGCCAATCTGTACCGCTGGCGACACTGAGCCCTAGATCCATTAGGAGCATCGTCTTTCGGCCTTTGCTGTTGCTGCCGATTACCATTTTAGATCCCTTGTGCAACACGCCCCTTACAAGCTCTGATGGCTCTTCCATCTTTTCGCCTTCCAAGTCGTCATCGGAGTCGATCGGTGGCAGGCCGTCGTCTATCTGTAGGCTGTCAGACCAGGCTTGAAAACTCTCTGCGCCAGTCGCCCAATGGAGCAATGTCTGCTTTTCCTCGCCCCGCATAACCCCCGGCAGCCGAGACAACCGTCCGGAATTTTTGTTGCTCTTATCGAATCCTGGCATTGTGGCGCAGTAGTCGTAAACTTGCGCCACTCGCTCATCGAATTGCTTTTGGTCCGGTGCGTCAATTCGCACTAAACCGTGAATGCTGGCATCGCCCGAAGTATAGATAGCCACCAGAGGCAATTTACTATCCAGCAGCGTACCATAGAACCCTTCGCAAGCTGTTCGCTTCTGTTCCTGGCTCATGCTGGCTCGCTCCTTCTTAGGAACCTCTAGCTCGACCAAACCATAAAGGAACCGGGCTACTTGCTCATTTTTCCGCTCTGAAACCTGATCGAGAAGCGGATTAATCAGGAAATAGTGGCCATCTTTGCTAGAGTAGAAGTCGGCGAATTGATCTAGCTCTGTTATCCACTCGCGAACCGTCATTACTTCATCCGTCCATGTCTTGGGCTTAGTCAGACATATGAAGTCATCCGGCTCAAAAAGCCTTTGAAGAAACTCTCCCGGCGTCGTGTCGCTCAAGTCGCTCGGCAGTAGCTCGACTCGGCTCTTATGTTCGAACGGCTTAGGCTTAGGCGCCTGCTCGGCCTGACTGAATCGCCGATAATTGCCGAGTGTGCCACCAGCTGTCGCTGGCTGAGGGTTAAGCTTCGCGGCCCCTTTGATTAGGTCCCACAGCTCCTTGTCCTTTTTATCGGGATCAGGAATCCAGCGGCGCAGCTCCGCAAAAATAACGTCTTCGGGAATTCCTTCCCCCTTCATCTGCACCGAAAGACTCTTCCATGCATCGTGCCTTCCAGGATTGCCGGGAGGCGCTTCCGAGAGCTGCCGCTGAATATAAGATGGAATGGCACTCATTGTGCTATCCCCTGGCCATTGCTGGCATATTTCAAGTCGCGCGCGACCTGGCGAAGATTATGAACGCAATGAAGCCAAGTGTAGGCAACGTCCGGATTCTGTGACGCTATCCAGATGCCGTGCAATATCTGTTCGGTTTGCTCTAGCTTGACTAGTAGCTCAGTTGACCGCTTGACACTCTCGGATTCATGCTGCAAGATTGCCGTAGCTATTGTTTTCTCCCTTGTGGCTGATTCTCGGGTGGTTCCAGAATCAGCCCTTTTTCTTTTTGGCTTGGCGCTCATTATCGCCGCTCCCGTTGGCGCTTGAAGTTTTCGACGGCTTGACGGTCGAGCATCCAGGCGTTTGCAAACTTGCCAACAGGCACAAGTCGCTTGTGATTGATATAGTATTGCACCAGCGGCGCAGATACTCCGAGAAGCGTAGCCGCCTCGCGTATTGTAAGCTTTGTTTCGTCCATCTTAATTATTTCTCGTAAACGGTTTTGACTAAAAAAGGCCATTGACGGCCTATCTTTTCTGCTGTATTCGTCTATTGTGGTTTGGTCTGCGCAAATGCGCAGGAATAGTTACTCTACACCACCCGTAGGCCATTTGTCAAGGGCGGCTCGAAACGGATGCATACTGAGAAATTCTGGCGTCATTTCTGGCGTCAAGTGACTGTCTCCCTCTAGGAACCTATCCCCTGTCACGGCGGAGGTTGCGGGTTCGAGCCCCGTTAACTCCGGATCGGCCTTTCTGTCTGGGCACGCTGCCCCCTTTGCGGTCGGATACAAAAATATTCTTCCCAGGGGTACCAAGGCGCCCATACCAGAGGCGGTCAAATAGACTCCTATAGCGTGGCTCTGAGCTTCCCTTTTCAGCCGGTTTATGACAAGTTTTGGGCAGTCTCCTCAGGAGTACGCCAAATGAAAAAGTTGCTGATTTTTTTGCTCTCCGTTTGCGCCTTGGTTCTCGCGCAACTCCCGGCCCGGGCCCAAGGCGTGAGTTTCGGTATTCCGCTCCCATTCCCGTTCCTGTTCTATAACTTCGGCCCAAGCTACTACTCTCAACCCTACTACGGCCGCCCCTACTACCGCGGGTACTATGGCCGCCCTTACTACGCGCGACCTTACTATTATCGTCGAGCTTACTACTATGGCGGCTATCGTCCACGCTACTACGGACCCGGCTGGTAGAGCTATGCCAACGGGCGCTTAGCCTTTCGCAGAATTAAGAAGTTTTTTGGCAATTGGGCTTAGCTTTGGCGTATTAAGGGTATGAGCGAGCTCTGCATGCGCCATCGTAGATTTTACGCCCTGTACTTCAAGGAAGACTCTGAGAAGACAGAAGTTGCGGTAGGAGATTCCATATCGCAAGTAGTCGCAGACGTTCAAGCCAGGACCGGACGACCTTTTCTAGACTTCCAATTCCGGGAGATCAGCCGGTCGGAATTCGAATCGCTAAATCCGATGAGAGAGGGCTAGCTGGACGGGCGATATCAACGAACGCCAGCGAACGACAACGCACTAACGTTCGCTGTCGTTCGTTTGTCTATTTCCCCACCGGTGTGACTTCCAATTTTATTCCGAGTCGTTGCTGGAGCCCGTGCGGATCAGCGAATACCGGATCGCTAAAGCCAATCGGTTGATCGGGGTGCATGGCAAGCTTAACTCGGCTGCGCTGCTGAAAGATTTGAGCAAGCGACGCGCGATAAGCAGCGAGATCATCCGGCATCCGGCTCTTTAACTGCTGTTGCGCGGTGATTCGAAATTGTTCCTTACTTGAGCCAGTAATTCTTGAGCCCCAATCAATGATTCGATCGGTGAGTCCAAGGTCTACCAACTCGCAATCGAAAGAGACGAACCGGGCGCTGGCCATGAATTGCTCTAAGATTTGGAAGTTTACACCGACGGGCGATCCGTTGCCTTGAGCAATACTCTTCCAATTTTCGACGTTCACATCATTGTATTCGAGCTGGACGGTGGCGTCGATTAAACCTTCGAAATGCATCGCGTAGCGGCGGACCTTGAGTGTTCGATCGCTTGAATTAATCGCAACGTTGCACTGAACGTTGCCTTTCACGGCGTTTAAGCCGGTGACCACCATCGCCAACTTCGTTTGCGGATTCGGCACGCACGACGGCGTCACCAGGAAGTCTTCGGCCGTAAAGTTCACCTCCATTGGGGCGCCATTCTCCTCGCGGAATTGGTCAACCCGAAGTTCGGTTACCTTGACCGGAGAGGCGGATTCGCTCAGCTTGATTTCCACATCGTGTAGGACCGTGCTTCCCGTAAGAACATTGTAGCTTGCGTCCCGGTAGTGAACATTTTTTTCAAGGTTCAACGTTCTGATTGCTTCGGTTATTTTGGTCTGCGCGTACTGGTTAACCAGGAATGTGCCGCCAAACCAGGCGATGATCAGCGAGACCAAGATGACGGTCAACCCGCCCGCGATTAGAAAAATGGGGCGCGCCGGCACGCGATTCTGGGCAGTCATAAGGATTTTTCTACCGACGGATCCTATCAATCCGAATCATGAACGGAATTAAAATCCGCGAGATTTTTGTTCGAACGGCGATGGCCAAGATCCAGTCAGACTGAAACGAAATCGCGCCTTTCCCGATTGCTTTGCTCAAGGTAGTTTGTTGTGACCGTCCAAACCTGAAGCGCCCAACTATGCTTGCCTATTTTTCGCTTACGGCGGCCAGCACAAACTCTCTTCCGACGATCGGTCATTCTTGGATCATTGGCTGCTCGCTCATGGCAATTTACCTTGCTCCGGCTCTGGTTGCCTCTTTTCGTAGGCAACAGAATCGTTGGTTTATTTTAGCGCTGAACTTCTTGTTTGGCTGGACGATCGTAGGTTGGATCATCTGTTTGGCATGGGCGGCACGCGCACCGTCGGGAGAGCCAGTGGTTGTGGTGCGAACCGTCCCCCAAGTTCCGACCGAGCCGGTTAGTTTTTTTCGGCGAAGATCTACCAACCCCCTCGCCCTCTCTGGCCCTGATGTTTCGGAAGGTATTCCGTTCCAGGCCGGGGAAGTTTTTCCCAATCGGCGCCCTTCGTCCTTCAAAATCGTCCTTTTCCAGCTCGTGGTTGCGGTGATCTCGCTGGCGGTTGTGGCCGGCGTAACCGCTTCGCAATGGAAGGCCTCTACTCCGCCTACATTCTCCCTTCCGAAGCACCGAATTGATCGTGTCCCACAAATCCGGAATATTGACCCCGATCCGCCGATTCTTCCGAGTGCCACGCCCCGGCGACGTTATCCTTCCCCGGCGGCGCGGTCACATGAGGGGTACTACTAAACCGGTTACGGGTTACGGGTTACGGGTTGCAGGTTCGTAGATTCTGGCTCCGGACCCTGATTCATCATTTCGGTTGCAAAAGTTGTTGGTAAAGCTATCTAATCCGTCCACCTTTTACCGGAGGGAAGACGTTATGCACATCATTGAAAAGATAGAGAGAGAGCAGTTTAAGAGTGACATCACCCCTTTTCGGGTGGGCGATACGGTGAAGGTGCATACGCGAGTGGTTGAAGGGGATAAGGAACGAATTCAGCTTTTTAGCGGTATCGTTATCGCTCGCCGCGGTGTTGGGCTAAGCGCCGCTTTTACGGTGCGGCGAATCTCCTACGGAGAAGGAGTGGAACGCGTGTTTCCTTTGCACTCACCTCGTATCGCCAAGATTGAAGTGGAGCGGACAGGCAGCGTACGCCGGGCAAAGCTGAACTACTTGAAGAATCGAAAAGGTAAGCAAGCCGTCTCGGTAAAAGATAAGGCTCAGAAAGAGCCAGCAAGCTGATCCTGGAATTTTAGAAGCTAGGAGCTAGTAGGACTGGACCGAACGCGAAACGGCCAACGGAAAACCGGTAACTGGCGACCGAAAGCACCTCAGTAGAACCCGCCTCTCGATCGAATGGTCTGGCCGGTAATCCAATCGGCCTCCGAACTGATCAAAAAAGCGACCAATTGCGCAGCGTCTTCCGGCTCAGGCCATCCGGTCAGAAATAAATGCGAACCCAAAGGTGCGATTTTCCGGCTGATTGAGGCGCCAATCCCTTGGGATCGGCTCACTCCGGTGACGATGGTCACTTGCCCTTGTAGACTTTTTTCCATACGAGCTGGACGCAGGTTCCTCAGATTAGAAGAAACTCTTCACCGTCTCTGCGATCAATATTGCTATCCGGCTGGCCAGCCTGCTAATGCTCAGAACCGCATCGTTGCCTCGACCAGAGGCGTGACATAGCCACCTACCTCGATACTTTCGTCATTAATTTGCACGTGCAGAATGCTGCGCCGAGCCATTTTTGTACCCTGCTCACTTACGAAGCGCGTTCCGGGTTTATCGGAGACCAGTCCGTGCTTCATCAGGAAAGCAGCTAATGGACCGGTCGCACTCCCCGTGGCCGGGTCCTCGACGACGCCATGTTCCGGCGCGAACATCCGCGAATAGACGCCCTCGGTAGCCGGAGCAAATACGAAAACACAGAGCAACTCGGCCGGTTGCGCTTTTAGCGGCCCTAATGAACTAAGCCAGGCACGATCCACCGTCGCCATATCTTTGAGGGCGATATAGAGGTGCGGATTGCCGGCGCTCAAAATTTGCGGCGGGACATCCAAAAGATCACTGGGAGATAACCCCAGTGATTGCGCACAAATCTTCGGGTCGACCGTTCTTCCTTCCACGACGGTCGGAGTCCGGAGCCAGATTAACGGTCTCGCTCCTGGTTCTATCCGAATTGGGACTGGCGCGATCAATTCTTCCAAAAGGAAATTGTCTACCGGGGCTAGTCCTTCGTCGCGCAGGACGTAACTCGCGCCGATTGTCGGATGGCCGGCAAAAGGCATCTCACGCGTCGGGGTGAAAATTCGCACGCGGGCGATGCAATCGGAGCGGGTCGATGGCAGCACGAATACGGTCTCCGACAGGTTCAACTCTTTGGCAATGCGCTGCATCGTAGACGCATCGAGATCGCGAGCATCCGGAAAAACTGCGAGTGGGTTGCCTTCAAGCGGATATTCGGTGAAGACGTCGACGACGCGGTAGCGATAAGCCTTCAGCGGCTGCATACCATTTCCTTAACTCAGGATTTAGCGATGTCGAGGTCCGTTTCCCTAAGCGGGCGCTGCAGAAAAACAAGATCGAGCCAGCGGTCAAACTTACGTCCCACCTCGCGCAGGTGGGCTACCGGCTCGAAGCCGAGCTTTCGATGAAGATGAATCGAGGCTGCATTGTCCGCATCGATGCCTCCGATCATCACGTGTTTATCGAGCGCCACCGCAAGCGGAAAGAGAGCCTTGATCAAGGTGGTTCCGATACCGCGGTTTGATTTTCCACCATTCCACCCGACTTTCCAAGGTAACAGGTTCTTCGCTGTAGACCGCCGTCGTGGTAGCGATTACGTGATTATAAATTTCGAGGATCTCAGGTAGATGGCTTTCCCCAGCATCAGCAATGACCATCCGGCGAGATTAGCGAATTCAGAATCCAGAAGCTAGAAGCTAGAATTAGAAGGACCGACACGAACAAACTCATCTACCGCAGGCCCTTTCGTCCCAGCTTCTAACTTCTCGGTTCTAGATTCTAGATTCTGGCTCCTGGCTCCTGATCGGCCGAGGTATGCGGACTTTTCGCTGCGGAATGATCCATCATCGTTGAGTCGCGAACCTGGCGATGGCGACTGCGGTTTCTGACGGTTTAACGCGCACAACCCCGGGGACTTCTTGAGCTCGCATCGAGCCAGCGAGCCAACTGGACAGTCGCTGCTACCACTCCTGACCCACGGCTCCTGAATCCCCTTGCTCCTCCACGCGCTTTGTGCCACAAAGTACACTAACCATGGATTCCAGATCGGCTGAGGATCATCTGCGTGTCATTCGCGAATTGATGGAACGGGCCACCATCTACCGCACGATCTCGGCCCCAGCGGCGCTGTTTTGCGGTTTCCTGGCGCTGTTCGTAGCGTTCGCCGCTCTGATACGCGGGCCTCTGCAGCCGATTTTGCGGCACTATTTCGTGCAAGTCTGGATCATTGTTTTCCTGCTTAGCGCCGTGGCAAATACTCTCTTTTTGCTCCGTTCGAGCAAAGAGAGAAAAGAAGCATTTCCATCTCGACGCTTGCGGACGGCGCTGGTCGCGATCGCACCTGCGTTTCTGGTCGCGGGTGCGCTAACGGTCTTGCTCACCCGCAACCGAGGATCAGAGATTTTCGTCGCGGTTTGTTGGATCGGACTCTACGGGGTGGCTCTTTTATCGACGGTGACCTTCGCCCCGCGTTCGATCGCGGTGCTCGGATGGGCGTTTGTGCTCACGAGTTGTCTTTGCCTCGGCTTGTTGACGCAGGACTACCTCTTTGCCTTTACGGCTAGCCGTCACGTGACTTTGCAAGGGCTTGGCTACTTTGCTATGGCCGGCACTTTTGGCTTTTACCATATCATCTACGGAGTTGCGGTGATGGCCCGCCGGCACGGGAATGGTTGATTTCAACAAACTTGATCGAACGATTCACGAGAAAGGACGGCTTGCAATTATGACATTGTTGGTGACCCGCCCGCGCTGGGCATTTCCGGAGTTGAAAAGCGAACTGCAGATGAGTGACGGGAACTTAGTGACCCATTTGCGAACGCTGCATCAGGCCGGCTACGTCGCAGTAACGAAGGAAGTCCTGGATCGACCGCAAACCAGCTATTCGATGACGGAACGCGGGCGCTCGGCGTTCAAAACATACATCGAGACTTTGGAGGAAATCGTCAAACTCGGTCGCCTCTAAAAAATTTTAACTCCGGACTTTGCCCGACAAAGCCAACGGAGACCCACCCAATCAAGACAATGAAAAAGGTCCTAACCAAGCTCATGAAAGTTATCTTAGCCAAGCATTTCGGTGTCTGTTTTGGAGTACGTGATGCTCTGCAACAGGCGGAAGAATCCGCTCAGCGCGGCGAACTCACTATTTTAGGGGAGATGGTCCACAATCCGATCGCGAAAGAGCGGCTCGCCGCTCTCGGGGCAATTGAATCGTCACTCGATGCTTCAGAAGCCAAAACGAAACGGGTGATGATCACAGCGCATGGGGCTTCGGATCGCGCGGTCGCCGCTTGGCGAGATCGGGGTCACGAGATCATTGATGGCACTTGCCCGCTGGTACACCATGCCCACGAGGCATTGCGCGAACTGGTGGAACAGGGCGATCACCCGACCGTGATCGGTAAGCGCGACCACGTGGAAGTCCGCGGTCTAATTGGCGATTTTCCCGACGCGAGTGTGATCGAAGAGACACTGGATATCGAAGCCCTGCCGGCAGCTTCAGCCTTCGGTGTCGTTGCCCAGACGACGCAACCGATCGATCGAGTGCGCCGGCTGGTCGATGAGCTGAAAGCAAATCGACCCGAAGCGGTCGTTCATTTCCGCGATACTGTTTGTCAGCCGACAAAGAATCGGCAAGAAGCGTTGCGCGCTCTTTTGTCTGAAGTCGACGCGGTGGTGGTCATTGGCGGAAAGAATAGCAACAATACGCTGCAGCTTTTGAGTACATGTCGAAAAACTGGCACACCGAGCTTTCATATCGAACGGGTCGAAGAGCTCACGCCCAGTTGGTTCGAAGGCTTTGAAACCGTAGGAGTGACCGCCGGAACCTCGACTTTACGCGAGACGGTGGAAGCGGTACGAGCTTGGCTAAAGCGACTGTAAAGCAGCCACGAAAATCAAGAACCAAGGGATTTGTCTCTCGCCTGGCAGTTGGTCGACTCGTTGATCTCGCATCTTAAGCCGCAACACTCATTCTTATTTCCCCTGAAGCTGGGACGAACTAATTTCTTTGTAATCGGCCGGAACCGCAAACTCGTCGTCGGGAAGACTGATTTCTTCTGCGGAATCCAGCGTGGTCGTAAGCTTTTGTCCCTTGATCTCGACTTGGGTCCGCAGAGGCATACCAGGATATTTGTCCGGGGGTATCGAAAGACTCGATTGCAGAGCAGAAGCTTTCTGGACGGTGTTAAGCGCTTCTAAGAATTTTTGGTAGTTTGGATAGCTCTTGGCAATGAACATGGTCGTCGGCACGCCACCAACCGTAGTTGCGTACTCTTCTGCGTCATATCCCTGGATCGTCTCTTTGTTACCCGTAGGTTTCAGCTCGATATTGGCAGAATTCTCATCGGTGAGCTTGAGTGAGCGCTTGATTGCTTCAGCTCGCGATTTCAGCTGTTCTCCACTTACTTTCACAAAAGCCTTTTGCTGATGAAAGAGTATGGTTTCTTCGCCGGTTTTTGAATCAAAGAGCGCGCTGTTTTGGTTCGGCGAATTGATGCGAAACTTGGTGTCCTTGATTTTGATCTCGACCTCACGCGTCTTCCCCGCGTTCTCAATCGTTTGCTTGATGACATAATCGGCTTTCGCGGCAAACGCGCAGGCCAGGCTAGCGACTATAATGGCGGTCTTTCTCATGGCCGTTCCTATCTGGTATTCGGCTGAAAATGCAACTACGACTTCACGAACGCTAACGATGGTCGTTCGTCCCGATCGCGGTCGTCCATGCCGAAGGGACAAATGATGGATCCTGTCTTGCCGTCGCCCAACGCTCATGCCAAGCTCGTCCGCGCCATGAGAATTCACAGGTTTTTGGGCGTCGTGCTCGCGCTATTCGGTTTTGTACTCTCCGACTCAGTTTTGGCGGAAGAGTTCCTGCCTTTTCCGGAAAACAGTTCGATCGTCTTGGCGGTCGTCGCAGACGGAGTTCAGATCTATGAGAGCAAACCGAATCCGGCCGGCGGTTTCCAGTGGTCTCTGAAAGCTCCGGAAGCAGAACTGAAAAATTTGTCTGGAGAAGTCCTGGGTACGCATGGCGCTGGACCAAGCTGGACGCTCAACGATGGCAGCAGTGTCGTGGGTAGTGTTCCTCCACTCAAGAACTTGGTCGCTCCGAAAAGCATTCCCTGGTTATTGGTCGCGGTGAAGTCAAGGAGTGGCTCAGGAATTCTCGATAAGGTCGATTATGTCATGCGC
>WNFI01657942.1_pt1 | contig 16603 bp, 17 predicted proteins | sample 5400471 | NCBI WGS metagenome assembly WNFI01 (sample SAMN13153348, study PRJNA577476) | soil metagenome | isolation source: 100 cm saprolite on Douglas fir-dominated hillslope | place: USA:California | collected 2013-09-17 | reverse complement strand
GCCCCTGTGCGAGAACCTCACCAGGCATCTTCGAGGGCGGCGGGCAAAGACGGCCAAAGGCGGCGCCCCGAGCTCCGCAACACCAGAGCGGCAGGTCGATGTCCGGATCACCGCTAACCTGCTCGACTGCGTCCGCGCGCACGTCGAGGACTTGACCCCCGGGCGAACAGGCCGGCTTCCTCATCTGCTCAGTCAATCGCCAAGACCATATCGACGCTCTCCTCGCACGCGAGTGGACTCCGGTCCCAGAGCGCGAACTCCGCAGCAACGCCTTCGGTTCGGTCCTATCGTGGTCGGCGCAGTTCAACTCATCTGTGACCGAGCGAGCCATCGCCTTTGGCGCCACGCCTGTACTCGTCCACTCTCACGGCGTACCTCAGCCGATCTCTTCCAGCGACGACCGGATCAACGAGCGGAAACTACTCGGCACGGTCAGCCGCCTGGCGCATCCCGCTCCAACCGGAACGCTGCCTCTCGGAGACGGAAAGGTCGGCCGTATGTCCCTTGTGCGCGGTCTGTGTATCAGCGACGCAGCCGCGGGCTCTTACTTGTGGTCCTGCGCGGGCTGTGCCAGTCGGCGGGGTCGCCGAAGCGGGGACCGTGATGTAGGAATCCGCATTTTGGTGTCGCCGCCGCGGCGCTGACCGGTGGTGCGGCGCTTGCAGCAACGGGCGGCAGCGGGCACACGGTCACGATGACCGAGCACCAGCACGGCACGTTCGAGGAACCCGAGGCGACGAACCCGTGCACCGGCGCGGCCGGTGTGGCGATCTTTGACGGCAACGCCGTCGAGCACGTCACCTACTTCCCCGGGAGCGATGAGGTATGGGCGACCTTCACCGAGACCGGCAAGGTGACCGTCACCTGGTCCGGCGTCACCTATACCGGGCACGCGACCGCGTGGGGAAACTTCAACCTCAACGAGAGGAACTCCAACACGACGTTCACCCTGACGATCCGGGTGTTTGCTCCTGACGGTTCCAGCGTGGTGGGCCACGAGGTGACACACTTCGCCCTCAACGCCAACGGTGTGATCACGGTCAACTTCGACAAGCCGAGCTGGACCTGCAGCTGACGGCCCGGCGCATTGCACCCCACGGCGGCGAGGGCCAGGTAACCCGGCCCTCGCCGCTGTCGGCCCTGACGACGGTCTCCCGCCTCAACGATCTGCCGCAGGTCGCGTCGGCGTGCTGGCCGGGTGGCGGCGGTCAACGTGTTCGTCGCCAGCACCTGCACATGCTGCCCACCAGAGAAGACCGTGCGGATCTGGCCGCCATCACCGCGCTGGTCGAGGACAGCATGCCCACACCGGTCCTGGACCGCAGCTACCCGCTGGCCGAGGTCGCCGAGGGTCTGCGTGAGGCCGGGCACGCGCACGGCAAGGTCGTCATCACCTTTGCACGAAGCACCCTCCCATGAAGCCGGCAAGTCCCAGCGCCGAAGCAGGCGCAACCGGGTCACCGACGTAGAGGAGGCCGATGTTGCTCTCCGTAGCGGGCCGACCAACTCCTTGGCGCACCGCTGGCTCGTTCGGTGTGCGGCAGGTGGCTGTCGGCCGGGGCAGCGCCGACTGCCATAACCGGCCGATATGCGCCGGTCCCGCGGCGCTGAAGCGCATTGATGCTCCTAGGGATCGTGGACACTCGGCGGTGCAGGCGAGGCGGTGGGATGCATGAGGGCAATCAAAACGACGTTCGCCGTTGTGGTCCTGGTGTCGTCCGCCGCCGGGTGCGCCAGCAGCACTCCTGCCGTTGGGGGCCACGGGCACCGCGGCCCTTGCGCGGCTAGCGCCCTGGTGCTGCGTCCTGGCACGCCGGTGTCGCCGATGACCGGCGAGCACGCCGTCTCGTACGCCCTGGCTAACCGCGGCTCGGTCGCGTGCACGGTGCGCGGCTACCCGCGGATCACCCTTTTCGACACGCGCGGCCAGGCGCTGCCGTTCCGGTACGCCGACGGTGGCGGCACCTATGTCACCTCCCGCAGGCCGGTGACCGTGGTGCTGGCGCCCGGAGCCTCGGGCTACATCGGTCCTGTCGTACTGCCGCGGCGGCCCGCATGACCCGGGGCAACTGGTCACGGTGTCCCCCATCGAACGGACCCAGCTGGCGACCAGCAGCCTTCGCTGACCGCAGCCCTCGGGCCACATAAGACCGATCAATCCGGCTCATCGGTGACGGCGGTCACGCATCGTTCACCACGTACTGGGGAAACTTCGCCTCGAACGCGGCGTCCAGACGCTTCTGCAGCGGCTGCAAGCCTGCGGCGAAGCCGGACCAGAACTGCCAGACGACGAGCGTTTTCTTGTGACCCGCGCCCTGCGACTGATTGCTCGTCGACCCTCCGCAGGCTCCGGCCGCCACGGCGCACAGCAGCGCCGCCAGTACTGCACTCCCCGTTTTCGCTAGCCGGCGATATGGCGTTCGCATTGGTACCCAACTCCCGCTCTTGGTGGATTGAGTAGCCGCCAGTGCTGCGCCGAGACCGCGTACCGCGGGCCGTCAGCGGTGCCGAATACTCAGCAGGTCGCTCCTGGCGCGGATCGTGCTTTCAACGTGGGCTGCTCCCAGCCTCGGTAGACCATGGACCAACTATCCGGATGCTCATAGTCATCTCAGATCTGGTTAACGCCAAAACGGCCGGCGCTGTGCGGAAGAGAAAGGCCCGGAATGCTCACTCAGGCAATGGTCGCGGACGGGGCCGAGGTCGCGGATGCCTGGATCAGACGCCGGGCGATGCTGCTCGGCGTGCCGGGCAGCTCACATGGGGTGGCCTACGTCAGCGAGGATCGCTCGCAGGCGGGTACGCGAAGTTCGTGGAGAGGATCTGAGTGCTGCCTGTCTCGGCGGATCGGTACGTGCTCTCGATGATGTCGATCACGTGCCGTGCGTGCTCGGCTGTCACAGGCGACTCGACGCCGTCGCGCACCCAGTCGACGAGCTGCATCACGTCCTCGAACACGTGCGACTCGGGAATCTCGCGGTGGGTGCCGGTGACATGCGGCAGCACGCGCATTTGCGCGTCCCAGTCCCAGGTGGGGGCGTGCGTCGTCAGCTCCCGCCCGGGGAAGTCGAACGGCTCGCCGTTGAGCAGCAGCCCGCGGATCTCGCCCTCGGTCCCGAAGTAGCATGCAGCAGCGAAGTCCTCGATGATGTTGCCGCTGGCCGTCCCGTATGCGACAGCGCACGCGCCCTCGCCGAAGTCCAGCAGCGCGACCGTGTTGTCGTCCATCTCCGGGGTGATCGAGCGCCCGCCGAACTCGCGGGTCCGGACGACCACGCCGGACATCGCGGTGACCCGCCTGGCCGGGCCGAGCACGCTGGTCAGGCCGTGCAGCGAGTACGCGGTCATGTCGTACAGCGGGCCGCCTCCTGGCTTCTTGAAGTACCACGACGGGTCGATCGGGGTCGTAGACGCGGCCGCGCGCTCTGGCTCTTCCTGCTCGTGATAGCGGCCGAACGCGCACCCGCAGACCGCCCAGCTCAGCTGTCCGATGGCGCCGCCGCGGATGAGCTCGCGGATCCGGGTGATCTGCGGTCGCAGCACCTCGCCAGGTGACGCGACGATCCGCAGATTGTTCCGGGCAGCGAGCTCGATCAGCTCGTCCGCTTCCCGCACCGTCGTGGTCATCGTCTTGTTGAAATGGACATGCTTTCCGGCGTCCAGGGCGACCCGGCCGTGCGCCGCGTGCAGGCCGATGGGGGATGCGATCGTGACCGCGTCGACCTCCGGATCGGCTACGAGCTCCTCGATCGTCGGGTAGCTGCGCTGCACGCCGTGACGCCGGCCGACCTCCCTGGCGCGATCGATGACGGGGTCGCACAGCGCCGTCACGACAACCGAGTCGGCGATATCGGGCTGGACGAGGTGCGGGAGCAGCGCGCGCTGGGCGAGTGCTCCGGTGCCGACGATGCCGATCCGCAGCGGCGGGCTTGCGGAGCTCATCGGGCGGCCGCCGTCGTCGCGGTGGCCGGGATGCACTCGATCATGTGAATCACGCCCAGGATGTGATCGGGACCGGAAGCCCGTTCGTGGGCAATCGTCACCTCGGCCCAGCCGCTGGCCCCGGGCTCGAGCACGCGTACCGGCGCAGCCACATCGAGCAGGCTGAAAGCCACGGCACCCCCCTCGCTGCGGAGCTCGCATTCCGGCGCCGCGCTCTCGGCGGTCGCGAACGTCGCCTCCAAGGAGGCGACGCAGTCAGGCAGGTCGGCGACGAGCTGCCAGTGATCCTCGGAGTCGACCGGAATGACCTTGCCGCGTAGGGGGCCGTCGTCGATCACGAAGCTGTCCCTGGTCCGCCGCGCCAACGCCGCGACCCTGCTCACCGGTCCCAGCAGCCCCGTCAGCGCGTGCAGGGGGTAGACGGCCATATCAACGAGCGGCCCACCGGCTGCGCTGAAAAACGGCGTCGGGTCGGACGCGTAACCCGGCCATGGCGGCACGCCGCCGTTGGCGTGCGCGCGCGCCGACCGGATGACGCCGAGGCGTCCTGAGGCCAGCAGCTCCCGGACGTAGCGGACCTGCGGGAACAGCAGCACCGATGGCGCGCAGACGAGCACGATCCCCTCCCGCGCGGCCAGATCACGGAGTTCGCGGGCTTCGCCTGCGCTCGCGGCGAGCGGCTTTTCGGTGTACACGTGCCGGCCCGCCTCCAGTGCACCGCGGTTGATCTCGTGATGCACGCCGAGCGGAGTCAGGTTGACGACGGCATCGACATCGCTCTCGATCGCTTCCCGGTAATCCGTCGTCCAGCGCGGTACCGCGTACTGTTCGGCCACGCTGCGAGCGCGGTGTTCGTCGCGGCTGCAAACCACAGCGAGCTCGGCTATCCCCGCCAGCCGGTGGGCCTCGGGCAGGTAGTCGCGCTGCGCGACGTCCCCCACTCCCACGACGGCCAGGCGCAGCGGGCTCACGGCCGGGAGGTCTCTCGGGACTCGATCGGCGCGGAGCCGTCGGTCACCTGCGCGGTCTGCGGCGTCAGCAGGCGCACGAGCCGGTCGGTTTGACGATAGGAATCAACCTGAAACCGGACGCGGTCGCCGCGGTGCACGATGCGGAAGTATTCGACCGGCACCCGGCTGCCCGCGAACGCCGTGCCCTCGACCTGCAGCAATGCCTCGCCGGTCGAGACTCCCAGGCGATCGGCTTCTTCGGCGCTGGCGCGCGACATCTCGATTACGCTCTCAGCTCGCGTGACCACCACGCCGTACTCCTCCCGCAGCGTCTCGTATAGCGACGCGTGCTCGAACGAAGCGTCAAGCAGTTTCGGGTAGGTCTTCAGCGACAGGTAGGCCTGGAGCAGCGCGACCGGCTCCCGATTGACGACCGCCACGCGTTCCAGCAACAGCACCGTGCGTTCGCGGGTTTGCAGGGCGCGCGCGACTTCCTTGGGAGTGAGCACCCGAACCTGCCGGATGACCCGCATGTCGACCGGGACGGCCTGGTCACGCACGCTCTCTGTGAACGAGTGCAGAATCGAGATTTTTTCGTTCAACGCAGAGCCTCGGACGAATGTCCCTCGCCCGCGACCACGAATCAGCAGGCCTTTGTTAACCAGATCGAGAATTGACTGCCGCACGGGAGCGATGGACACGCCGAAGAGCTCTGCAATGTCCCGTTCAGGCGGCAGCCGCTCGCCGGCCTTGAGCTCGCCGCGTTCGATCAGCCCGACGACAACCTCGCTGATCTGCGTGTGAAGAGGCTTGCCGGAACCGCGGCCGACGCTCAGGCCGTGTGTCAGCTCATGCCACCGCCGCAACGCCGCAGATCCGTCTTGCTGCGGCTGGGACGATATTCCTGATGTCATGAGTTTATGAAGGAAACGTTGCCGGACATCTAGATTATTATTTTATAAGCATTGCAATTGTTGTCAAGCGCTGCGGCGTCGTCCCGGCGGGCGGCCGCTGAGCCTGGTCGCGGCATCAGGCTTTGGCGGTCGTGCCGCCGTCGACCATCAGCGCCGCTCCAGTGACGAAGGACGCGTCGGCGGAGACCAGGAACGCCACGCATGCGGCGACCTCCTCAGCGCGGCCCATGCGTCCCATGGGCGCGAACGCCTCGTACTCGCGCCGGAGTGCGGCGGGATCCGCGGCCAGCGCCAGGAAGGCCTCCGTCAGCGGTGTTTCGATGACTCCGGGGCAGACGCAGTTGGCGCGAACCTGCCGCGGCGCGAGATCGAGCGCGAGCGCGCGGGTGAACTGAAGCACCGCGCCCTTGGACGCCGTGTAGGCGGCGTTGGCGGGAAACGCGACGACAGAGTTGATAGAGCCGACGTTGACCACCGATCCGCCGGCCACGATCAGCGGCGCGAACGCGCGGCACATCCGGAACACTCCGGTCACGTTGACCGCCATCACGCCTGTCCAGTCCGCATCGGTGGTGTCCCACACGAGCGGTGCGTTCGGCAGGTCGATGCCGGCGTTGTTGATCAGGAAGTCGAGCTGGCCGTGGCGCATCGCCATGAGCTCGGCAAACGACGCGACCTGGTCACCGTCGGCGACGTCGAGGACGTGCGTCTCCACGCTGAGCTCGCGCGCGATGAGTGCCTCGCGGGTCTCCGCGAGGTGGGCCGCCGTCCGCGACGTGGCGATCACGGTAGCGCCGTCGGTGGCCAGGCGCTCGCAGATGGCGCGGCCGATGCCGCTCCCCGCGCCAGTGACCAGCGCTGCCTGCCCGGTGAAGCGGGATGTCCTTGTTGTCACAACTGCTCGTCTCCCAGATCTGCGTACAGTCCCGCATCGGTGAGTGTTATGCCGCTGTCGCGATCGGGGACATCCTGGGCGACTGCCTGTGCGTCGCCCCACGCGGCAAGGCCCCAGACCGCGAAGGAGCGCGAGCCGGGGGCCAGCGCGCCGAGCGGGCGGGCGAGGCAGCGCAGCGTCTGCCCGGGGTGACGCTGCTCCCGGCGCTCGAACGCCGCCGCCAGCTGCTCATCGCTGACGCCGTCGCAGCTCAGCCACTCCACGAGGTAGCGGCCTTCGCTGGCCAGCATTGGCTCGCCAACCGGCCGGTAGCAGCCAGCGCGGTCGATCCGGGCAACGGCCGCGAACTCGGCGTGGTGCTCGATCTCGGCGGTCTCGCGGAACGACCGTTCCCAGTCGTCGATTCGCTCGAGCCCGGACCCGGGGGTATACCAGACGCACATGTATTCCGGCTCGGGTCCCACGCGCCAGGAGCGGCCGACGTTGAGGATGATGCGATCGTCGCCGTGACGCTGCCCCCATTCGCCCTGGGCACGTCCCGCGACTGCGTGGAATCGCTCGAGCGATATTCCGGCGCGGCGGCTGATGAACTCGACGTACAGGAGCATGGCTACGGCGCCCCGCTGTCCGGCGCGACGAGCGGCAGCGTCGGCGCGGCACCGATCAGCCGGCGCGTGTAAGGGGCCGCCGGGGCGTGCAGCACGCTGACAGTGTCGCCGGTTTCCACCTGCGTTCCGCGCTCGAGCACGAGCACGTCGTCGGCTACCGCAGCCACGAGGCCCAGGTCGTGGGTGATGAATAGCAGCGCCAGTCCGAGTTCGGTCTGAAGGTCGTGCAGCAGGTCCAGCGCGGCGGCCTGGACGGAGACGTCGAGCGCCGAGGTGATCTCGTCACAGACGAGCAGATCGGGATGCGCCGCGAGCGCGCGCGCGATCGCCACGCGCTGGCGCTCGCCGCCTGACAGCGAGCTCGGATACCGCTCGCCGAGGCGGGCCGGCAAGCGCACGCGCTCGAGGAGGAGCCCGACCTCCGACTGGCTCTCGCGCTTGCTGGCGCCGCGCAGGGCGCGGGCTGGCCAGCCGATCTGGTCAGCGATCGTATGGCGCGGATTCAGCGACTCGTAAGGGTTCTGCGAGATCAGCTGGACTCGGCGGCGCTGCTCCCTGGTGCGCCGCCGGGCCAGCGCCGCCAGCCGTTCCCCGCCGAATTCGATCGACCCTCCGTCCGGAGAGTGCAGCCCGGCGAGGCAGCGGGCGATAGTCGTCTTGCCGCTGCCGGACTCGCCGACGAGCGCGACGCACGACCCTGGCCAGACGTTGAACGACACGCTGTTGACCGCCGTGGTCGTCAGGCCGCGCGTCCGGTGGCGGGCCGTCAGGTCGCTTACCGCGAGCAGCGCGGACTGCCGCAGCGGCGACGTGATCTGGCGAGGCAGCGGCACCGGCCGGGTGGTGTCCGCCCAGCGGAAGCAGCGGACCAAATGACCGTCAGCAACCTCGGTCACTGGCGGGCGGGCCTGCTCGCACTCAGGGATCCGGAGTCCGCATCGCGGCGCGAACAGGCAGCCTGGCAGCCGGTCCGGGTCTTCCGGGGCAACCCCGGGAATTCCGACGAGGTGCTGCGGACGCCGGTGGTCTGGCACGCTCGAGACCAGCCCTGCGGTGTAGGGGTGGCGGGGCCGGCCGATGATGGCCCCGAGTTCTGCCTGCTCGAGTATCTGGCCGCAATACATCACGGCGATGCGGTCGGTTACCGTCGAAACGGCAGCTAGGTCGTGCGACACGTAGACGAGTGCGACGTCCAGCTCATGGCGGAGCCTGTTGACTTCCTCGAGGATCAGGCCCTGCGTGACGACGTCCAGGCCGGTCGTGGGCTCGTCGAGCACGACGACGCGCGGTTCGCAGGCCAGGGCGATCGCGATGGCGACCCGCTGTTGCTGGCCGCCCGACAGCTGATGCGGAAAGCGCCGCTGGAACGCGTCGTCGGCGGGAAGCTCGACCCGCCGCAACAGCTCCCCGGCGAGGCGGTCAGCATCGCGGTCCGGGGCATGGACCCGCAGTATCTCCCGGATCTGGGCGCCGATCCGCATGCCCGGGTTCAGCGCGGCGGCCGGGTCTTGCGGGACGTAGGAGATGAATCGCCCGCGCAGCGGGCGCAGCCCCGCGTCCGGACGGCCGATGAGCTCATCACCGGCGACGCGCACCGAGCCGCCGGCGAACTCCAGGCCCGGGCGCACGTACCCGAGGAGCGCGTGCCCGAGCGTCGTCTTGCCGCTCCCGGATTCCCCGACCAGGCCGAGCGATTCGCTCTCGCGCACGGCCATCGAGACGCCGTCCAGAACGGTGGCCCCGGATCGGGCGCGTACCGTCAGATTCTCCACCACGACGACGGGATCTGCGGTCCCTGTCCCCGGTGTCATCGGCGTGATCGGCGTCATCGGCGCAGCGATTCGGTGTCGAGGGTTGTCCCGAGTGAGGCCGCGAACGCGTCGGCAAGAGTGTTGAGGCTGACCGTCAGCAGCCCGATCATGAGCGCCGGGATGAGCACCGCGAGCGGGTTGATCGTGATGCCCGCCCGGTTCTCGGAGATCATCAGCGCCCAGTCCGCGGTCGGCGGCGCGATCCCCAGGCCGAGGAAGTTCACCGCCGCCACGAGCAGGATCGACACGGTGAACCGCGGGCCGGCGTCCGCCACCAGCGGGCCGGCCATGTTCGGCACGAGCTCCCGGCGCAGGATCGTGAGCAGCCGGTCGCCCCGGGCGACCGCCGCCTCGACATAACCGCGGACCGAGACGTCGAGCGTCGCGGCGCGGATGATGCGTGCCACGCCCGGCATATGGACCACGGCGATGCCGATGATCAGCGCGGCGACGTTGTTGCCGAACCCGGTCGCCAGCAGGAGCAGGAAGATGATCGGGGGAAAGGCCAGCAGCACATCCATGCACCGCATCAGGACGGCGTCGATCCAGCCGCGCCGGTAGCCCGCGATCAGGCCGATCATCCCCCCGGTCAGGTACGCCAGCAGCGTCGCGATGAAAGCGAACTCGATCACCGTTCTGCCCCCGGCCAGCACGCGGCTCAGCACGTCCTCTCCGGCGTAGTCCGTCCCCAGCGGCGATGCTGACGAGGGCCCGGCGAACGGAGGGCCGATCAACGCCGTCGGCGAGTGCGGCGCGACCGCCGGGCCGATCGCCACGAGGGCCAGCAGCAAGAGCAGCGCCGCCGCCGCGACCCGGGCGCTCCACGCTTGCGTGACCCGCACCCGGCGCAGGGCGCTCGCCAGCAGCGCGGCAGCGGGAGCGGGCGCGGGCCGCGCATCGGCGTTCATAGCGCGGTCCGGAGCTTCGGGACGAGCAGGATCACGAGGATGTCGGCGGCAAGGTTGACCATGAGGTAGAACGCGGCGATCAGCAGCGTGAGCGATTGCACCACCGGAATGTCACGGGCCGTCACGGCCTGCACCAGCCCCTGGCCGAGGCCGGGATAGGAGAACACCGTCTCGACGACGACGATGCCGCCGACCAGCCACTGCACGGTCAGCGCGACGACCTGGACCGTCGGGCCCATCGCGTTGCGCAGCGCGTGTCTGAGGACGATCCGGCGCTCAGGAATGCCGTTGAGCCGGGCTGCCTGGACATAATCGCCCGCCATCTCTTCGGCGACTCCCGCCCGCAACATGCGGATGATGTAGGCGGAGCCGGCCAGGCAGAGCGTCAGGCTAGGCAAGACAAGCAGCTTGGGGTCGCTGAGCGGGTTCGCACCCGACGGGATGATCGACGTCGGCGGGAACCACGCGAGCGTCACTCCGAAGAGCACCGCGAGGATCGTTCCGCTGACGAATTCCGGCAGGGCAATGAGCCCCAGCGAGATGCTCGCGATCGCGTGATCGCTCGCCCGTCCGCGGCGGATGCCGGCGATCGTGCCGAGCCCGAGGGCCAGCGGGAGCATCAGCACGATCGCAGCGAGCGCAAGCATGACGCTGTTTCCTAGACGCGCGGCGATGAAGCTCGTGACTGGCAGGCGCGACGCAAGCGAGGTGCCGAGGTTGCCGTGAAGCACCCCGCCGACCCACGTCCCGTACTGCGTGAGCAAGGGACGATCGAGGCCGAGTTGCCGGCTGAGCGCGGCCCGCTCCGCCGCTGTCGCGCCGCTATGACCGAGAATCTGGGCCGCGGCGTTGCCCGGCAGGATAGCCGTGGCGGCGAAGATCAGGATCGAGACCAGCACGAGCAGCACGATCGTGATACCTGTCCGTCGCGCGGCGTACGCCAGCAGCGGATGGCGACGGCGGAACGCCTCGCGTTCAGGCGCCTCAGCCAGTGTCACCACGTCTGCCACGTCGCTCCGCCGCTTCCCGCCGTGCCGCCGCGTGCCCGGTATCAGGAAGCTAGCCAGTGGTACTTGAAGTCGAGGCCACCGAGATTGTTGTAGTCCGGTGAGTTGTTGGGGACGATCCCATGCACCTTTGACAGCGCCGCATCGAGGGTTTCATAGAAGCCCCACGCCACGTAGCCGCCGTCCTCCCATAGCGGAACCTGGAGCGCGTGGTACGCCGCCAGCCGCTTGGCGTCATCGACGATTCCCTGGGCGCGGGCGAACTCCGCGGCCCACCGGGCGTCGTACCAGTGCGTCTCGTTGTACGGCGAGTTGCGGAGCAAACCGTCAGCGGCCCACGCCTCGAAGCTCTCGCCCCAGTTCGTCATATAGAGCGGGACCTTGAGGTAGAGGTTGTTGCTGAAGAATGTGCCGGGGTCGATCTGGTGCAGCGTGACGCTGATTCCCGCAGCCGCGGCTGCCTGCTTGAAGTACACCGCGGACGGGAGCATCCCGGGCTCCGCGGTGGAAGTCGGCAAGGTCAGCTTCATGTGCTGAACGCCAGCCTGCTTGAGCAGGCTCGCGGCCTGGTGCGGGTCGTGCGGGCGCTGCGGCAGGCTCGAGTCGTAGCTCGGAAGCCCCTTGCCCATCACGTCGTTGCCGATCGACCCGAACCCGAGCAGGATGTTGGTCACCATCTCGTTGCGGTCCAGGATCAGCTTCAGCGCGCGGCGCACGCGCACGTCGGAGAACTGCGGTGCGTCGATCTGCATGTAGAACGGGTTCGTATTGGGCTGCGCGGTCCGGACGACGCTGATCGACGAGTTGGTCAAGTTCGCCTTCGCCGCCGAGAAGTCGATGAACAGCATCTCGTCCACCTGGCCTCCGAGCAGCGAGTTCAGGCGGGCCGTGGGGTCGGTGATGTTCTGGAACTGCAGCGAGTCAACCCACGGCGGCCCGCCGCCTGCGCCGGATTGCCAGTAGTGCGGGTTCCGCTCGTAGAGCGCGCGCACGCCGGGCTGCCAGCTCTTGAACGTGAAGGGGCCAGTGCCGACGGGCTTCGAGAAGTCGGTCATCCCGGCTGGCACGATCCACAGTGCCTTCTGGCCAGCCAGCGTCTTGAAATCACCCAGTGGCTGCTTGAAGGCGAAGTCCACTACGGTCGGTGACACCGCCCGGGAGGCGCCGAGGTCGAACAAGCCCATCCGCGATAGTGACTCGGAATTGTTCTTCGGATTGGCGACGTAACGGTAGGAATAGAGGACGTCGTCGGCCGTGACAGTCTTGCCGTTGTGGAACGTAACCCCCGGCCGCAGCGTCACCCGCCATGTGCTTCCAGCGGCGTTCGCCTCGGCGGACAAGGCAAGCGCAGGCTGCGGGACGCCGTCGAGCGGCGGGCGTCGCGGAACTGGCAGCGGGCGCGACCGACGAGCCACAGGCGGCAAGCACTCCTGGAAAGCTTGCGGCCGCGGCGACCGCGGCGGTGCGTTGCAGGAGCACGCGGCGTGACAACTGCGCGGTCTGGCCCTCTACGGCACCCTGGGGATCCATGTTGCACCCTCCTCGGTCATGCCAGCATCAGCGTTGTCCTGAGCGGCTACGGCTGCCACAGCACAGTCGGCCACAGCACAGGCGGACTGTGTGCGCCCCGTTGGCACCGAGCTTTTCGGGCACGCTTTAAATGCTATGATGAGTTTATGAGTATGCTTGTTGTCAAGTGTCTGGTGTTGAGTTGACGGCGGCGGTCGGGGGTTCTCTGACCGGCTCGGCGTATCGCCCGTCGCCCAGGCCGACGTTTGACGGGCCGACTCGCATTACCCGCGCGGGCGCGGCGCGGCATATCTGGGGGGATCCGCTCTCCGGTGAGGTGGCTGACTGGATCTATGTGTCCAGCGGGCTGATTCACGCGCTGGTATTCGAGTTGCCGGCACATGGCTCGTTCCGGCATTCGCCCGAGCACAGGACGGTGTTTGCTGCCGACGAGCTGTTGCATGTGCTGGACGGCGTCATGGGGATCGCGAATCCGGAGACCGGTGAGGTGCAGCGGATCAGCGCGGGCGAGAGCGTCTTCTTCCGGCGCGATACCTGGCATCACGCGTTCGCGCACGGGGAGGGGCCGCTGCGGGTGCTTGAGCTGTTCGCGCCGCCCCCGGCGACCGGTAGCTCGGGAGCGTACGCGCGCAGCCGCCCGTTGCTGGAGGAGAGCCGTTATGCCGATGACTCGCTCCTGGGCGCTCTGGCTCCGGCCGGGCCAGTCGCGGGCACGCTGCGTCGGCTGGGACGAGACGACATCGTGTGGCGGCGGGATCTGGAGGTGCTGGTCGGCCTGCTCGCGAGCACCGAGCATCTGACCGCCGGAGTACTGGAGGTCGACCCGGGCCAGTCCGCCATGGTGCATTCACACCCCGGCGATGAGGTGCTGTACCTGACTGACGGTGTGATAACCGTGCGCGCCTGGCAAGGCGAGCAGGTGAGCGTGTTCGAGCTCGAGCCGCACGACGCCTGCTACCTGCCGGCTGGCTGCCAGCACGAGTACCGCAACCACGGCCCCAGCACCGCGCGCGGCATATTCGGTGTCGCCCCTGTTTACAAGCAGTGAGCTCTTGCAAGCAGTGAGCCCTCACAAGCAGTGAGCCTGATCGTGGGGATCGATGCTGGCGGCACCAAGCTCGCCGCCGGGCTCGTCCGCATGCCCACGGGAGAGATTCTGAACCGCAAAGAGTCCGCCTCGAGGCGAGAGCGCGGGGGATTGTCGGTCCTGGCAGATTGCGTCGCGCTTGCGGAGGCCGTCGCCGGTACTGAGCCGCTTGACGGAGTCGGGCTTGGCGTACCCGAGCTTGTCGGCAGCGGCGGCGTCATCAGGAGCAATGACAACTGGGACTGGCGAGGCGTGGATCTCGCTGGTGCGTTCGCTCGGCTGGCTCCGCTGTCCGTTGAGTCCGACGTCCGCGCAGCCGCGCTGGCGGAAGCGCGGCTGGGCGCAGGCCGTGAGCTGGGATCATTCGTCTACCTGACTATCGGCACCGGTGTCAGTCACACCTTCGTGATCGACGGGGTGCCGTGGACTGGGGCGCGCGGAAACGCCGTGGTCGTAGGAGCTCCGCTCGTTGAGACGGAGGCGAGCGGGCCGCGCTTGGCGGCACTGGCCGGAAAGGCGCGCGCTGAAGACGTCCTGAGCAGCGGAACAGATGACGCGGTCGTTGAAGCCGTAACTGCGGCACTCGCTGCCGAGCTCGCGCGATTGATCAACGCTCTCGATCCGGAGGCCGCGCTAATCGGTGGCGGGCTCGGGCTGGCGTCGGCGTTTCGCGAGCGCCTGATCGAGAAGACACGACCTCTGATTTACGCGGAACGGACCCGGGCGCTCAGGATCCGCGCCGCCGCCCTCGGGCGCGACGCCGGCATTGTCGGGGCGGCGGTCGCCGCAGATCGCCGCGGCGTGGAACGCATCGTGATCACCGGCAACGGCGCTTCGTACTATGTCGCTCTTGCACTGTGGCTCACGGCGATCGGAGGGTCCGCGGACGCGCCACCGGTACTAGCCGTTCCGGCCGGGCTCGTGCTATCGGGCGGGTTCCGGTGGCGGCGGGGTGACGCGCTGCTAGTTGTATCGTCGTCCGGCGAGCTCCGCGACATCCTCGAGATCACGCGGTCTGATAGTTGCCCTCGCCCGCTTGCCGCGATCACCGGAACGCCGTCATCAACGATCGCCCGCGCCGCCGATGCGTGCGCTGTCGTGCCGCATGCCATCCAGCGCGCAGCAACCCACACCCACGCGTTCTGCGGCGCCGTACTGGCGGGCCTCGATATCTGGGCGCAGGTCGTCGGCGACTCCGAGCTGCGGAACGTCGTGCGCGGTGCCAGCGACGCATGCGCACGCGCGCTGCAGGGCGTCGGCCAGTGGATGGATCGCGCAACCCAGGTCACCAAGGGCGGCTCATACGTGGTATTCGGCACCGGCGTAGCGTGGGCCGCAGCGCTCGAAGGCGCATTGCTGCTCAAGGAAATTGCGCAGGTCCCTGCGGAGGGCGCTGAGACCCGCGAAGCCGCAACGTCCCTGATGACGGCGACCACCGGCGGAACGCTCGTGCTCGCGTTGCCAGCAGGGCTTCACGGCGACCCGCTGGCTCACGAAGCGGCTGGCGTGCTCGCGGCGCGCGGCGCGGAGGTGCTCGTAGTTCCTGGAAGCGAAGGGCAGGATTCTCGCCTTTCGCCGATCACCAGCTTTCCTTCATTCGCCGCCTTGGCGATCGAGCGAGGTATGCGCAAAGGGCTGAATGTCGATCGTCCAGATTGGCTCGACAGCTACAACGCGACGGCCCGCGCAAAGATGTCGGCTGCTCCCTTTGACCAGCCGAGGGTGGTGGGAGAACAGTGATGGCACGTTTGACTGGCAAGTCCGTCGTCGTTACGGGGGCGAGCAGCGGCATCGGCTTGGCCGCTGCCCGTCGGCTGGCCGCAGAGGGCGCCAGCCTTGTCATCACCGCCAGCGAGCGGGACGCCGACGACCTCGCCCGGGCCGCCTCAGGCCTGCATGACGAGGGACATCGTGTGTGGACGCTGGCTGCAGACATCGCTGACCCGCTCACGGCGGAGCGCACGATCGAATTGGCGCTCAATCATTACGGGAATGTGGACGTACTTGTTAACAACGCCGGGACAGCTTACTTCGAGGAGGCGCTGGCGACGCCGGTCGAACATCTCGACCGGGTGCTAGCCGTTAACGTGCGGGGCGCATTCTCCATGTCCGTCGCAGCTGCCCGGGCGATGCGCGGGCGGGGCGGCGCCATTGTCAATACCCTTTCCACAGCCGCGTTCATGGGCGACGAATACCAGGTGACCTACAACGTCTCCAAAGGCGGCCTCGTGGCCCTGACGCGGTCGCTCGCGATCGATCTTGCTCCGGTGGGCATCCGGGTGAACGGCGTCGCGCCAGGCTGGGTCGCCACCCGGACAACCAACCGCATCATCGCCGACCCAGCCCAGTGGTCGAAGTACCGGACGCACATTCCGCTCGACCGTCCCGCCCGGCCGGAAGAGATCGCCGCGGTCCACGCCTTTCTGGCCTCCGACGACGCCTCGTACATCACGGGCGCGGTAATTGTCTGCGACGGCGGCATGACGGCAGGCTTCCGCCACACGGGCTGGGCTGCCGTCGAGCCACCCCAAGACGGCCTTGCCACTGGGCTCCCGGACCTTCCAGCCGATCTGCGATGCAGCTGACAAAGCATCATGTAATACATCGAGTTCGCTGAGGCGAAGCCGGGTGTGAAGCAGGAGCGGGCCGTCACCTGATGAAATCTTGCTTGTGGGAACTCCTGGCGGCGAGGTCGTTGGTGGTCGTTGGGGCAGCTCATTTGTCCGGCGGCAGCTTGTCGGAGGCATTCCCGGCCGACGGGGTTGCTGTACTTCTGTGCTGTATGGCGCTCGTTCTGATCTTCATGCGCCAGCCCCGGCTCGGCCTACAGCCGGATCGTCCCGGCTTCGGGGGAGGATTGTCCGGATCAAGGTCTAATGTGTCGTTCATGGCTGACGTGGAGAAGACGGAGCGGATCACCGGGCGGCAGTTCCTGTCCTACCAGGGCATTG
>WNFI01016828.1_pt1 | contig 16605 bp, 17 predicted proteins | sample 5400471 | NCBI WGS metagenome assembly WNFI01 (sample SAMN13153348, study PRJNA577476) | soil metagenome | isolation source: 100 cm saprolite on Douglas fir-dominated hillslope | place: USA:California | collected 2013-09-17 | reverse complement strand
CGGCGGCGGCGCGCTCACGTCGTTCAACACGCGCCCGCCGTGGGTGAGCACGAACGTGATGAGGTTCTGCTTGACACCGTCCTCGAGGACTTCGAAGTCGTTCTTTCCGAGGTTGGCGACGAACTGCCCCTGGGCGTCGCGGACGATGACAGTGTTGGTGACCAGGTCGACGCTGCGGCGGATGATTTCCCGCGGCGCCTGGGGCGCGATCAGGACCCCCTCGGGCTTTTTGTCCGCGGGCTTCTGGGCGGGTTTGTCCTGGGCGAGCACGACGGCTCCCGCCGCGCCCGCGAGTAAGGCTACCGCCGCCAACGTCTTGCGCAGCATCTTTTGATTATACCTGCTTGGGTTAACGGCGTCCGCGGCGGCGCCGGCGCGGGTGGCGCCCGACAATCCCGCGCAGGCCCTCGAATACGGTCTCGTACTGCTCGAGCGCAGCCGCGACCTCATCCGCAGTGACCCACGCATCGGGATTTAGACGCTCGGCGCGCTGTTTCAGCTCTTCCCGCGCTTCCTCTGCGAGCGGCCGCTCGGCGATCCGCGCCATGACCTCGGCGTAGCGGGCCCGGAGACGCACGAGCCCTTCCGCGCCGAGCCGCTGATATGAAGCGGTCCCTAGGTCCTGGGTCCCTAGGTCCTGGGTCCCTAGGTCCTGTAGCGTCCCTACGTCCTGTGGCGGCGCTTCGTCCTGTGGCGGCGCTTCGTCCTGGGGCCTCGCTTCGTCGGCCGTCACGCCTAACGCCGCTTCGGCGTCCAATGCCGGGTGCGCAGCTGACGCCGATTCGGCGCCCCAGGCTATGTGTTCGGCGGCGGGCTGCTCTGCGTGTTCTGCGTGCTCTGCGTGTTCTGCGCGGGCTGCCTGGTCCGCGTGTTCTACGTGGTCCACGGCCATTTGATCCGCGGCGAGCTGCTCCGCGTGCCCTGCGTACTCCGTGGCCATGTCATCCAGGGCCCTGTGTTCCGCGGCCAAGACCGGGGACCCAGGACCGGGGACCGGCAACCCAGAACCGGGGACCGGCGACCCAGAACCGGGGATCCGGGACCCACCGCTGCGCGATCGCTGCCCCGAGCGCTGCTCGCGCCGGCCGCGCTGGTCGCGGTCGCGGCCGTCGCGCAGGTCGCGCCGTCCCTGGCCCTCGGCGGCGGGAGGCGCTTTCAGGATCCGCGTCCAGTCGAACTGGACGTCGGGGTTGTGCTGTTCGAGTAGACGGATCGCCGTTTCATCGATCGGCGCGCGGCCGACCCGGACACCCGGCGGGGTGCGGAACCAATAGAGCAGCCGCTTGCCGCGCCCTCGCCCGGCGTGCAGCAGCGCGGTTGTTTCATAGCCGCGGCGGTCGCGGTCGAAGCGCAATTGAGGCAGGGCTTACTTCCTCTTGGTTTTCTTCGGCGCGGGGGCCTTCTTTGTCGACGCCGGCTTGGACGCCGGACGCGTCACGGCTTGTTTCGCGGCAGGCGGACGCTTCGCCGGGGCCCCGTCGGGCTGGGGCTTGGGCGCCGCACCCGACCGCTGGACCAGCGTGAACCGCGTCTGGTCCCCCATGGAGTGGTAGCTCCAGATTTCGGAGACCGACACATGGTTCTCCACGCAGAGACGGCGCGCCTGGTCCACGGCGGAGGCGGGCACATAGAGATGGAAAGGGGCCCGGGCGCGGCCAAAATGCGCCCACTGGGCCATGGCCTCGAGGTGATTGACCGACTCGCCGGTCTCGACTTCGATGAGGCCCTCGAGCTTGTGGCTCTTGTCCTGGGAAGTCAGCACCAGATCGGGAAACATCTGTCCCGGACCGATCTTCAGGCCCGCTGTCTGTTCGTCCCCGACATTTGCTGCGACGTCATACTTGCGCTTCAGCTTCGCCTGTAGAAGCCGGATGACACGGTCGTGCTCGAGCTGCTCTCGGACCGGCCGAACCAGAATCGGACTCAAGAAACCTCCGCGGAACCCGGTATCGTAACGCAACTGCCTGATGCATGTATAGGACTTCCGTCAACCCCCCTACTCCGCCGGCTTGACGCCGATCCCTTTTACCTTCAGAATGATGCGGTGATTGCCGCGGCCGAGACCTCCCTCGCCGAATCTACGACCAAGACAATCCTGATTGTAGACGACGACCGATCGGTCGCCGATACCTTCGCGCGGATGCTCAAGCTCGAGGGCTTCGAGGTCGCCACGGCGATGAATGCCGAGGCGGGTCTCGAGCTGGCCAATAACGTGCGCCCGAACGCCATCATCCTCGATATGCGCATGCCCATCACCAACGGCCTCCAGTTCCTGCGCATGGTGCGGGCAAAACCTCATCTCCTCGAGGTGCCGGTCGCCATCGTGACCGGCGATTACTTCCTGTCGGATCCCATCCAGCAGGAATTGAAGTCCCTCGGCGCCTCGATCCGTTTCAAGCCGCTGTGGCTCGAGGATCTGATCGCGCTGGCCAAGACCCTCGTCGCGTAGCCCCTCGTGAACGATCGCTTCCTGCGCGCCTGTCGACGGGAGCCCGTCGATGCCACACCCGTCTGGTTCATGCGCCAGGCCGGACGGTACATGGCCGACTACCGCCTCGTCCGGGAGCGGCATTCCCTCCTGGAGATCTGCCGCCACCCGGAGCTCGCCGCCACCATCACGCTCCAGCCCGTCAACGCCATCGACGTCGACGCCGCGATTCTCTTTTCCGACCTCCTGCTGCCCTTCACGCCGATGGGCCTCGACTTTGATTTCGTGAAAGGGGAAGGCCCCTCGATCGAGCGGCCCATCCGCGAGGCGGCCGACGTCGAGCGCGTCCGCATGTTCGAGCCGCGCGAGGGGCTGGCGCACGTGCTGGAGACGATCCGGATCGTGCGGCAGGAGCTCGCGGGCCGCGTCCCGCTCATCGGCTTCGGTGGCGCGCCGTTCACGCTGGCGGCATACGCGATCGAAGGTGGGCCGTCGGCAACCTACGCCACGGCCAAGGCGTTCATGTATGCGCAGCCGGCGGCGTGGCACCGCCTCTGCGATCGGTTCGCGCGCGTCATTGCCGACTACCTGCGCGCCCAGATCGCGGCCGGTGTGCAGGCCGTCCAGATCTTCGACTCCTGGGTCGGCCAGCTCTCGCGCGCCGACTACCGGGAGTTCGCGCTGCCCCACTCAAAGCGCATCTTCGACACGCTCGCCGGCTCGGGCGTGCCGACGATCCATTTCGGCGTCAACACGGGCGCGATCCTGCCGGACATGAAGGACGCGGGTGGGGACGTAATCGGAGTGGACTGGCGCGCGCCGCTCGACGAGGCATGGGATCGGATCGGCCACGACCGCGCCATCCAGGGAAACCTCGATCCCGTGACGCTGCTCGGCCCGGCCGATCGGATGTTCGCGGCGGCGGACGACATCCTGCGGCGCGCCGCGGGCCGCCCCGGACACATCTTCAATCTCGGCCACGGCATCCTTCCCAGCACATCCCTCGATCAGGTCCAGGCCCTCGCGCGTCACGTCCATGGCTTCAGGTCCTGATGTCATCGTCATCGGCGGCGGCATCACCGGACTCGCCGCGGCCTACGAGGTCGCACGGCGCGGATTGCGGCCGCTGGTGCTCGAGGCGTCATCGCGCGCCGGCGGACTGATCTTCACGGATCGCGCGGAGGGCTTCACGATCGAAGCGGGGCCCGACGCGGTCCTCACCACCAAGCCTGCGGCAGTCGAACTCGCGCGCGAGCTGGGGCTCGACGCCGGAATCACTCGCGCGCGAGCTGGGGCTCGACGCCGGAATCCAGACCGTCCGGCCGCCGGGAGGGGCGTTCGTGCTGCGCGGGCGCACGTTGTACCCGCTGCCGCGTCCCTCGCTGCTCGGCATTCCCCGGAACTGGCCCGCGCTGGCGCGCTACTCGTTGCTGTCTCCCGCCGCACGCGCCCGGCTGGCACTCGAGCCGTTCGTTCGCGCCCGCCAGGATCGGGAGGACGAGTCGATCGGATCGTTTTTCCGCCGCCGGTTCGGCAGCGCCTCCGTCGATCTCATCGCGCAGCCGCTGCTCGGCGGCATCCATGCGGGTGACATCGAGACGCTCTCGATGCAGTCGCTCTTCCCGCGGCTGCTCGACCTCGAGCGCACCTACGGCAGCATCCTCCGCGCCCCCGCCGATCCGCCGGCCGGCGCATCTCCAGGCACCTCGCCTTTCGCATCGCTCCGCGGCGGGATGGGAACGCTCGTGCAGGCGCTCGAGCGCCGGCTGGGGCCCGGCGCGATTGCCTGCGACTCTCCCGCCCGCGACATCCGCCGCATCGATGGCGGCTGGCGCGTGGACGGGCACGACACGCGTGCACTGATCCTCGCGATTCCCGCCGGCGCGGCCGCGTCGCTGCTCGCCGCAATCGACGCCGAAGCCGCGGCGCTGTGCGCGCGGGTGCCCTACGTCTCCACCGCGAGCGTCGCGCTGGCGTGGCCGCGGACGGCGATCGCGCATCCGCTCGCGGGCACCGGCTTCGTCGTCGCCCGGCGGCACAGCGACGCGCGCATCACGGCGTGCACCTGGGTATCGTCCAAGTGGGAGGATCGCGCGCCGGAGGGAACGGTGCTCCTCCGCGCGTTTCTCGGCGGCGCCCACGATCCGGACGTCCTGTCGCTGGCGGACGAGGCGCTGGTCGCCGCGGTCCGCACCGATCTGGAGCGCGTGCTGGGCATAGCCGCGGCCCCCACCTTCGCGCGCGTCTACCGATGGCCGAGTGCCGGCGCACAACACACGGTCGGCCACCTGGCGCGGGTCGAGGCCATCGAGCGGCGGCTCGCGGCCCATGGCGGACTCTTCGTCGCCGGCAGCGGCTTCCGGGCCGTCGGCATTCCCGATTGCATCACCGACGCGCGGCGAGTCGCCGCGGACGCCGCGTCCTTCCTTGGCTAGCCGCGCGTCAGCGCGGCGTTATCAAGCTTGTCGGCTAGCGAGGCGCAGCCTCGATGGTCTCAGGCGGAGCCTCGCTAGATGTACGATGTGACGATGTTGAGAGTGCTGACAGTGTTTGCGATGGCGGTATTGATGGCGGCGCAGCCGGCACCCGACGTGAACCGGATCCTGGCGGACATTCGCGCCAAGGACAAGGGACAGCTCGCGGTCTCGGAGGAAGACGGGAAGTTCCTGCGGCTGCTGATCGCCTCGACCGGGCGCAAGCGCGCGCTCGAGATCGGCGGCGCCAGCGGCTACAGCGCGATCTGGATGGCGCAGGGGCTGCGCGCGACCGGGGGCAAGCTGGTATCGATTGAGTACGACCCGGCGCGCGCGCGCGAGCTGGCCGACAACATCCGCAAGGCCGGCCTCGCCGACGTCGTCGAGGTCGTTGCCGGCGACGCGTTCGTCGAGATCCCGAAGCTTCACGGGACGTTCGACTTCGTCTTCCTCGACGCGTGGAAGCGCGACTACAGGAAGTTCTTCGAAATGATGTATCCGCGGCTGGACAAGGGGGGCCTGTTCACGGCGCACAACGTGGTGAACAAGCGGACCGAGATGGGAGACTTCCTCGACGCCATCCAACGAAATCCTTCTCTCTGGACGGCCATCGTGTCGCCGTCAGGAGAAGGAATCTCGCTGTCGTATAAACGGTGAACTGGTCCGGCCGCTGCGCGCCAGGTAACTTATTCGGCGACGGCCGCGGGAGCGGCTTTCGCTTTGATCGTCCGCTTCTTGCGCGGCTTTCCGGTACGCAGGCCGGCGGGCACGGGCTCGTTGCTCGGCTCCAGCTTCGACATGCTCGTCATGAACTTCTTGACGCCATGCTCGTCGAACTGGACCCTCGTGTAGGCATCTTCGACGGCAATAACGGATCCAAGACCGTAGGTCGGCTCGACCACGCGGGCACCGACCTCGAAACGCTTCATCCTGTCTCCCTTTCGATCGGCAACGCGGAACCATCCCATACGGACGGGCTCGCCACCGCAACTCATAGAGTATCAGCGTCTTAGGGGCGGCGTCAAATTCCCCGCTCAGGTCCCTGGGGCGATATCCTAGAAGCGCATGCCCCGCCCCGTTCACATCATCGGCGTTTCGCTCGATCTCGGCGGCAACCGACGCGGCGTCGACATGGGTCCGTCGGCGTTCCGGATCGCAGGGCTGGCCGAACACCTTGCCGCGCTGGGTATCGCGGTCGTCGACGAGGGGGACCTTGTCGCACCCATCCCGGAGGTCAAGACCTTCGGCGACCCAAATAAGAAATACATCCGCGAGATCGCGCGGGTGTGCGAACGGCTCTACAAGACCTCGCTGGCGGTGCTGGAGAAAGGGGGCATCCCGCTCGTGCTGGGCGGCGATCACTCGCTCGGCGCGGGTTCGGTCGCGGCCACTGCCGAATTCCTCCGGCGCGAGAACAAACCGCTCGGACTGATCTGGGTCGATGCTCACGGCGACATGAACACGCCAGGTACTTCGTCGAGCGGGAACGTGCACGGCATGCCGCTCGCCGCGTTGCTGGGCCCGGAGCCGGCGGAGTTGTCGAGGATCGGCGGCTTCTCGCCCAAGGTCTCGCCCGAGCGCACCGTCCTCATCGGCATCCGCAACCTGGACGATCGCGAAAAGGAGCGCATCCGCGAATCGGGAGTGCGCGTCTTCCCTCAACTACCGCGAAGCGCACATGTTCATGGAGATGGTTGCCGACTCCGGCCTGCTCCGGGCACTGGACCTCGTGGAGGTGAATCCGATCCTCGACGATCGGAACATGACGGCCATCCTCGGCGCCGAACTGGCGTCCTCAGCGCTCGGTCAACGGATCTTCTAAACGGTCCAAGCAGTCCGATCGCCAGAACAATGGAATGGCGACTTGACAGGTCGGATTTCAAATCGGTAGGATTTGCGGGCTGGATGTGAGGCTGTCTCACCCCGGCCCGGGTTGCGTGACACAAAAAAGCCCGCCTGGTGTTGAAGGCACCGAGGCGGGCAGGAACGACGCCTGGAATCTCAGTTGGCCCGAGCCCGTTCGCGACGTTCTGCTGCAGTGTAGCCGACGGCTTTCCCCGGCTGCAAATTGAACCCGTCCGGGCTCCTTCCCTGAAGGCCGTGTGGCCACAGAAGGAGTCGCATGTTTCCGTTTCGGCTGTCCGTCCTCACCGCCCTGCTGATCCCCCTGACCGTCCTGCCGGCGCTGGCGCAGGAGCGCCCCTATTTCGTCACCTACGATCACTACCTCGAAGAGCGCGGCAGCCTCGAGATCGCCTTCGCCACCACGACGGGAGTGCCGAAGAAACGGGATCGCGTCTATACCGCGCCGTGGCTCGAGATCGAATACGGCGTGACCGGATGGTGGACCGCGGAGCTCTATCTCGAAGGGGTCACGGCGCGAGGCGAGAGAGGCGCGTTCACCGGCTGGCGGTTCGAGAACCGCTTCCGTCCCTTCCGCGACGAGCGCCGCATCAACCCGGTGCTCTACGTCGAGTACGAGAACATCAACGAAGCGACCCGTATCCAGAAGGAGATCGTCGGCGCGGGGCGCGTCCACTTCGAACCCATCGCCGAACTCCGCCGGGAACCTGCGCACGAGCTGGAAGGCAAACTGATCCTCTCGAGCGTGGTCGGCCCGTGGAACCTGTCCGAGAACTTCGTGTTCGAGAAGAACCTGTCGGTCAGCGAAGGCGTAGAGTTCGGTTACAGCGTCGGCGCGGCGCGTTCGCTCGGCACGCTGGCGAGCGGCAGATCGTGCCGCTTCTGCGCGGAGAACTTCGTCGTGGGCGTGGAGGCCTACGGCGGCCTCGGTTCAACTGTCGCCTTTGAGGGCGCGGAACAGCGGCATTACGTCGCGCCAGTGATCGGATGGCATGTCGCGGATCGAACGACCGTCAAGGCCTCCGCCGGGTTTGGCCTGACGGCAAACAGCGACCGCTACCTTCTGCGGTTCGGATTCAGCTACGAGTTGCCGACCAGGAGGGGCCGATGAGAATCGTGAAGCTGACGATGCTAGTGGGCATCAGCATGCTGTCGCAGACCGTTCGTGAACGCGACGCCGAATGGACGGCGCCGGCGCCCCAGGCGTCGAGAACCAACCCGCTCGCCGGCCGAACCGGCGTCGAGGCTGGCGGGAACAGGCTGTTCCACGAGCGCTGCAGCGCCTGCCACGGCGAAGAGGCGCGAGGCACGGATCGGGGACCCAGTCTCACCACCCGAAGGGTGCAGTCCCAGAGCGATGGCTCGCTCTTCTGGAAGATCAGCAGCGGCAACACGCGCACCGGCATGCCGACGTTCAGTTTTCTTCCCGAACTGCAGCGGTGGCAGCTGGTCATGCACCTCCGCGCGCAAGCCCGCGGCAAGGCGCCGCTCCCGTGACGCGGCTCAGCGAGCCTTGGCGCGCGTCAGGATATAGTCCTGATGCACAACGTTCTCCGAGTAGTAAGGCCGCACGAGTGCGTCGAATTCGGCTCGTATGGCAGCAAGCGTCTGCGGGTCAGCGGCCATGCGTTCCACGAGTTTCTGGATCGGGCCGACCGACGTCTCCATGAACAGGCGAAAGTGCTGCACGCTCAGCGCCGGAAAGCGCATGGTGCCTCGCGCGAAGAACGGTGCGTCGAAGCTGGCCGCTAGGCGCTCCGCGATGATCGTCGGGTTGCCCCACTGCGGTGGGGGGGCCGCCCCCGCGGGCGGAGGCGGCGAGTTGCGGCCGACAAAGGCAAACAGCCGTCCCACGAAGTGCTCGGGCGGCCACGTGGCAAATGCAATCCTCCCCCCGGCCTTGAGCACGCGGCGCATCTCGGTCACCGCGATCCCGGGCCGGGGCGCGAACATATGGCCAAACTGGCTGACCACCAGGTCGAACGACGCGTCCGGGTAGGGCAGGTTCTCCGCGTCACCCTCCGTCCAGACGACGTGCGGCATCTGGGCGATGCGCGCATTCTCGCGCGCCTGATCGAGGAGTTCCGGCGTGAGATCAAGGCCGGTGACCCGCGCGCCAACCCGCGCCGCCGTGATCGCCACCACTCCGGTGCCCGTTCCCACGTCGAGGACGTCCTCATCGGCTGCGACGCCCGCGAACCTCACGAGGTGGCCCGCCACCGGTGTGGTGAACATGGCGGTCGGTGTGAAGGACGCCCACATCTCCCGCTGGCGCCTCTTGAGATCGGCAAACGGATCTGGCTCGCTCATCCGTGGATTGTAGCAGCCCGGCGCGGCGGCGCCGATCGTCCGTTCACGTCGCGATATGCGCGCGCTCGTTCTTCGCAGTCGCGAGGTGCGCCCGGATCCAGTGCGCCACGAGCTGGCTCACCTCCTCGGGACTCCGCTCTGTCGTGTCGATCACATGACAGCGCCAGGGTAACGTCATCTGGTGGTCTCCAGTCCATCGATCCCAGCGCATCTCGGACCACGAGCTCTGGAGGATGACATCGGGGCGATATCGATGGTCCGCCACGTGGTGGCGCATCCACTCCGCGAACGCGACGTGGTGGGGGATGAGGCTCTGATCGTCGCCGCGTTCGATGAGCCGGGCGCGTTGCGAGTCCTCGGACGCATCGAGCAGGCAGACGGCCAGCGGCTCGAGCTGGTCCGCGGATGGCGCCGCCAGGACCTCGCCCGGCGGAACCGGATCGCCACAGAGCAGGAAGTGCTTGCCTTCGCCCTGCACCTCGAGCGCGCGGCACACCATGCGCTCGACCATCCGGTGACGCCACGCCAGGTTCCACTCGGGCGTTTCACCGAGCGTCGCCAATTCGGCGGTCTCGAGCACGTCCGCGAACTCCGGCTCAATGAGCCGTCGAACCGTCGACTTACCTACTCCGCTCGCGCCGGTGACAAGAAAGAACATGCCGCGATAACACCCCAATGAAGCGCCTGGCAGCAGTCCCGCTTCGGTTGCGGCGGGCGCGCATCCGCAGCCATCTGCTTCGCGAGGACGTGGCCCGGATCCCAATACTGCTGCACCCTAGGTATCAGCGCTCCAGAGTCAAGCCCGTTGCGACCAAGTCTCGCCAGGGGCCGGACGATGAGAGCCGTACCGCCTGGTCCATGAATTCCGGGTACCTCACCGAGACATGCCTGACGCGCGCAGGGTGCCCTGCCGTAGAGCCCGCGTCTTCATGAGATAGAAGATCACTGGCGTAATGATGAGCACGTGAATCGTCGACGTCACCATGCCGCCGATAATCGGCGCCGCGATGGGCTTCATGATGTCGGACCCGACGCCGGTGCTCCAGAGAATCGGTACCAGGGCGGCCATCACGACGCTCACGGTCATCAGCTTCGGGCGCAGTCGCAACACGGACCCCGCAATCGTCGCCTCGCGGATGTCTGCTTCCGTGATCGTTCCACCTTGCCGCAGGCGTTTGTCGAGGGCCTCGTGCAGATACACGACCATCACGACGCCCGTTTGCACCGCTACGCCATAGAGGGCGATGTACCCGACCCAGACCGCGACTGAGAAGTTGTAGCCGAGCAGCCACTGCAGAATGACGCCGCCGGTCATCGCATAGACCACCGACAGCATCACGATCGTGGCCTCCGCCGCGGAGTGGAAGGTCATAAACAGCAGCATGAAGATGATGAAGAACACCAGCGGGATGAGGATCTTGAACCGCTCGCGCGCCCGCACCTGGAATTCGTACTGGCCTGTCCAGAGCAGCGTGTATCCCGCCGGCAGCCTCACCTGCTCATCAATCGCGCGTTTGGCATGATCAACATACCCGCCAATGTCGGTCGTGGCGGTATCGACGTACACATAGCCCGCCAGTTGCCCGCTCTCATCTCGAATCATCGCCGGCCCTGGTCTCAGGGTAATCTCCGCCAGTTGCCCAAGCGGGACCTGGGCGCCCGCCGGCGTCTTGATGAGGACGCGTTGAAGGTCCGGCAGCGTGTCGCGAAAGCCCTGTTCATACCTGACGTTGACGGGATAGCGCTCGCGGCCCTCGATGGTCCGGGTGATATTCTGGCCGCCGATCGCCGATTCGATCACATCTTCGACGTCGCCGATCCTCAGGCCGTGGCGCGCGATGGCCTCGCGATCGATGCGGATGTCCGCGAAATAGCCTTGCGCCACCCGTTCCGCATACACGCTTCGCGTGCCCGGGATGCCTTGAAGCGTTCGCTCGATTTCCCCGCCGAGCCGTTGGATTTCATTCAGATCCGCGCCGAGAATCTTGATCCCAACCGGCGTTTTGATGCCCGTCAAGAGCATGTCGAGACGGTTGCGAATCGGCTGGGTCCACACATTCGGGAACCCAGGAAACTGCAGTTGGGCATCCATCTGCGCTTGCAGCTGGTCGACCGTCATCCCGGCGCGCCACTGTTCGCGCGGCTTCAAGGTCACGGTCGTGTTCACCATGCCCATCGGGGTGTTGTCGGTCGACGTCGTGCCTCGACCCACGGTGCCAAAGACCGTCGCCACTTCGGGGAACGTCCGAAGGATCTTGTCCTGCACCTGCAAGAGCCTGGTCGACTCCGTAATCGACAGTCCAGGCGGCGATGTCGGCATATAGAGCATCGCGCCTTCGTACAGCGGGGGCATGAATTCGCTGCCAATCACGAACAGCAAAGGGATCGTCAGGGGGACGACCGCGAAGTTCACGAGGAGGGCCAGCCATTTCCAGCGGAGGGCCACCCGAATGGTCGGCTCGTACAGCCAGCCAAAGAAGCGGGAGATCGGATTCTGCGACTCCGGCTTGAGCTGTTTCCCTCGAATGAACATCGTCATCAGCACGGGGACGAGCGTAATCGACAGAATGGAGGCGGCGACCATCGCGAACGTCTTCGTGAACGCCAACGGCCGGAACATCCGGCCCTCTTGCGCTTCCAGGAGAAACACCGGCACAAACGAGATCACGATGATCGCCAGCGAGAAGAAGATGGCGCGTGCAACCTGCTTGGCGGCGCGCACAATCGCCTGCGGCTGCTCGTTGTAGGGAATGCCCTCTTCTGAGACGTGCCGGTACGCGTTCTCGACCATGACAATCGAAGCATCGACGAGCACGCCGATGGCCAGCGCGAGTCCGCCGAGCGACATGATGTTCGACGTCACGCCGAGGTAGTACATCGGGATGAACGACGCGACCACGGCGATCGGGAGCGCCAGGATCGGAATCAGCGCGGATCGGAAGTGGAACAAAAAGATAATGATGACGATCGACACGACGATGGCTTCCTCGATGAGCGTATGCCGAAGGGTGTTGATGGATTCACCGATCAGCCAGGACCGGTCGTAGGTCGGTACGATCTTGACGCCGGGCGGCATCGAGTGCTGGACCTCTTGGAGCTTGGCCTTGACCCCCTCGATCACGCGCAAGGCATTTTCGCCAAACCGCATGACGACGATCCCGCCGACCGCCTCCCCCTTCCCGTCCAGTTCCGCAACGCCCCGTCGGATATCGGGCCCGATGCGCACCTGGGCGACGTCTCGCACCCGAACCGGGGTGCCGCCTGGGCTCGCGCCGAGGGAGACCCCTTCGATGTCCGCCACCGACGTGAGGTACCCTCGCCCGCGTACCATGTACTCGCGGCCGGAGAACTCCAACAACCGACCTTCGACGTCGTTGTTGCTCATCTTGATGGCCTGAATGACGTCCTTGATGCCCACGCCAAAGGCCGTCAGCTTGTTCGGATCGATGTTGACTTGGTACTGCTTGACGAACCCGCCAATGCTGGCCACCTCCGCCACGCCGGGGACCGAGGCCAGCCAGTAGCGGAGATGCCAATCCTGGAACCCACGCAAATCCGCCAGGCTGTGCTCTCCGGTCTCGTCCACTAATGCATATTCGAAGACCCAGCCGACGCCCGTCGCGTCCGGCCCGATGACGGGGTTGGTGTTTTCCGGAAGCTGCCCACGGATCCCCTGCAAGTACTCGACGACCCGGCTCCGTGCCCAATACATGTCCGTGCCATCCTGAAAGATGACGTATACGTACGAGATTCCAAAATCCGTGAATCCTCGAACGGCTTTGACCCTGGGCGTCGAGATCAATGCGCTGACGATCGGATAGGTAATGTGATCTTCGATGAGGTCGGGGCTGCGCCCCGTCCACTCCGTTGCAACGATCACCTGGACGTCTGAGATGTCAGGGACGGCGTCGAGCGGCGTACGCGTCATGGCCCAGATGCCCCACACCGTGACGATCACCGTGCCGGTGAACACCAGGAACCGATTGGCCGCACACCAGTCGATGATGCGTTCGATCATGAGATTCGCTCCGTCGCCAGGCCCCATCGGCCCATGGACGTTGAACGTTTCCTCATGTGCTTCTGCTCCTCCTGGCGTTTATCGAGCGACTACCGGCAGCTGCTTGATGCCGAGGCGCTGCCCACCTCGTACGACGGTCACGGTGGCATCCCACCGGCCGGCCATCATCAGTTGGCCATTGCCGCGATAGACCCCACCGCCAGCCGGCGCCAGCTTCGCCTCGCTCCGCATCGCCGGCATGTTCATCGTCGGCATCGCCGGCATCAAGAACTGCAGGGTCACCTCGGCGTCGTCGATGGGCTTGCCGGCGGCGTCTTCGAGGTCTCATATCCCTGCAGCGAGGCTCGAAGCTGACTCTCGGAGTCAAGGAAGAAGGCCGCCGCGGTCGCGACCTGTTCGCCTTCCTTCAGCCCCTCGAGAATTTCTGTCGAGTCACCGAGACGACGGCCGATCTTGACTTTCCGCGGCTGGAAAACCCCATCGCCGTGAGCGACGAAGACCACCTGTTCGGTACCGGAGTCGAGCACCGCGTTGGTCGGGACGGCGAGTCCCGGGCGTCCGCGAGACTTCAGGTCCACATTGGCGAACATCCCGGGCTTGAGGCGACCGCCTTTATTCGGCAAATGCACGCGAACCTTGTTCGTCCGCGTTCTGTCGTCCAGGTAAGGATAGATGTAGGCGACGCGGCCGGTGAGCGGCTCGCCGGGATAGGTGTTCACCGTCACGGTGGCCGCATCACCGACTCGCACCGCGGCAATCTCGCTCTCGTAGACCTCACCTTCCACCCAGACCACGGAAAGGTCCGCGACCTTGTACAGACTTTGGCCTGGCATCACATGGAGGCCCTTCAGGGCCTGCTTCTCGATGACAAATCCGCTGACGGGAGCCCGGAAGACAACGGCGTCGACTGGCTGCCGCGTCTCATCCAACGTCCGGAGGTCTTCGGCGCGCACATCCCACGCGAGCAGGCGCTGGCGTGCGGACGTGACGAGCGCGTCCGCGCGTTCTCGGGCGTCGGCGATCGTCGAATGCCGCAACTGGTCACGCGTCTTCAGCGCCAGGAGATACTCCTGCTGTGTGTTGAGGAGCTCCGGGCTATAAAACGTAAAGAGGGGTTGACCCCTCTGGATCGGCTGACCCGTGTAGTCGACATAGAGATCGCGAATCCAACCTTCGATCTTGACGTTCACGTCGGCCTGTTTCGTCTCGTCGTATCGCACGACACCTACCGCGCGCACGGTCTGGTCAATCGCTTCTCGCATCACCGGGACGGTCTTCACGCCGATCAGCTGTTGTCGGCGTGGATCAACGGTCACGTCTCCCCGAGGGGTGGTCTGAGGCGCGGCGGTAACCGCTGGATGACCCGCGGGCATGGTCGGCATCGTCTGTGCCACGCTCGCTGGAGACGATGGCCTGGTCCGCGTTCGCGTACGAACGGCGTAGACACCCGCGCCGACTGCCAGCAACAGGACGCCGACCGCGAGGATGGTCAACAACGCGCGCTTCATCGCGGTCCCCCTTCGTCGCGAGGCACCACCAGCGTGGTGCCTTCGGGCAGATCCGCTCCTATCGCACGTTCTAGATCGGCCGTGGCCTGTTCGAAGTCACTCAAGGCGCGAACGTACCCGAGTTGCGCCTCGAGCAGCATCCGTTGGCTATCCATCACGGTTTGGAAGTCCACCCGGTCGGTCTGATAGGCGATACGCGAGACGTCGAGTGTCTGCTGCGCCTGCGGTAGGATCGTCGTGCGGAGGAGCGCGGCGCGCTCCTGCGCCGACCTGGCATGGACGTACGCTTCTTGCACGGCAAGTCGGACCATGTTCTGCGTGGCGCGCGCGCGCGCCTTGGCGGTTTCGGAAGCGGCGATCTGCTCGGTAACGTGCGCGCTGATCTTGCCGCGCGACCAGGGCGCGCTGGGCCACGTGATGCCGACCCTCGCCAGCCATGCGTCTGTCTGATGCGGCATGAGCAGATAACCGCCCTGCACCGTGAAGTCCGGTTTGTATTCCTTCTTCGCCGACGCGAGTGCGGCGTCGGCCCGCTCGATCTCGAGGTGCGCCCGCTGGAGCTCCGGCTGACCGTCGAGCGCGAGGCGCTGGAGCTCTGTGGGTGCTGGCAGCAGCGTCCGTTCCGTGGGCTCGGTCAAGGGTCCGATGGGCGCTTCGGGCGGGCGCGCCAGCAGGACGTTGAGCCGAGCGGCGGCGATGCCGGCCTGTTCCTCGAACATCAGGAGATCGCCGTGCAGCTTTGACAGCTCGACGACCGGCTTCAAGACGTCCTGCTGAGAGATGCGACCAGTCGCGTATTTCGTCTGGGACACGTCGGCGATTTGGCGTAACAACCCGACGCTGGCGAGGTGTACCTCCCTCGCCTTCCGCGCGATATACAACATCGCGTACGCCTGCTTCACCTCATTGACGATGTGACGGCTGCGGATCGTGACGTCCATCTGGGCGAGCGCGCTGTCCTTTTCAGCCACGGCAGCCCGCAGTTCGCGCTTCCCGCGACCGGGCAGCTCCTGGCCGATGGCGAACATGTACATGTTCGTATTGGCAGGATTGATGGAGTTGAAGGGCCACTGCCAGATCGTCCCTTCGACCGTCGGCGGCGCGAGGGAACGCTCCTGCACGGGCCGCTGTCGCGTGACCTGAACCTGTGCCCGGAGCGCGTCGAGGTCGAGATTGTTGGCGACCGCCTCCTCGAGCGCCGCTTTCAGCGTCAGCGGTGGACCTTGGGCGGCATGTTCCGCGTGGTCCTGTGGAGGGGCCGCGCCGCCGGTGGCCTGACCGGCCGTCGAAACACGGCCAAGGCCGAGCGAGAACACCACACTCACGCAGACGATCGTTCGCTTCATGACATCCCCGCCCGATTCGCGTGCCGATGGGCACACGGGTCTACGAGCGAGCGCAGCCGGGCAGACGACTCCCGTCGCTCGCGAAGAACGAGACCTGTATCGGGCCTAGATCAGAAGGGCTGAGAAAGCGATGTACGCCGGCGGCGCGAAGGGCAGTCCTGGAGGCGACGAATCGTACGAGACGCGACGCTGAATGTGAGGAGCGGATACTGCCGCCGGCAGGATCACCCACGTCGCAGCGACCGATATCGGCGGGCTGACGGATGGCGTTTTGACGATCGTTCCTTGAGACTCGATTTGTCGCCCTGATTTCCTGCAACAGTCAGAGGCACTGTCCTTCATCGGGCAACGATGATGGCCAGCCTTGCAGCAGGCCATTTGCTGTGCGGCGGGTGCCGCGGCGCCCCCGGCGCAGATCGCCGACGTCGACGTCAGAACGCCGAAGACGACCAGCACCGAAGTAAACGCGCGGCTAAACCGAGCCATCGCAAGCATTGTCGGTCGGGGAGCAACGTCTGTCAAATCGTGCTCACGATCCAAGAGCCAGCGAAACCGCCCGCAGCAGGCTGGCGGCACTGCACGGCTTCTCGAGGAATGACTCTTCCTCCCAAAACGTGACTTTCTCTGTGAACAGCTGATCGCGGCAGCCTGTGACGTA
>WNFI01131046.1_pt3 | contig 16611 bp, 21 predicted proteins | sample 5400471 | NCBI WGS metagenome assembly WNFI01 (sample SAMN13153348, study PRJNA577476) | soil metagenome | isolation source: 100 cm saprolite on Douglas fir-dominated hillslope | place: USA:California | collected 2013-09-17 | reverse complement strand
TATTGTAAGTGTTTCGGTCTTGCCGTTGGTGAAGATGTTTATGATCTTCGGTTACCTTCGGCAAGTAGGATCCCGGACTTGCACGTTACGGTGTGGATCTCGTGGCAGTTTTCTTTCTTTGGTTTTCTTATATCACTCTGTATATATCTCGTTTTCTCTCTGTCCTACGTACAACGACCTCTATCCTCGTTGCTCAGCGTTACCCTCCTCCATCCCCGTTCTCCTCCTTGCGTTCCGTTGTATTCTCTGTTGTATTTTCTGTGTACTCAATTCAGAAGTCCTGGCACATGCCGGGGCTGTCTATCCGCTACTACTTCATCTGGTGAAGCCGCTCTCGCACACAAGCAACAAGTTGTATCTAGACAAATCAAGGACGACGTACACTCAGTTCTGAAGTCAAGAACTGAGGGAAAAAGAGACGACAAGAAAATTTTCAGTCTTATAAGTACGACTAGCTATCTGAATACTAGGTCGTATAAAGTCCAAGACAGTCCAAGAAAGGAGATGCTCGCTCATCAACATGGATGACGCAAGTTGTCACAATCGTTACGTCGACTCGTATATCGATCGACTTCGAACAGAAGAGACGGGGACTGGAGATCCAGAAAGCACCATGATCTATCATATGCTTAGATGCCAGCGAGTGAAACAAGAAAATGGGTTATGTAAACAAACAAACGGTGAGCAGGGTATCTCAGAGACTATTTGACTTGTTCATTCAAACACGGCAGCTCAATCTCAGCATCAGCATGGAAGACCTATTCCGGACTTCGCCAATGGAGAATGGAGATGTAATCGCCGCCTTCGTTATCTCAAGTTGATTGCCCATATTAGTTACTGCAACTGATAGCCGTTCCTGGCATGTTACAAGATGCTTCTCAATTAGGGTGTTCCTTAAACTACAGACCTGACCTCGTGATGTATCATTCCCATGCGCGAAGGGAAAAGATAAAGGAAGTGCAACCGCTACAACGCATCCGGAGAGAGATCCCCAATAGCACTGATGAGACTACGAGCGGAATGTAAGTCGTAAGCCGACTGATCCTCTGCTTCCGAAACCGTGTCGATGCGTTCCTATCATTAAACTCAACGTCAAAACCAAATAAGCGCGGGGGGCTGAGGGAGACATACGTCAAAGTAATGCAAGGAAACACTTCTTGGGGCTAGAAAACAAACGGTTGTCAGTTATATGATTCCCAAACACCGAGATCACGCCTTACTTCTGGGTGTGCGTGGGAGTCGGCATGTAACTCCAGACTGTACGATATGATAGGCAACTAAGCCAGTCCTAAGAGTAATAATGTATTAGCTTTGCTTTAAGTTCATGGCTCTCTTTCCCGACGGGACGACTCACCATCCCGTTTGGTGGGACGCTCCAAGGCCTCGCCCATCATTTCCATGGAAGAACTACAGAAACAAGACGCATGAGTTATTGCATCTTTCACTCCACAATGTGTTCTTACCTCATGGAATAGAACGTAATCTCGGAAATGAGGATCACGATTCATCTTGGAATTACCCCCATTCGTCGCACGACGACCTCCCATGTCTCTGCTAAAGATATGGATAACTCGATGTTGGATCTCTTCCGCCACTCCCCCTAGGTCCATGAAGTCCCCCGAGCCAGTCGGGCATTCAATCTGGCAAAGTCGGAAAAGGATTTAGGCAAGAACACCAACGACAGAGACGAATGAGCGCACTTGGAAATCCGATCCATAGTACTGGTGGAAGCGTTGCAACGATTCTATCAACAAGAAGTTGACAGCAAGCCAGATTGGTCCTCGCCAATTTGAGTTTCCGCCAAACATCCCGGACTTCGAATCACCAGGCCAGTAATCCACGCTAAACTTAGAGTCATTAACCCACATCTCAAACGGCTTGCTCCTGTGGTGCAGCGAAAGACTGTATTGAAATCAGTCGGTAGGTTGTCCATCTGGATTATTATATATTACCCACGATCTAATGCCATAGTCACTCAGAAACTCGTCCTCATCCAGCATTTTTTGGAGGATACGCTCCAGGCGCTCCTTACTGGCCAAAGCAAGCAGTCTTCTTTCTCCTCTACCGCGAGCTGGCGGCAGTATACTGTCAGCAGGGAGTCTTGTTTCCCAATCAAAGTACAAGCTTACCCCTCATGTTGGCCATATTTCGTTGAGAAATCTCAGGTCGATTCTCAATAAACCATTCCATGCGTTTTTTGAAGCTCGGTAGCTTCTCGATAATCGAAGGCTCGAGCGTAAGGGTCGCATAAAGGGGGATGAGGCCTACGAGTGACCTCACGGGTATTTGTTCTGGCGAACCATCACCCCATTGGATGGCATCAAAATAGAGGCCTTCCTCCTCATTCCAGAGCGCCGTCTCCTCGCCATCTTCGGAACTGTATGTCATGGCGTCGGCAATAAAAATGAAATGCTGAATGGCAATGATGATGAGTAAAACGTAAGCTGATGAACATATGAAGAAATACCTCAAAGAATTTGGACGCAATATCCTCGTAGACTGGATTATGTTTCGCCAGTTCAATCGCCATGTTCAACCTGAAATCACAAAGCTACATGGGTGTGGGAAGCCAACGAGTGAAGCAAAACTACGAACATATTCAAGCAGAAGAAGGCCATCCAGGCAGTTCCATCCGCCTGTCGGAGCGTCCCACCATTGGGGAGCGGCTCGGAACGATTAAATGCGCCAATGTTATCGAGTCCAAGGAAACCACCCTCGAAGACGTTCTTCCCCTCTGTATCCTTTCTATTAACCCACTAAAGAATCAAGCACTTGTCGGAATCATATGAGAACACCTTAGACTGAAACACTTTACCCATGTGAAGTTGAGCAGCAGCTTCTGAAACACGCGTTCTAGGAACTGGAGATCCTCTCTCCCATATAATTTGCGTTCGATTTTGAATACACGGAACGTTGCCCTATATCAACATCAGATACTATCCTTCCACGGCGAAGATGAATCCTAACTGACCAAGCATGCACAGGCGGATTGACATCCGAGAAATTCCACTCATACGCAGGTATCTGTCCATCCGGCTTCATATACCACTCCCTTGTAAACAAATCGAGCTGCTTCTTTGCAAAGTCTGGATCGACGAGTGCTAGGGGTATGCAATGGAAAGCAGAATCCCACGCAGCGAAGAATGGGTATTCCCACTTATCGGGCATAGAGAGAACATCTGCAATGTGGAGATGGCGCCATTCCTACGAAGAATCTCTGAATGAGGAAGGGAAAAGACTGAAAGAGGAGAGAAATCTGACTTTGTTGCGGACCCACTTCCGCTCAGGTGCGGGTGGTGGCTGAGCAGGGTCACCTTGTAACCATTCACTCTGGATGAACTTGTAGTACTGCTTCGACCTAACGAAACACCCCTCAGTCACTTCCGATGGTAAACGAAAATAAATAAACAACTTACCACAACATTCCGGCCAATGCTTGCCTCATAATGCTCCTTAGATCCTCATTCCCAACACCAGGTCCAGCAAGTCGATTATAAAATTCGTCTGCTTCCGTCCGTCTCTCTTCAATGCAATCATCATACAGCTCCTCGTCGTCAATCGCAGGGTCCTGTGATGGTCCTTTTGGCGTCAACTTGAGCCGCACGACAACACATCCTCCTCGGCCTGGTACGTTCTTGAAAGTGTAATGTGCGGCGGCTTTGGTACCAGTCTTATCGGGGTTCACGAACTGTGGTTCTGGGTGTGGAGTCCCTAGATCCGATTCGTCCGAGCCCTCGCCATTAACACCGTTGACTGGTGCGTGATGGACATGATTGACGGGGACCTTGGAACGATGCGAGGGGATAATATGGTCATGGAATGCATCTTTGACGAAAGGATGCGCGTTCTGGCCGTTGTAAAGCCTTTGGAAATTACTGTCGTTCTCGGTGAAGATCAGTTCAGGAATGATACTGTCATCTTCATCCTCACTCGCGTCTTCTGGTGCGACGTAATTACCTTGTGCGTCAACTGGCGGCGGTGAAGGTGAGCAGTACAGGTTCGTACGACCAAGCTCGGGGTGTCTGGTTGTTATGACCCCTCGAGATGATTCACGTACCACTGGACGCGGTGGAGCAGGTAATGGCCATGACCACGTATTGGGGAACAAGAGTTGGGGAATGATGTGCAAATTGGCAGGATCCGGCCCACGATTGTATGCTGTGATACGAATCGACATGGCTTCTGGATCATCGGCATCTTTGGCATACTACATCAGGCAATGGGTCCCGGTTAGTAATCGTGATGACGAGAAGCGCCCATCCGCATGACTGAAACGCCACATACTTCGATGAATACATCCCAATAACGATCATCGTCGAAAATCCCAGTATCCATCAATTCGAATTCATTAACCTCACGATCCCTGACCCTGCTTTCTTGCACGAGGCGTTCATATGGGAACTTGCTTTGTGGATACTTGTACAGAAACTTCATGAAGGAATGCGTAGGCTGAGCGTTTGAGGTGAACCAGCAACATATTAGAAGGTTTTCCACGGTAGAGAACCGAAAGGCAGGGCCATGCATACCGTTGAATCCAGATACCAGTACAGCTCCTTCACGTCCTCACCGTGATTGCCCTGAGGTCCAGTGACACCGAACAATCGTTCCTTAAGAATATCATCCTTCTCATTCCAGAGGGCGAGAGACCAGCAAAGCCGTCCATGATTATCGCATATTCCTCCAATTCCATCTTCTCCCCACCGATAAGCACGCGAACGCGCATGATCATGCGGGAAATGAGACCAGGCATCGCCGTTCGCAGAATAGTCCTCTCGTACAGTCGCCCATTGCCTCTCGCTTAGATACGGACCCCACCGTTTCCAATGGCGTTCTCGGGCTCTGTCCTGATCAAGACGATACCCCTCCACGGACGCGTACTTCGTTCCGAGTTGCTTCAGGATCTGTTGTCGGTATGTACCCATCGTCTCGGATCCCTCTGCAGAGCGTCCCGATTGGGGACGAGGACTGGCATTGGATGATGGCACCTGGCTCGGTTTCGGAAGTGGTGGACGGGACGTAGCATTGTTCGCAGCAGGGATGTTGATGGTGAGATTGGTTAAATCTTGCTGGGATGAGTTGCCTTGCCCAAAGAGCTTTTGCTTGAGCCTCTGGGCGGACGACATGGCGAGAGAGGTCTAGGCACCGCGGGAACGAAGCCGCACCTGAATCGCAGGGGCTACTATGACAGACGCAACTATGAGACATTGAAAGCGCGTCATAGGATTCTGGTAACCCTGGTCACGCTTTGCAGGACAGGATAAGATAGAAGCTCAATTCAACACACTCAACGCAACCGAAATCGTCGAACAAAGTCATCCATTGCCATTAACATATAGCCGTAAACTGCTTCTATCCATAGCCGTTGCAAGATAAAGATTAGGAAATGTCAATGCATTCGATGAAAGAAAAGGAGGATGCGCAATTAGGGCACAACCACAGGACGAAGTCATTATACGCGGATTAGAGGGTTTCGCCAGGGTGTAGGGAAGAGATCCAAAAAAAGGGAGATTGTAGACACTGGACAACAAAATATCAGCCAGCACGAAACGTGGACTAACAGTAAGAGAACAAGTACGAGAGCAAATTGGATAGCGATCAGAGACAAGACAAAACGAAAAATAAAAACGTTCCAAATACCGGAGTGCTAAGCCAAACCCGAATAAGTTAGTTGCACACAAGATGAGATCACCGTGCATTGGCCAGCAAATCATAAATGGCACGTGCGACAGCATTGACACCTTCGGTAACTAGAGTGCGCTCCTTTTCATCCACAAGCTTGAGCCATCTGGTCTGAAACTTGTCTGGATGCCATACTATGAGGGCATTGCGTAGGCGCTCTTTAGTTGTCTTGTCCGTAGAATGGAATCGGGAAAGAAGAAATTGTCTAACGCGATTTGTAGTGATGTCGGCGGGATTGAAGGGTCCTGTGGAGAAGATGGGCCAGGGTATGTCGCCGAAACGAAGAGGTCGCTTAGAGGTCGAGGCAGTTGCCTGGAGGCCATTCCACCGCTCCTGATAAGCAGTCCAGCCCTCGCGAGCGACTCTAGCCTCGCGATCCCACTCCGAGGCCTGTGATCGCGGAGGCTGAGGAGGGGGTTGAGGTTGAGGGGGCGGATCAGCAGCCGGACGAGGTGGATCCGACCTTGTGAATGATGGTCGAGTATACTGTTGCCACGCATAAGGCCCCTGACCCTCCCTCGCTACCCGTTCCCGTTCCTCTCGTAGTTGGCGTTCACGATTCTCCCGATCACGCTCGGCGGCACGCAGTCGTTCCAAGGTTTCGAGACGCTCACGCTCAGCTCTGTCTCGAGCAGCCTCGGCATCTGACCATACTCGCTCGTGCTCACGGTAAGCACGGATTTTCTCGAGTTCTTTACGTACACGCCAAACGATCCATTCCTCGTGAGCACGTCGGAGCTTCTCGAGCCGCTCAGGCCGATCTACAAGTCGTACCTCTTCGGTTTTGAGAAATTGTTCCTCCTTGGCGATCTCGGTGAGCATTTGTTTAGCGCTGGCTTCCTCCTGTGCACGCCACCCGCCCGGAGGGGGTGATGAAGGTGTTGCCGAGGTAGGGCTCGTGGGTTTGGATGGTGATGATCTGGTAGGGGTAAAGCCGGGGCCTGCGGACTTGGAATGGGAGCGAGGGAAAGAAGAGTTGACGGGTGAAGACTGTCGAGAATAGGACTTCATGGGACTGCGAACACTGTCCCTGTAATTAGACCTTGCCGACGCCTTGATGAAAATAGGTTGAGTGGGCCGTGGTGTGCCTTTTTTGCGTCCACTATGTTGAAATGAAGTACGTCTGATCAAGTTCCTTTTTCGTGATCGTTAAGCTGGATGCGATGTATGGAGGCGAGGCAAAGAAAGCGGTAAGGAGACGTCAGAACCATGGAATTATAAGGGAATGATAGTAGATGGCATAAGGTGGTAGGGTTTCCATGCACAGACCAGCCCAAATTTTATACCAGGCTGGAGAATATGCCAGAATCTCTTATGAGCTTACCTCGTGAGCAGAAATTACGCCTTCCCGAAAGCTTTTCAATAATCGTGGGCCTTAGTAAGCAACGCGCAACACTGTCGGCGCCGTTGCCCTAAAGAATGCGGCGGACCACGCAAACAAAGATGAAGATAGAGAACCAAGAAAAAAAAATCACGGCTTTTGATGACTCGCCAGATTCAGTAGCATGAAATTCAGGCGGAGATAGAACACGTTTCATTCCCATCACGTGAATTCCTGTTCACCGCTTCTATTGGCAGTTATCGCGGCTTTGCCTCTTTGAGCCTCCAGCAGTGAGCTTATTTTCCCCTTTGGTCTGTTATCCGCGCGGCACGGTGGTTCATTGGGCACAAACCCAGGTGGCTAAAATTGACGCTCGCTTGCATACTACCATATCCGCTTCACCATCGTAAATCGAGTAAGATCCTCCAGTCTGATTGCTTTCTTTTTCCCACCAACACCAGAGTCCCGATCTTTCGAACCCTGGCCGTCCTTCGCACCTCGGACCGTCTCGCCCATCTCCGGTACAAAGGGAGCGTCATCCCTAGCTGAAGTGAGCATCGACTGGAGTTCTAGGTTGTACGCCTCGAGGTTTCAATGCGGACCAGTCATCATAGAACCGGGTTGATTATCACATGGGAAGATAATCGTCAGCAGCACGAGGCGTTTCATGATGATCCCGATGAAGTTATCATAGGGATTATCAATAAAGCAAGATATGCGGCTCACCTGCTCTTGCTTACCCTCGCCGATCGGTGGCCGACGGTAGGCATTCATCTCTTCATCTTCTTGCGCCCGGCGTTCCATGCCTTTCGCTCGCTTACTTGCATAGATCAAGAGGTTAATGCCGATGATCAACTTGACAGTTACGAGACTAAATCAAAATCGTAAAAGGAGGATCAGAACGAATCAAATATTATAGTATGGTCAATAAAGGGTTCCGTTAATTCACTCGTCCGTCAAAATTGCGATACGCACCAGATCCAGGATATGATCCCCAGTACAACCCATGGCCCATATCTAAAAAGCCAGAGCAACGCAACCTGCCACCAGAGATCGATAATAACTTCTGTCTCCAAATTGGGCTGAACGTGTGATGCGAAACCTGTGGGTGGTTGCGAAGTATGGTTCGCAATAATCATCCCAAGTGATTGATACCCGATCAGAATCGCGAGCAAAGCTAATGGTAAAGAGGCAAACCCAAGTCTACGCGCGACAACTGGGGACTGGTCCACGTAGGAGTGCTGGGGCACGCATATTCAGCATCAAAGATCACCCTGGCGATGGACAAAAAGGACCAATATCTATACACACTTTACGCACAGATCCTCTGTGACCAATCCAACTCCTCTGTGATACGGATAAATCGCGGCAAAGGATGTCGACATATCGCTCATAGACTGAAGGTCTAATATGATTGAACTTTGTGATGAAGGCGTGCTTCAGCCAGTCAACAGCTAATTCTGAGGCTAGAACCGTAAATACCGGCTAGATACACCGTTAAGAGTCAATTTCGCTGTCGCTGAATTTCAGGGACGCCTTACTGAGAAAATTGTGGACGTGAGACTTTTTGCATTGAAGAGCTGGAACGCTTTAGGTAGAGAAGCATAATTGAGAGTGTCTTCTCCGGAGCTTAGTTCAATCATATTGCGCAATGCAATGGCAAATAGCATCAGAGACAATTGGAACCGCTCCACGATGTCTATAGCTGACTTTAGGCCAGAATTCCCGCAATGTGTTGTACACTCACCAGCACATGTTATTTGGAACAAGTTATCCTTTTCAAACTTCTTGAACACGGAACCCTTGATTTCCACAAATTGATTGGATAGCAAGAGAATTAGAAGTGCATTATCGTATGCATTGATAGCAACAGCGAGTGCTGTGAGCTGATAGACTAAGATGACTGAATGGGATACTGGCGTACGTATACAATTAGCTTAAATAGCTATCGATAACCCGGACAACCCACCCGTGTAGAATGTGGAGAGCATAAAGAAGAGAAACGGCCTAAGAGTGTGCTGAGACGGTCGAACATGATGCGACATGAGGAGCAGTGTAGATCTCGAGAACGTGCAATCAAGCACGTCTTGTCCAATAGAAATGAGGAGCCGGTCCGCAATCTACGACAACCGCATTACTCAAATTGGGGATGGCTAAGGGATCAATATCCCATACCTCCAGTGCATTGAAAATCACATAGAGCTTTATTGTATCTTGACCACGGATTGAATGGTATATTTTGCTGGGATCGATGGAGGGCAACAAAATTACGGCGGACAAAATCAGAAGAAGAGCACGGAGAATATCCGCTTTCTGGGAGGGAGGAAGGGATGATCTGGAATATTGTGAGTGACACTGTGTTCGTGTGCAATCTATTGAGAAATGAGTGACCTTGATTTCAGTACGACCCCTTTCACTGCGGCAAATACAGCGATAGAGAAGCGTATGGGAAGGATGGTAAACGTGTATAGCCACGTATCTAGACAGAGGATGCTTCCAATGCACATAATCTATAAGAACCATTGCTCGATCGCTAAGTAATACATGAGACAATGCGAGTCACACCTTTTCGATGGCCAGAGGTACACTCAGAAAGTTGGTCACTCGCTCCCACTTGAGCTCTTGATGAGAGTCGAAGTCTGTAGCGAGCATTTCTTCACGTAGATAATCCCACAGCGAGAATGGCGCAGGCACTATGGGAACAACAGTGTGCTCCCCACCCTTCGGACTCGAAGATCGTGAGAAGGATGCATTGGCAACAGGTGACGAAGGAAGAGATGCATAAGTTCCCTTGATCTCGGTAGGACTTTGAGCAGGTATTTCAGACCAACGGAACGAGTCTTGGTTCGAGCTACGCGTCTCCTGAAAGATGTTCAGGTTGAGCTCATCCCTTGGGCCCGCGTACTCAGCTACATGGGCCTCCTCGTCCATGAACAAAGGAGCCCCGCTCGGAGAACCGATGACATCTTCATGGTGCGCTGAAACAGGAAAGGCAAGAGAATTTAGCGCGATCGCAGGTCTTTGAGGACGGCGTCGGGCATCCAGTTCGGGCGCGGAAAATCGTCGCTTCTGCTGATTCCTCCATGTTTATTCTTTTGGAATAGATTAACACACTTACATGACTGGAGTATTGGCGGTTTGGCATCTTTCAGTCACGGGATGTAGTAACCTTACGTAAGCGGGAACGCACCTTATTTGGCTGCCACTGGTCTCGCCTCATTCAACTATTCGGAAGGTTAATTCGCATTTCGTGATCAAATGAGGCTCTTTGCGCTCATGGCTCACCATGATGGATGGCCGACAAGGAACAGCCGATCAGCGTGATGATCTTCTTGATGATCTTCGCTTCCCCTCTCGTCGACCACAGCCTAATGTGAAGAGCCAGCAAGCCGGAAATATTATTATCTGTATTGGGTGGCATAGTCTGTACGCTGAATTGAGACTTCCCGACACTCTCACTCTCCCTGAGCGACAACACAAGGAAACACGATCTGCATTCACTTCACCTCACACATGTGGATACCATGTAGTTCAATCCACATTATGACAGGAGTATAGGTTTTGCAACCTAGAAGACCAGAAAGTATATGTTTTCGAGGGGATTGATGACAAACCGGCTTGACAGTTCGTCTCAGTGACGGTGAAGGCTTCAAGTTGCTAAGTGGGTTTCTGCCGATCTCCCCGACGGAAAAAGGGAAGGAACATATTTTTAATGGCAAGCCTGCGCTCCACCTTCCCACCCCCCTGTATTTGAGGACAAGGGTCTTTTCTGGATGACTATCGACTTCTCATCCCAGCGCCAGGAGCCGAAATATGGGAGGAAGTCGAGGCTCTGTTCTCTACATTGAAGGGAATATCTCTCAGCTGGTCAATGGGAATCGCTGTTCGTACGCCGTCCAATCCATCTCTCTTTGCGCAGGATCCCCTTGGGCTCGAACTACGGCCGTGGGATCGTGATATTAACTCGAGCGGAATAAACCAGAGGAAAGAGGATGTCATTGATACAAACCAAGCCTCTGCAGTATCGGACGGATACTCTGTGAATAGGATGTAGGGTAATGCGGCATTGACTCCATTGACAGCTGTCCGAGGAAGCCCGAGGGGCTGTCCTGGTGTTCACTCGGTTGGCTTCGTCCGATCATGCGAGGCCGAGAGTGTCATGAGGATTCGCCGTGAATGGGCAATTCATCAGTACTCCCGAGGCCAAACCCTTTCCTTTCTTAAGTGAGTCGCTGCTCCCAACCCTACCCTCTGTGCCAATACGATGCCTTACGCAAGAGCACTGCCAGAAACATCATGCTATGATCCCTCGCCTCCCCTTTTACAGGATAGACTACATTTCAATTGTAACGGACTTGGACACGCGGCGCCGCTTTTGTGTTGTCTCTCTACATCATCACCTAGGAGATTCATTGCTGAGCAAACCCATGTGAAATAGGCAAGTACGTATGACCATGTAGAGAGAGTGCTATCGTGTTATGCCAGATGAAGTGGCCTAATGCCAGTAATTGTGTCCTTCACATGCTCAAATGGCCCCCTTGTTCTTTCAGTCCACCCTTCCGAGATGGAAGATGGCCACCAAGAGGAATGCGCTATAATTTGAGCCTCAACCGCAGTGATTCTTGTAAATAATCCAATCAGGGTTCCACCACTAACTTGAAGTCCGAAGTAGAATCCTTGGTGAAAAAGCATGTGCGGAGGCACACCTTCCATCATGCGGACGTGCGTACGAGCTGCAGTGGGTAGCCCGAAGTCCGAGCCTCTAACCGATGGGGTCAATGTAGTATTTCCTTAATACTCCAAGTTGATATACCTCACTATGTAGATTTTTGGATAAAATTGCATAGGCATGGTCCAAGAGACTGATCATGAATGCTGAACCCATCGGTGTGGCTTTTTTGATTCAAGCTAGCTGTCCGTTCCCGAATGTTTTGATTCTCCTGTGAGTGTGAGTGTACAGCATGCATGGGATAGAGATTGGCAAAGTGACGAGCCCCTTGGAAGATAGAACCATATCAAACAACTTCCATATTACATTGTGAAAACAGTAACTACCTACACCCGCATTTTGAACGGCGACTGTGAAACCAACCATAAAGATGCAAAACAAAAAAAAATGCACCGGAAATCTAGATACCGTAGCTGTGGAGCCTTGCCTCCCGACATGGCGATCCCCCCTATAACTGAGAATCGGTGTCAAAACCGGGTCATGCAAAGCGGTGTGATTGGTGGGATTGGTGAGAACATGCAGAGTCGGATCCGAGAACTGTCACCAGTCCATCAATTGTTGGAAAGCGAACATGTTTCGTGCTGGTGGTATTGAAGTGGGACGGGCACCCCTACAGCCCGATGAAAGCCTAGGCAGGCCTCCGTAACCACAGCCAACTGAACCACGACAATAGACTCTAAATTTCTCACGGTGTATTTCAAACCAGCACAGTTCCCCAACTTACTATCAGGACCCGTTTCATTCACTATCATGTTATATCTAGTCCGAGCTTGGGCCTAACCAAACCTCACCAACTCTACCTTGTCAGCGTTCTCGTCTCTCTCTCCCCTCCTTCTCCGCCCAATCCACTGCCTGTTGTCCCTGGTACTGAAATGGCCGCTGCTGAGCGTCAGCCCTCCCAGCAAGAACTTGTCTCTCGATTGAGACCGTTCGCTATCACCTATGCCTTGGTCCACCTGCCCAAGGTGCTCAGAGTGCTCCTTGGGAAGGGTTCGCCTTCGTACGTCTGTTTTGCCGCACCAGTAATTCGTCTAGCGCTCACGCACTAATCAAACTCCGGATCTTAGCACACGCTTAAGACTCATCTTCGAAACGCTCCTTAGACCCTCCTCGTCTAATATCAAGCTTGCAGCGTTCCCCTCCCTTATCCCAATAGTCTACCAATCCATCAGGCCTCACATCAAGTCAAAATACGCCAATGAGATCACAGCAGTCCTTAGTTCTCCCGTAGCACTCCTGCTTCCCCCAGGGCTTCGCGTGTACCTTGCTCTATACACCGTTTCTTCTGCCCTAAATACCTTCCTCAGATCCGCTAAACCATCCGACGTTGAGACCAAGAAAGCCAGTGGAGACACAGATAGAGAGTGGAGAGATTATTTACCTCCGGTAAGGTGTACTTCGGATTCCGGAACTCCGTTTGGATGGCGTCTAATGGCTATGTGAAAGGTGACAATTCTCAATGCGTTGGGTAATTCGTGGATGGTGTGGAGTTGGTTCCATGAGAAAGGCGTCTTTCCCCGGAGTTATGAGAAACTCATCCTTGATGTTAGTATGATCCCTCAAATGATTTCATCTCGGCTTCACCATTTCCACCCAGCACTCCCCACATTACTGTCCACCCTCTCGACCAGCGCTTGAGATTCGAGACTTCATAGAAACGACGCTCAATCCACGGATAGAGAATCCGCTTCTTGGAGGACATAATTGGCTCGTTTGCAAGACATTACACCCCGACGAGCCGTCTTGTATCAAGAATCATATCATTGCATGGATGGATTGTGCTCCCATCGCAGCAAAATGGATTGCAGGATTTGGAGCATTGACGACAATGATGTCGTATAAGAATAAGATTTTCTCCAAGTAAGCGATTATCAGCATCATCCGAAGGAACCAACTGAGGTCAACTGGAATGATTTGTGCCCCTTTCATTTCTATAGGCCTTGGGATGCGTTTTTTACATGGCTTGGATACGTCATCCGCGGAACGGCATACGTGACAGGTTCTGTACAGACCGTTTGGGGTGTGACATGTATTCTCCAACGTCTCTTCCCGGGCAACTTCATGCCTAAGAACCGGTATGTTCTCCCATCCATTCCCTATTATCACAGCCAATCAGCTAACAGCACACACACTCATCGCCGCATCTCCAGATGGTTCATAAATGGTACCCTCGCCTCTCTATGGGTGTACACCCTCCCGGCTAAACGTCAGTCCGAGATATCTATCTATGTTGGCCGCCTAGGTGTTCTTTCACTCTGGCGAGCCTGGCGTAAGCATAAGAGAAGCTGGATCGAAAGGTTGTTCAAGAAGAAGAGAAACCTCTAGATGGGCCCAAGTCGGTAGCGAGTAGCGCCTCGATTGCTGATTCGGGGTTCTATGACATTTCTTCTGCGGAGACAGTCAGGACTTGACCTTCCAGTGAGATGTTGTATTAGTTGGAGTTGCATATTTTAGATGACCATGATGCCTTCATCCTGGGCAAATGTCTGATCCTATTTGCTGTTATTGTGATATGGACAACTACCTACTTACGTAATACAGATTTAGGATTCGCCCAAAGCCAGATTTATCGCCTACGATGATTGGTACGGAAAGGCATGCCTTTAGTGCACGCGGCGTACATCATCCAATTCAAAGCAACTTCGTTTGAATTGTGGCATTTCAATTCAGTCAATTACGCCTGATATCGTTTCCCCCTGCTTCCCTTCCAGCACGCTGCAAGAGCACTAGCCAGGGTCTGCTTTCCATAAGATACAATATATAGGGGTCATCATCTCCCGGTTTGTGAGGATCGCAACCATGTCGGGCGTACTTCCAGCTTTGCCTTCTATCTCGGCGGGGAATGAGCTTGTAGTGTTTTCACACAAGTCTCTCAAAGGCACTTCCTCGGACTTCGTGAGTGTTTCGGATTATTCCATCCAGCACTATGGGTGATGGAGCGTACTATCGATTTCGTATTAGTTGGATAATGAACGTTTGGCGTTCCTGGGCAATGCGCTCTACCATGCTAGCGTGACGAAGTACTTGTATCAAAAGTTCCCCACCGGGAAGACTGGGTACCTTAATGTGAGTTCTTGATCTCATGACATACGCTGGCGTTATTTTTGCCCTCCATCATCAACACCAGTTTCACTCATTCAATATACACGTATGATTAGACACTTCGATCATCTTTTGTGATGAAGGAATATCTTGTAGCCCTCTCGAGGGCGTATAAACTTCCCCAGCGTATCCAAGTTGCCAGATACCTTTCGGTCGGCAGTCTCGCCAACGCTCAAACCGATGTCTTTCAAGCGTACATCGGTGCGATCTCCCTGGACCATGGTGCCGTCGCCTTGGATGACTTTGTCAAATCCATTCTCGATTCCATTCCGCACACGGACGAAGTATGGAATACTAGCGCGGCAGCTCCTCACCCCCCTGTTGTGAGTGGTGTCATTGCCTCGACGAATGCAAGTGAAAGCACACCGGCTTCTGGACATCAGAGGAGCAGTTCGGCTCGCATTTCGGTGGAGCATACATCAATCTCATTAAGCTCTCAGAATATCCCTCCACCGTATGCACCGTCTGTTCGCTCATCGACACCCTCTGAGCGTGATTCCCTATATGGGATCCCTTCGGTTCAGTCGTCCCCCATTCGAACGCAGCAAGAGTTTCAGCAGCAAGAGCTGTGGCAACAACCAGAACCACCAAGGCAGTCACAACGATCGCCAGAGCAGCAGCGGAATTACCATCGTGAGGATGATTCTGGACTCGTTCAAATCCCTGCTAAGCGACCGCTTCCAGCGTTTGATTCGCCCTTGAGAAAACCTCCCCAAGCCCCCCAAGCTACGTTCGCTGCAGCACAAATCTCCGCTTCCATATCTGTGCAGGACACAGCGACAGTGCAGACATCACGCCCTAATGGCCCTCCGTCGTCTTCTCAATCGTCCTCGAATGGAGCTGCGGGCACATCGTCCACGTCTCAGCTCGACAGAACTCCGCCGCCACATTTACCATCGTTCTCACCTGCTGCATCGTTCCTGGATTTTACGCCAGATGAAAAGCCGACCACATCTGCGTTCAACGGAGCTACATCACCGACGACGTCATCACTTGCACCAGAAATGGCGCATTCCAACAGTATCCCCCTTACATCTCAGTCATCCTTAAATCATTTGAACGGGATGTCGAAGCCGCTACCACCAACCCCAGTAAATTTCCATCCACCTAGTGCTCCTGCAGACCTTCAACCATCTTCCCAGAGTGCATCTTCTAAGAATGGAACGGAGCAGAAATCTTATATATCTCAGCTTCATGAAGCGGTGACTCAGAGGAAAGAGAAGAGTATTGAGTGGGAATTCAGTTCTTCGGGTCCTCACCATCTACAGCAGTGGGAGGCTAGGGTCAAAGGTGAGAAGACAATGTGGAGTGCCAATGTATCCCGCTGCGGGAACGAGGGTTCCCATATATTCTGACACTCTTTTCCATGTTTAGTGGGTGATCGAATTGTCGGAACTGGTTCGGCGCCGAACAAACAGGTTGCGAAGAACGTTGCATCGAGGAATGCTTTAGAGAATTTGGGATGGCCGGTAAGGGATTATTTTCTGAGCTATGTTATTGTGTCTCACCTTTCGTTACGTGCACAATCAGTTCATTGAATGAAAGGACGCGCGAGTTCGCGTCAAAGTCTGTTGGTTTCATGAGCTATCCTTGATAATTGTCGGACGTCGATGGAGTCGGATTGAATCTTCGGGAGGAAGTGTATGAATGTGAATGCGATGCCTGATCTTATATAGCAATGTTCCAGCCTAAGGTCCCACAAGCTTGCTGACCCACTATATGTCTGGTTCATATCGGACTAAATACTTGTATATGGAGTACAGAAATCGATAACCTTGTA
>WNFI01612508.1_pt2 | contig 16617 bp, 20 predicted proteins | sample 5400471 | NCBI WGS metagenome assembly WNFI01 (sample SAMN13153348, study PRJNA577476) | soil metagenome | isolation source: 100 cm saprolite on Douglas fir-dominated hillslope | place: USA:California | collected 2013-09-17 | reverse complement strand
GTACCGAACATCACCGCGTTGACGATGTTGCCGCCGCTCACCTGCTGGTCGAACGAGTCCTCGCGAAGCGCCAGCGGAAAGGCGCCGTGCGAGAATTCGGTCGGATCCGCGATCACGGCGCTCAGGTCGAAGCGCAGGATCGCGACGACCGGCTGGATGCAGACGATAGTGACACGGTAGGGAAAGGCGCTGCGCGGCGGTTGTCCCTCCGTCGCCGGATACGAGGGCCACGCCTTGAGCGCGCCGATGCGCTCGAGGTAGGCGACGGTGCGATCGCCCGTCCCGTAGGGGTCCTCGCCCGAGCCGCCACTCGAGCCCCAGCGCGTCTCGATGGTCGGCCCGCGCGGGTTCATGAAGTCCCACGGCTTGGTCACGTCGCGCTTGTACCAGCGCGCGCGCCCGCCGGATCCCATCCACGGCATGTCGCGCGTTCCCGTGACGTCGTTCCACACATAGGGCACGAGCGCCTTGTCCTCCGCGCGGCAGGGCGCGGCGAATGCGATGGCGGCGAGGAGGATCGCGACGATCTTCATGGCTTGTCGTCGATGACGCCGTCCTTGCCGCGGTAGAGCACGCGCGACTGGCCGGCGGCGAGGCCCGGCGCCAGCGCCAGCGTCTCGGCGTAGCCCAGATGCGTCTTCGGGATCTCGAGTGCGATGCGCCCGCCGTCGGCCGCGTTGTTCCAGTAGAAAGTAAAGCGGAAAACGAGCGCCGCGTCGCCGCGCATCTCGAGCGTGCCGAGGAGCTGCTTCTTCGAATCCACCGGAAGCTGTGCGGCGAGCCTCGTGTCGAGCTCCGCCTTCCACGGATCGCTCACCGAGTAGGGGATGCTGCCAAGGTGCGAGACGAGCACGTCGGCGATCCAGGTGGATTGACCGGCGATGAACGACTCGAGGATCTTCGAGATGGAATTGCCGCACGCATCGCACGCCGCGTCCCGGAACGAGGCGATGCGCTGCTTCTCGGCCGCGGGCAAGGCGTCGAACTTCCGGACGGATTCGCGCGCGAGCTTGTCGAGCGCCGCCGGGCTCGCCGGATCGAGCGAGAACATCGCCTCGCCGCTTTTCGCGCGCGCCTCCGCGAGTCGGCGTGCGAACCAGGCTTGTCCGCCCGGAGACTCGACGAATTCGCGCACGACCTCGATGTCCTGAAGGCGATACGAGTACGCGAGCTCGCGCACATGGACCTTGAGCGCGGATTCGCGCCAGTACTCCGCCACCCACCGGTCGCTCTCGCGTCCGACCAGCTCCTTGAGCGCGGCCCGGGCCGGCGCCCACGCCGGATGCTTCGCGTTCCAGAGCGATGGCGGCCGGAAGCGGTAGAGCAGGCCGTCGAGGGCTTGCTCGGCCTTGGGATCGGAGGCGATCTTCGCGCGCGCGTTGGCGAGGATGAGGCGATCGACGGCGGTCGCCGCGATGATCTTCTCCGCGGACACCTCGCGCGGCTCCTGCTCGGCCGACACCGGGAGCCATGCGCAGATGAGGAGGGCCGCGGCGAGCCGCGCGGCTTCGGCGCCGATCTTCACGCGCCGATACTAGCAGCAACCCCGGCCGGCTAGATGCGATCCGGAAAAGCCTGGCGCAGCGCCCCGAGGAATCTCTGCGCCACCTTGCGGAATCCCGCGGGATACGGGTGCAGCTCGTTCGCCCAATCGCGCGCGGTGAAGAGGCCTTGCGTCTCCACGAGCGTGAAGCGGTTCGCGGGCTCGGCGGCGAGGGACTCGAGCATCGCGCGGAATTGCGCCAGCGCCTCGTGCACGATCAGCGTTCCCTGCGCGACGTTCCACCCGGCGTAGTCGAGCGAAGGCTTGAGCCAGGGGCCGGCGCACGGCGGATGGCGCGCGTCGGGAATGGCGAAGTCGTAGCAATGGCCGAAGACCGGCACGCCGGGCGCGTAGCGGTCGCGGAAGGCGAAGAGGTCGCGATACGACGCCTCCACCATCCCGAGCGACTTGTCGAAGCGCTGGCGGTTGAGCCCCGCCGCGCCCGGGCCCGCGTAGTCGAGGAAGATGCAGAAGCGATCGCCCGCGATGTCGTTGCCACCGCCGGAGACGAGGATCGCGTCGGGCTTGCCCGCGCCGAGCCAGTTGTCCGGATCCTGCAGCGCCTCGATCAGGCGCCGCTGCTTGGGCAGCGACATCTCGTCGACCGTCGCATCGCCGTAGTGCGAGAGGTTCGCGATCACCGGATGCACCGTTCCCATCTCGCGCAGTTGAGCGATGACGTCGGTATCCCGGGGGCCCAGCGAATTGCCCGAGAGCGGATAGTCGAACCACGAGTCGCCGTGCGCGAGGAGCACCAGCGGCACGGGACGCGCAGCGGCGGCGGCGGCCACCTTCGCCGGCGCCCTTCTCAGCTTCGCCACCCGCGCGCGGTGCTTCTTCAGGCGCTGCTCGATCTCGCGGTCGATGTCCTCGCCCGCCCGGCGCTGCAACAGGAGCTTGCGCGCGCTCGCGGGAGGCGGCTTGCGGCGCTTCTTCGCGGCCATGCGGTTATCGCGCGATGAGCCGGATCGTCCAGAAGTCGTCCGAGAGGCCGTCGTCGAGCAGATACGCGTACGGCATCGTGAAGTAGCCGCCCATGCCCCACGTCGGGCCCCAGGAGTTGCGCACGATGAAGCGCCGCGACTCGTCGTCGTAGCCGACCGCCAGCACCGCGTGCCCGCCCTGCAGGGTCTCGGTCGACGCCGGCATCTGCACCACGCCCGACTTCGCCACCGTCTCGCTCTCGAAGCTGTCGTACACCGAGAACCCGAATACGAACGGGAATCCCGACGCGAGGCAGCCCTTCATCTGGTTCTGGTTCCTCACGACCCGCTGGTATTGGACCGCCTTGTACTTGATCGCCTCCTTGAAGGCCGCAGGCGACGGCTTGACGGCGAACTTGCGAATGTCGTACGGCCATGTCGTCTCGGGACAATCGCCGAGGGTCGCCACGCTCTTGATGCCGTCGCGGATCGTGGCGCCGTTATCCGAAGGCACGGTGCCCTCGATCACGCGCTCGTTGTAATAGATGAAGAGACGCGAGGGGATGAAGTCGGGCATGAGCTTCTGCTTGCGACGGTCGAACTGCACGGCAGCAGCGATCGCGTTACCCGTGCAGCTGCCCAGTCGTCCCTGCTCGTACACTGTCTTCGGGCACTGCGGCCGCAGGTCCATCTTCACGGGCAGCTTCTCGAGGTACGGCGCGGGCGCCGCGTAGAGGTGATCGCGGTTGTCGGGAAAGTCGGGAATCCAGCCGTAGCCCTGAATCTTGTGACGGGTGAGCGCCATGAGCCCTCCGGTTGTTCCTATTGCGGCGGCTGGTCGCCGCGGAAGAGTTTCTCGCAGGTGCGCTCGATCCTGCCGCCGAATATCAGCACCAGCAGGGTCGCGACGAAAGCGAGCAAGGCGATCGCTCCGAGGCCCGCGCCGCAAGCGGCGCCGAGCGCGGCCGCCACCCAGATCGACGCCGCCGTGGTGAGGCCCTCGACGCGCTGGCCGGCTTCGTGATGGATGATCACGCCCGCGCCGAGGAAGCCGATGCCGGTGATGAGCCCCTGGATCACGCGGCTCAGCGCCTCACCGCTGCCGTTGGCGGCGGCGAGCGTCACCAGCACGATCGTCGCGCTGCCGATCGACACCAGCGCGTGAGTGCGCAGGCCCGCGGGCTTGCGATGCAGGTCGCGGTTCACGCCGAGGATCGCGCCCGCGACAAGCGCCGCGGCGAGCCGCACCGCCGGCGTCGCCCAGTCGCTGCCGAAGTCGAGGCCCGGGATCATGGTCGTTCCCTCTCGATGCGCGGAAACGACACTCTACCCCGCGCGCGTTGTCTTGGTCTCATCCGGGCACTAGACTTGCCGGGTCGCCATGGACAGGAAGGAGATTCGCCATGAATACCAGGATTCGACTCGCCGCAGCCGTCGCCGGGGCCCTCCTCGCCTCGATGCCGGTCATCGCGGCCGACAAGCCCGCGGACAAGAAAGCCAAGGCCACGACGCCCGCGGCGAGCAAGCCCGCGACGCCCGCCGTAACCCCAAGCAAGCCATCGGACAAGGGCGCGCGGGGCGGCATCATCCTCCAAGACAAGGCCGGCCAGAAGGGCGCGCAAGGCGGCATCATCCTGCAAGACAAGGCCAAGCCCACCGACAAGGGCGGGCGCGGCGGAATCATTCTTCAGGACAAGGCGAAGCCCACCGACAAAGGCGGCCAGGGCGGAATCATCTTGCAGGACAAGGCGAGCGCCAAGGGCGCGCAGGGCGGCATCATCCTGCAGGACAAGGCGAAAGCGGGCGCTCCCACGGGCAAGGCGGCGACCGGCGCCCCGTAGCGTGGCCGGCGGGCGCGCCGGCATGCGACTAGAATCGCGTTTCGCCAGAGGAGGAAAAATGAAAACCACCGCCCGACTGCTCGGCGCCGCCGCGATCCTCGCCGCCGGCTCCGCGCTCGCCCAGACCGCCATCTGCTACAACTGCCCGCCCGAGTGGGCCGACTGGGGCATGCAGCTCAAGATGATCAAGGAGAAGACCGGCATCACGGTGCCGCAGGACAACAAGAACAGCGGCCAGACGCTCGCGCAGCTCGTGGCCGAGAAGGCGAGCCCGGTCGCCGACATCGCGTATTACGGCGTCACCTTCGGCATCCAGGCGAAGAAGGAAGGCGTCACCGCGCCCTACAAGCCCGCGCACTGGAGCGATATTCCCGACGGCCTCAAGGACAAGGACGGCGACTGGTTCACGATCCACTCCGGCACGCTCGGGTTCATGGTCAACGTCGACGCGCTGAAGGGAAAGCCGATCCCGAAGTCGTGGAAGGACCTCACCAAGCCGGAATACAAAGGCATGATCGGCTATCTCGACCCCGCGAGCGCCTTCGTCGGCTACGTCGGCGCCGTCGCGGTGAACCAGGCGATGGGCGGCACCATGGACAACTTCGACAAGGCGATCGCGTGGTTCAAGGAGCTGAAGAAGAACGACCCGATCGTGCCGAAGCAGACGTCGTACGCGCGCGTGCTCTCGGGCGAGATCCCGATCCTCCTCGACTACGACTTCAACGCCTACCGCGCCAAGTACAAGGACAAGGCGAATGTCGCGTTCGTGATCCCCTCGGAAGGCACGGTCATCGTCCCCTACGTGATGTCGTTGGTGAAAAACGACCCGAATCCCGCCGACGCGAAGAAGGTGCTCGATCATTTGATGTCGGACGAAGGCCAGGCGGTGTGGGCGAACGCATTCCTGCGGCCAGTGCGAGCTACTGCGATCTCGAAGGAGGCGCAGGCGAAATTCCTGCCGGCGAGCGAGTACGCGCGCGCCAAGACGATCGACTACGGCAAGATGGCCGAGGTGCAGAAGGGGTTCAGCGAGCGCTACCTGAAGGAAGTGCAGTAGCCCCGAATGAAGACACCGCTCGCGAAGGTCGCCGCCGCCGTCCTCCTCGCGGCGGCGAGCGTGTTTGCCGCCGCGCAGGACAAGAAGGAGACCATCCGGCCGGAAGTGGGCGTGCCTCTGCAGGCTGCGCAGGAGCTCCTGAAGGCGGAGAAGTCGAAGGAAGCACTCGAGAAGATCAATGAAGCGGACGCGGTCTCCGACAAGACCGGCTTCGAGGTCTACGTCATCAATCGCCTGCGTATCTCCGCCGCGCTGGGAGCGGGCGACGTCCCGGCGGCGATAACGGGGTTCGAAGCAACGATCGCGAGCGGGCGGCTCACCCCCGAGGAGCAGCTGCAGATGATGTTGGGGCTCGCCCGCAGCTACTACAGCCAGAAGGACTTCGCGAAGGCCGCCGCCTGGGCTTCGCGTAACCTCAAGGAGGGCGGCACCGATCCGCAGGCGCGGCTGTTGATGATCCAGTCGTACTACCTGGCGAACGACTTCAGCACGGCGGCCCGGGAGCTCGCCGCCGACGTGCAAGCCGCCGAGAAGGACGGCAAGGTTCCGCCCGAGGACAAGATGCGCCTCCTCGCGGGCTGCTACCAGAAGCTCGACGACGTCGCCCGCTATCGCGCCATCCTCGAGAAGCTGGTGACCCATTACCCGAAGAACGACTATTGGTACCAGTTGTTCTATCGCACGCGCAGGGGCTCGACGTACACGGATCCGCTCGCGCTCGACCTTCTGCGGATCCGGCTCAAATCCGGGGGGCCCGAGGACGCCGACGACTACATGGAGCTCGCGTCTTCCGCCATGAAGCAGGGCTATCCCGCGGAAGCCAAGAAGGCGATCGATCGCGGCTTCGCCGAGGGTGTGCTCGGCGTTGGCCCGGAAGCCGCCAGCCACAACCGGATGCGCGACAACGTCGAAAAAGCGCTCGCCATCGATCGCAAGAACCTCGAGGGAAGCACCGACGAGAAGTACGCCGAAGGCCAGAAGGATGGCGGGCAGGCGCTGATCGACCTCGGTTTCGCGTACGTGACCAACGGCCAGTACGATCGCGGCATCAAGCTCATGGAGCGCGGCATGGCGAAGGGCGGCGGCTCGGGGAAGAGCAAGTGGCCGCAGGATCCACGGCTGCGACTCGGCATCGCCTACCTCCTCGCCGGCCGGAAAGCCCAGGCGATCGAGACGTTCAACGAAGCGCAACGAGCCGCCGACATTGGCCGGCTGTGGATCATCTACGCGGGAACGCTGAAGGAATAGTCAGGCCCGCGGACGTTGCCCTGGCGTTAGTATCTCAAAAAGATGAGAGACCTATTCCAGTACGCGCTGGCGCCCGATCACCTGGTTGAAGCGATGCGCCGAAACTCGGTGCGTGTCGCCGAGCGGCTACATACGAGGGCGGTGGTCAAGATCGCGTCGTTCGTCTTCCTCGTGGCGCTCGCCGCGGTGGCGGTCGAAGGGCTCACGAACTGGGATTTCGACGATCCGTGGGATCTCGTGGTGCCGGCGATGGCGGCGCTCGCCATCGTCGCGGGCCTGCTGCTTGTCACCGCGCAGCGACAGGGCCTTTATCTTCTCGTTCGCAAGGACTCGTACGCCGCCGGATCGTGGGATCTCGGCGTCGATCCCGACGGGCTCTGGAGCCGCGGGCCGCACGGCGAATCGTTCACGCGCTGGTCGGGGTGGAAGAGCGTCGAGGAGCGCGGCGACCTGGTGCTCCTCTGTCACGACGACATCCGATGCCACCCCGTGCCGTTCGCCGCCTTCCAATCGACCGAGGAGCGGCGCGAGTTCATCGAGCACGTGCGCGCGAAGATCGCGCAGCACGCGGGACGGGCGGGCGATCGTTCTGCCGCCCTCGCCCCGTCGCCGGCGCCGTCGTCAACGCCAGCCCCCCTCGCCGACCAGGCGCCGCGGCCGCGCACGCTGGTAAGCGCGGCGCTTCGCATCGCGACGTTCCGGCCGGTGCGCGAGGACGAGGTCGGCGCGTCGTGGCCGCAGGTGATCGCCCTCGTCATCGCGACGCTCCTCGTGCCGCTCGCCTACGCGCTCTTCACGGTCGGCGACGAGGGCTACATCGCGTGGACGTACCTCCCCGCCATCCTCTTCCACGTGCCGGTGATGCTCGTCGCCGCGATCGTCGCCGCGTCGCTCATCGGGCGCGCCGACCGCGTGGCGTCGATCCTCGTCGCGAGCCTGCTCGCATGGACGGTGATCGACTTCTTCTCTCTCGGCCTGTGGCTCGTTTTGAAGGACTCGTTCACCGGCAAACAGGCCGTGAGCATGGCCTTCTTCTACGGCCCGGTCCTGTGGCTCGCGTTCGCCGTCGCGCGCTTCTCGCTCGGGCTGGCGCCCGCGTCCGGCGCGCGGACCGGATGGGTGCTGGTCGCCCTCCTTCTCTTCCTCGCGTTGCCGCTCGGCGCGATCTATCGCGAGCGCAGCCTCTGGTCGACGGACTACACGCGCAAGGCCGAGGCGTCCGGCGGCAGCCGCGCATGGCGGGCCGCGGCGGGCGAGGACGCGTTCTATCGCCAGCCGGAGCTCCTGCGGCGCGAGCTCGACGCGCTGCAGCCCGGGCGCAAGGGCATCGTCGACGTCTACTTCGTCGGCGTGGCGGGCTACGGCTCGCAGGACGTCTTCATGCGCGAGGTCGATTCCGTCGCCACGCTCTTTCGCGAGCACTTCGACGCCGACGGGCACATCGTGAAGCTCGTCAACAATCCGAAGACGGTGCTCACCGCGCCGGTCGCGAGCGCCACGAGCCTCAGCGCCGCATTGAAACGCGTCGCCGAAGTGATGGACGCGGACGAGGACGTACTGGTGCTGTTCCTCACCTCGCACGGATCCGCCGACCACCAGTTCTCGGTGCAGCTGCGCCCGCTCGACTTCAGGCAGATCACGCCCGCGATGCTGCGCGAGATGCTCGATGCGAGCGGCATCAGGAACCGCGTGGTGATCGTCTCGGCGTGCTACGCGGGCGGTTTCGTGAACGAGCTCAAGGGCGACGACACGCTCGTGATCACGGCCGCCGCGCCCGACCGGAACTCCTTCGGCTGCAGCAACACCAACGAGTGGACCTACTTCGGCAAGGCGTACTTCGACGAGGCGCTGCGCAAGACCGTCTCCTTCACGAAGGCCTTCGAGATCGCGAAGCCGCTGATCGAGGAGCGCGAGAAGAAGGAAAAGTTCGATCCATCCAATCCGCAGATGTCGGTGGGCAGCGCGATCAAGGGCAAGCTCGAGGAGCTCGAACGGCAGCTCGAACGCAAGGCGTCCCCAGGGCGGCCGGCACCCGGCGCGTGATCTAGGCGCGTGATTTAATAGCCTTTGGGAGAGGGTCGGGGTGAGGGTAACGGGCCGGGGAGAGGGTCTATGGCTGCGAAAAGAAAAGTCATCATTACCTTCCCGTGACCGCGAAGGAGATCGAGGACGCGGCCGGGGGCGCGATCGAGGCGGGCGCGGCGATCGTGCACCTGCACGCGCGCGTCGAAGCCGACGGCCGCCCGACGCAGGATCCGAACGCCTTCCGCAAGTTCGTCGGCGGCATCAAGGCGCGCACTCGGGGCGTCATCAACCTCACGACCGGCGGCGCGCCGACGATGAGCGTTCAGGAGCGCCTGCAGCCCGCGCTCCTGCTCAAGCCCGAGATCGCCTCGCTCAACATGGGGTCGATGAACTTCGCCCTTTTCCCGATGCTCGCGCGCTTCAAGGAGTTCAAGCACGGCTGGGAGAAGCCGTATCTCGAGGGCACGCGCGACCTCGTGTTCAGGAACACCTTCGCCGACATCGAGTTGGTGCTCAAGTCGTGCGCCGACAACGGCTCGCGTTTCGAGCTCGAGTGCTACGACACCGCGCACCTCTACAACCTCGCGCACTTCGTCGAGCGCGGGCTGGTGAAGCCGCCGCTCTTCATCCAGACGGTGTTCGGCATCCTCGGCGGCATCGGCTTCCACGCCGACGACGTCGCGCACATGAAGCGCACCGCCGACCGCCTCTTCGGCGACGACTACGTCTGGTCGGTGCTGGGCGCGGGGCGCTCGCAGATGGCGCTCGCCTCGATCAGCGCTTCGCAGGGCGGACATGTGCGCGTCGGCCTCGAGGACTCGCTCTGGGACGGGCCGGGAACGCTCGCGCGCTCCAACGCCGACCAGGTCCGGCGCGTGCGCTCGATCCTCGAAGGCCTCAACCTCGACATCGCGTCGCCGGCGGATGCGCGCGATATCCTCGAGCTCAAAGGTGGCGACAACGTCGCCTTCTGAACGCGACCGGCGGCGTGCGCTGCTGCTCGCGGTGCCCGCGCTCGCCGTGTTCGCGGCCTTCTGGCTGCTGCCGATGGTGCGCCTCGCGCAGGTCGGCGCGGGTGGGCCCGACGGCCTCGCGGCCTATTTCGCCGTGGTCACCAATGCGCAGTACTTCAAGAGCCTCGTGTCCACGGTCGCGCTCTCGCTGGGTGTCACGCTCGCGACGCTCGCCCTCTCGCTCGTCGCCGGCATCTTCCTGCAGCGCAATCGCTTTCCGGGGCACGGGCTCCTCGTATCGCTGATGACGCTGCCGCTCGCCTTCCCCGGCGTCGTGGTCGGCTTCATGGTGATTCTCCTCGTCGGGCGGCAGGGGCTCGTCGGCGAGGTGAGCTCGCGGCTCTTCGACGAGAAGGTCGTGCTCGCCTACGGCATGGCGGGACTCTTCGTCCTCGGGGGCGATCTGCTTCGCGACCTCGATGGGCGCGTTCGGCACCGCGTTCACGCTCGCCACGCAGATCAACGTGCTGCCGCTCACCATCTACAACGAGTTCACCAACTACGCCAACTTCGCGATGGCGGCCTCGCTCTCGATCGTGCTCGGGTTCATCACCTGGGCGGCGCTCGCTCTGGCGCGCTCGCTCGCGGGCGCGGGCGTGGCGGCGGCGGGATGAGCAAAGGCCCCTTCTCCCTTGGGAGAAGGCCGGGATGAGGGTCCGGCCTCTCCGTTACTGGCTGCAGCTCGCGCTCACGCTCGCCGTGTGCGCGTTCCTCGTCGTGCCGATCGGGCTCTCGATCCTCGCGGGCGTCACGGAGAATTTCTTCATCGGCGTGAAGAGCGGGCTCACCTTCCGCTGGGTGGTCGAGGTCTGGTCGCTCTATCGCGACACCATCTTCCGCTCCATCGGCATCGCCCTCGCCTGCCTCGGCGTGACGCTCGTGCTGGGGATCCCCGCCGCGTACGCGCTCGCGCGCGCGCAGAGCCGCTACACGCGCTGGATCGAGGAGCTGCTCACGCTGCCAATCGCGGTGCCGGGGCTCGCGACCGCGCTCGCGCTGATCCTCCTCTACGGGCAGTGGCGCGAGTTCCGCGCGAGCTGGGTCTTCATCCTCGTCGGCCACGTGCTCTTCACGCTCCCCTTCATGGTGCGCTCGGTGCTCGCGGTGATGCTCGCGGTGGACCTGCGCACGCTCGAGGAAGCGGCGGCGAGCCTGGGCGCCACGTTCCGCCAGCGCTTCGTTTCCGTGGTGCTCCCGAACGTGCGCCCCGGCATTCTCGCCGGCGCGCTGATGGTGCTCACGCTCTCGATGGGCGAATTCAATCTCACCTGGATGCTGCACACGCCGCTCACCAAGACGCTTCCCGTCGGGCTCGCCGACAGCTATGCCTCGATGCGCCTCGAGATCGGCTCGGCGTACACGCTGATCTTCCTGGTGATGATCGTGCCGCTGCTGGTGGCGCTGCAGTGGGCCGCGGCTCGGGTGGAACGGAGGAAGGGCTGATGGCCATCGCCATCCACCTCGAGAACTGCGCCAAGACCTTTGCCGACGGCACGCGCGCACTCGAGACGACCACGCTCGACATCGCCGCCGGCGAGACCATCGTGCTCCTCGGGCCCTCGGGCTGCGGCAAGACCACGACGCTTCGCATCATCGCGGGGCTGGAATCGCCCGATGCGGGCGGGCGCGTCCTCTTCGACCGCGAGGACGCGACGCCGCTCCCCATCGAGAAGCGCGGCGTAGGGATGGTGTTCCAGAGCTACGCGCTCTTTCCCAACATGAGCGTCGCCGAGAACATCGGCTACGGGTTGCGGGTGCGCGATGCGACGAAGGACGAGCGCGAGCGCCGCGTGGCCGAGATGCTCGATCTCGTGGACCTGAAGGCGTTTGGCGGGCGAAAAGTCGACCAGCTCTCCGGCGGCCAACGCCAGCGCGTGGCGCTCGCCCGCGCGCTCGCGATCCGCCCGCGCGTGCTGCTCCTGGACGAGCCGCTCACCGCGCTCGACGCGAAGCTGCGCGAGCAGCTGCGGGTCGAGATCGACCGGCTGCTGCGCAGCCTCGGCATCACCGCGGTGTACGTGACCCACGACCAGGCCGAGGCGATGGCGCTCGGCGATCGCATCGTCGTGATGGAGAAGGGCCGCATCGCGCAGGCGGGCACGCCGCAGGAGATTTACCACCGGCCGGCGACGGCGTTCGTCGCGGATTTCATCGGCACGATGAACCGGCTTTCGGGAATGATGGCGGATGGCCACCTCGTTGTCTCATCGGGGCGGATTCCGCTCGGCGCCGTCCGCGCGCGCGAGATCATGTTCCGCCCCGAAGATGTCCGCGTCGTACGCGCGGGCGAGCACCACTTCGAGGCGACCGTGATCTCGTCGTTTTTCCTCGGCGACCACACGCGCCTCGCGGTCGACGCCGGCGGCGCCGCGCCGCTCATCGTCGAGTCGACCGAACGGCGCACGTGGCCGCGCGGGGAGAAAGTGCACCTCGCGATCGCCGAGGGAGCGATCCTCGCGGTCCCGGGACAGGGAACATGAATCGTTTCCTCCTTGCGCAGGTCACCGACATGCACATCAAGGCGGGCGGGAAGCTTTCGTATCGCGTCGTCGATACCGAGCGGAGCCTCGCGCGCTGCGTCGCGCACCTGCTCGCGATGCCGCAGCAGCCCGACACCGTCCTTTTCACCGGCGACCTCACTGACTTCGGGCGCGTCGACGAATACGAGAACCTGCATCGATTGCTCGATCCGCTGCCGATGCCGGTCCTGCTCATGCCGGGCAACCACGACGACCGCGAGAACCTGCGCGAAGGGTTCCCGGGCCATGGGTATCTGCGCCAGCGCGACGGACCGGTGGACTACGTCATCGACGACTTTTCCGTTCGCATCGTCGCGCTCGACTCGACGATCCCGCAGCAAAGCGGCGGCAAGCTGCGCGACGAACAGCTCGCGTGGCTCGACCAGGTGCTCGGTGCCGGGCGGAAGCGCGTCATCTCCGGTCACCTGCATCGCGCCATCGTGGCCCGCTTCGGCGGGACGGTCGCGACCACCTGCCCGAGCCCGTCGCACCAGGTGGCGCTCGATCTCGCGGACGACGCGCGCTCGCGCTTCCGCATGGAGCCGCCCGCCTTCCAGCTGCACCTGTGGCGCGAGGGCGCCGGCGTCGTCACGCACACCGCGGCCATTGGCGACTACGATGGGCCGTATCCCTTCTACGAAAGCGGAAAGCTCATCGACTGATGCGCGACAAGTACCGCCAGTAGACGTCGCGTATGCACTGCTGCGGTGCAGCATGCACCGCGGCGAGGCTAGAACTGCAACTTGTCTCCCGGCGCCATCTGGTAGACCTTCACGCCCGAGCCGTCCATCGCCTTCACGTATTCCTCGGGCGTTCCCTTGAGATAGGGATTGGTGCCGTAGTGCATCGGCATCGCGGACTTCGGCTTGATCCACTCGCGCGTTGCATACGCCGCGTCCGTCGGGCTCATGACGAAGTGCCCGCCGACGGGAACGAGGAAGAGGTCAGGCTTGTAGCGATCGCCGATGAGCTTCATGTCGCCGAAGAGCCCCGTGTCTCCCGAGTGGTAGATCTTGAAGCCGTTCTCCATCTCGATGATGTAGCCGACAGGCTCGCCGCCGACGTAGACCTGGTCCTTGCCGTCGGCGTTCTTCCACACCAGCTCCGAGGAATGTTCGGCGTGCGTCGCGGTGATCTTCACCCCGTCCGGCCCCCACGGCATGATCCGGCCGCCCTTGCCCATGCGCGGCGCGAGCTCCACCGGCAGGATGCCGAGCGTCGCCAGCGTGGATCCGAGACCCGCCGGTCCCCACACCGGCGCGTTGTTCTTCCTCGAAAGCTCGGGCGCGTCGGCGAAGTGGTCGCCATGCGCGTGGGTCACGAGGATGAGATCGACCTTGCCGAGCTTGTCGAGATCCTTGTACTCGGCGGGCGTCTTGGGATTGGCTTTGAGCCACGGGTCGATGACGATGACTTTGCCCGACGGCGTGGTGATGCGGAAGCACGACTGGCCGAGCCACAGCAGCTCCGTCTTGCCTCCGGCCTGGCCGAACGCGACCATCGCGGCAAGCGAGAACGCCACTGCGATCCAATGGAAAATTTTTCTCACGGTTGGCTCCTCGGAGATGACAGGGGGGCGATGATACTCCCGCGCCCGATTACAATGCGCGCATGGCGAAGAAAGCGGCCATTACCTGGCTCGAGGAGCCCGAGAATCACGACTATCCGGCCGCGGAGTCGTACCTGCGGCTCACCTACGACGCGCGCGCCTCACCGCCACGGCGCGCGTGATCATCGCCGACGGCTATCACCGCCTGTGCGCGGTGTATTCCGTCGACGAGGACGCGCTCATCCCGGCGAAGATCGTGGGCTGAGCGCGTCGGTATAGCTTACTTCACGGTTACCGTGCCCGCGGGGCCGACCTTCAGCACCGTCATGCGCTTCTCGTCGTCGCCGATATCGAAGCGCTCGAGCGCCGTGGTGCCCCCCGCCTGCAGGTCGACGAGCGCCGTCACGTAGTTGTCCGGCGTGAAGTCGGGATGCACCATCGCCGTGATGCGCGCCTTGCGCGCGGTGGTGCGGAACTTGAAGGTGATCTCCTCGCCCACGCCGACTTTGCCGGGGATGCCCTGGTCGCCGCCGAGCACCGCCGCGAGCGGGCCGGGGTTGCCGGTGGTGAACTGGGTGTGCGCCTCGTTGGAGACGTACTTGCCGACCCAGATCTTGCCGTCGTCGGCGTTGCCGACGATGAGAACCGGGGCGAAGCGCTCCTTGGCAAGGGTGTTCTTGACGGTGATGGTGTACTCCCGGCCTTCCGCCTGGCCGGTCTTCTCGGGGTTCAGCAGGCCGCAGGCGGCGAGCACGCTCGCGGACGCGGCGAGCAGGAGGGCGCTGCGGACGGATTTCAGGTTCGCGTTCATGGGGTCTCCCGTAAAAAATTGGCCGATTGGCTGGCCCCGGTTGGTCTACCGGATGGCCCCGGCCTTACAAAGGCCGCTATACTTTTCGGTCCAGGGAGAAAAACCAACCGCCCGCACTGGAGACCCTCATGACCATCCGCATTGGCGACGAAGCGCCCGCTTTCACCGCCGACACCACCCAGGGCAAGATCAAGTTCCACGACTGGATCGGCAACAGCTGGGCGATCCTCTTCTCCCACCCGAAGGATTTCACGCCCGTCTGCACCACCGAGCTCGGCTACATGGCGCGCCTCAAGCCCGAGTTCGACAAGCGCAACACCAAGATCATCGGCCTGTCGATCGATCCGGTCGCCGACCATGGCCGCTGGATGAAGGACATCGAGGAGACGCAGAACTGCAAGGTCGACTATCCGCTGATCGGCGACGCGGACCTGAATGTCGCCAAGCTCTACGACATGATCCATCCCAATGCGAGCGCGGGTCCCCGCACCGCCGCCGACAACGCCACCATCCGCTCGGTGTTCATCGTCGGGCCCGACAAGAAGGTGAAGGCGATGCTGATCTACCCGATGACCGCGGGGCGCAATTTCGACGAGGTGCTGCGGCTGCTCGACTCGCTGCAGACGAGCGCCAAGCATGCGGTCGCCACACCGGTGAACTGGAAGCCGGGCGAGAAGGTGATCATTCCCGCCTCCGTGAGCGACGATGATGCGAAGAAGAAGTTTCCGCAAGGCTTCAAGACGCTCAAGCCGTACCTGAGGATGGTGGACCTGCCATGAGGATCGCGGCGAAGGCGCTCGTCCAAGGTGCTCGACATCAACTTCAAGAAGGCCGAGAACGCGGCGCTGCTCAAGGACCACTACGTGCTGGTGCACGTCAACGTGGGCGAGAAGCGCATCGACCAGAACCTCGACATCGGCGAGCGCTACGGCATTCCGCTGAAGAAGGGCGTGCCGGCGCTCGCGGTGCTCGAGGGCGACGGGCGCGTCGTGCACGCGCAGAAGGAAGGCGAGTTCGAGTCGATGCGCAAGATGGACCCCAAGTCGGTGAACGAATTCCTCGTCAAGTGGCGGGCGGCGCCGCACTGAACCATCCTGCGGCGCGCTGGGCGCCGGCGGGCGTCGTCGCTCTCGTCGCCGTCGCGATGGCGATCCATGGGCCGATCGCGCAGCTCGAGGGCTACCACGACTTCGCCGACACGCGCGCGCTCGCGGGCGTGCCGAACGCGGCCGACGTCCTCTCGAACCTCGGCTTCCTCGCGGCCGGAGGCTGGGGCCTTTGGGCCCTGCGCGATCCGGCGCGCCGCCGCGCGCTCGGCTCGGCTTCGCTCGGCTTCATGGTCTTCCTCGTCGCGCTGGTGCTCACCGCACTCGGCTCGGCGTGGTACCACCTCGCCCCCGACGACGCGCGCCTGGTGTGGGACCGGCTGCCGATCGCGCTCGCCTGCGGTGGACTCCTCGCCGGCTTCTACGCCGACACGCACGACACGCCGCACGCGACCGCGCTCAACGTGGCGCTCGCAATCGTCGCCGTCGCGAGCGTCTTCTGGTGGTCCTTCACAGGGCGCGCGGGCATCGGCGACCTCAGGCCCTACCTGCTCCTGCAGATCGCGCCCCTGCTGCTGGTGCCGGCGTGGCAGGCCCTCGCGGGCTCGCCGCGCCCCGAGCGCATCGCCCTCGGCGCCGTCATCGCGCTCTACGCCGCGGCGAAGGCGGCCGAGCTCGGCGACCGCACGATCTTCGAGGCGCTCGGCTTCATGAGCGGGCACACGGCGAAGCACCTGCTCGCCTCCCTTGCGAGCCTGGTCCTCGCCATGAGCATCGTCGCCAAGTCGCGCGCTGACCGAAGCGCTACGGCGTGAACGCCTTCGTCTTCCCGCCCATCGCCTTCCACGCCGAGTGGCCGCCCTTCATGAAGCGTGCGTCGATGCCCGCTTCGCGCATCGCGATCGCCGTCCGACAGCCGACGTGGAAGCCGTACACGCAGAACACCACGGCCGGATCCGACTTCGACAGCTCGCCGACCCAGTCCTGGATGCGTTCGGGATCGCGCCACGTCGCTCCTTCGATGATGTCCTGGGTGCGCGAG
>WNFI01593959.1_pt1 | contig 16619 bp, 15 predicted proteins | sample 5400471 | NCBI WGS metagenome assembly WNFI01 (sample SAMN13153348, study PRJNA577476) | soil metagenome | isolation source: 100 cm saprolite on Douglas fir-dominated hillslope | place: USA:California | collected 2013-09-17 | reverse complement strand
CAGGTGCTGCGCAGAACAGTGCCTGCCGCCATGCGAGTTCGGCTGTCCGCATCGCGGAGGCGCGCGGGAGGCCCGTGAGGATTTTTACCACTTTGCCCTCTGTTGTGCGTGATAGAGAAATGTGTGACTTGCAGAAATTAAAGGAAGACATCTGTGTTACTTGAACACCGCGGGAAAACACCGCGTATTCATCCATCAGCGTACATCGCCCCAACAGCGTTTCGCCCGTGTCCAGGAATTTGCCGATGCCTTCGAGCATGCATGCCAGGGGGGAGAAGCGCCCATAGAAATACTTCAACCTGCTCCTTCTATTCCTATTCAAGCATCCCAATCTAAGCCTGTTGTAACTCCACAGCACCAGGAAAATGCTTTTTCCACTGATCGCACTCCTGCTGCGCTAGTGTACGCCGTGGCCTGGTCTCCAGATCGGCGACACATAGCCTCTGGAGGGCATGACCACATGGTACATGTCTGGGATGCTACTACTGGTGTCACTTCCTTTATCTATCGTGGTCACGCTGCCGGAGTAACAGCGATTGCCTGGTCGCCCGATGGTACTCGCATCGCCTCGGCCAGCCTTGATAAGACGGTGCAGGTCTGGGATATAGATACAGGCCAAAAAATCTCCAGCTTCGAGGGCCATGCCGGGATGGTGTATGCCGTGGCATGGTCGCCCGACGGCACGCGCATCGCTTCCACCAGCGGTGGGGGAACGGACAATACGGTGCAGGTGTGGGATGCTGCCACCGGTGAAAACGTCCTGACCTACCGGGGGCATACGTATTGGACGCGCACCGTAGCCTGGTCGCCCGATGGGAAATTGATTGCTTCCGGTTCCCTTCGGGAGGTCTATGTGTGGAGTGCCTCCAAAGGACTCAAGGTCTCCAGCTATCGCGGCCACGAGGGTTGGGTAAGGGCGGTGGCGTGGTCGCCTGACGGCAAGCGCATCGCCTCCACAAGCGAGGACAAGACGGTGCAGATCTGGGAAATCGCTAAAGGTAAGCAGATTGCCACTTATCGCGGCCATGCCGATTGGGTGGGTATCGTGGAATGGTCGCCCGACGGCAAGCGCATCGCCTCTGCAAGCAAAGATAATATTGTACAGGTTTGGGACGCCGAGCGCTCACCTGTAATTACAAGGTCTCAATCACAAGCTAACGTGCTGACCTTTCGCGCGCATACCGATTCTGTGCACGCGGTGGTATGGTTACCCGACGGAAAGCACATAGCCTCTGCAAGTGGCGACGGCTCTGTGCAGGTGTGGCAGGCGGTGTAAATTTGACAACCCGTTAAACGTGGGACTATACTGAATATAGTGAAAGGAAGAAGCAAGCCAGCCTTACTATGATGACGAACGGATCGGGCCTCGCCGCTGATCATAGTAAGGGCGGGGGCGGGGTGGAGCGGGGTGGGGACCCTTGCGGTCGCCCTGGGGGATTGCAATGTGCCGGGGAAAGAGCATCCTGGCCGGGGTGGAGCGAGGTGGGGATCTTTGCGGTCGCCCTGGAGGATGAGATGTGTCGGGGAGAGCGCGCCCTGGCCGGGGTGGAGCGGGATAGGGACCCTTGCGGTCGCCCTGGGGGATGAGATGTGTCGGAGTAACGTTCTCCCACCGAGGGTGATACAAGCATCCCCCGCCCCTACGCATCTGGATAGGCTCTCTTTTTTTTATCTCTCAGAAAGGAAACTATGGTTGCTCATCGATAGCCACGCTCATATTGACACTTCTCGTTTCAATAGCGATCGCGAAGCTGTTATTCAGGCTGCCCTTGATGGGGGCGTCACCTGCATTATCGATCCTGGTACCGATCTTCCCTCGAGCCGGTTCGCACTCTCACTGGCTAAGACGCATCCAGGTATTGTCTTTGCTGGTGTCGCCACGCACCCGCACGATGCCACTACTTACAACGACGAAGTAGGAATACAGTATCGCGAGATGGCGCGAGAGCCAGAGGTCGTAGCGATTGGCGAGTTTGGGCTGGACTACTTTCGTATGCTCTCGCCGCGAGATGTACAACGCGCCGTATTTTGTTCGCATCTCCAGCTTGCTCGCGAGTGTGATCTGCCGTGCATCATTCATGTACGCGACTCGCATGACGACGTGATCGAGTTATTGCACGCTCATGGGCAGGGGCTGCGAGGCGTCTTTCACTGTTTTTCAGGAAACGTCGCCCAGGCCGAGGAGTGCCTTGAGTTTGATGGCTTTATGCTCTCGTTTGCCGGGCCGCTCACACGCCAGGGCAATGCGCTGCCAGAGGTAGCGCGTATGGCTCCGCCGGACCGTATCCTGGTCGAGACTGACAGCCCTTATCTAGTTCCGCAGCCATTACGCGCCAGGCGTAACGAGCCGCTCTTCGTCAAATACGTTGCTGAAAAGCTGGCTGAGATTCGTGGGATGAGCTACGAGGAGGTTGCCCAGATTACCACAGCAAATACCGTTCGCTTGTTTGGCCTAGGAGGCTATATACGATGAAACTGTTCAACACGCTGACACAATCTCTTGAAGAACTCGTTCCGCTAGAAGACAATACTGTACGCATTTATGTCTGCGGGGTTACGCCTTATGATACAACTCACCTGGGCCACGCTTTCACCTATGTTTCTTTCGATACGTTGATACGCTACTTAGAATCTCGCGGCTACAATGTGAAGTACGTGCAAAATGTCACTGACATCGATGATGATATCCTGCGGAAGGCCCGCGAAGTGGGTATGGAGTGGGATGAATTGGGGAGAATTGAAACAGCGCGCTATCTGAGTGATATGGACGCGCTGAACGTGCGCCGCCCCGACGTTTATCCTCATGCCACCCTGGAGACTCCCATGATGATTGAGATCATTCAGACTCTACTGACGCGTGGGTATGCATATGAGAATGAGGGCAACGTCTATTTCAGTGTTCAGCGCGACCCGGATTTCGGCATCATGGCTCGCGCGATTGGTCTGAACGATTATTCTGCTATGCTCACTATCGCTAATGAGCGTGGAAATCATCCCGATGATCCTCGTAAGAAGGATCCGCTTGATTTTGTCCTCTGGCAGGCACAGGCTCCTGGCGAACCGGCCTGGCCGAGTCCGTGGGGACCGGGTCGCCCCGGCTGGCATATCGAGTGTAGTGCAATGTCGATACATTATCTTGGCCCGCAGATAGACATTCATGGAGGTGGCGCCGATCTCGCGTTCCCGCATCACACGTGCGAGATCGCGCAGTCCGAGCACTTCACCGGCAAATCGCCTTTCGTGCGCTGCTGGATGCACACGGGAATGGTCTACCAGGATGGTGAGAAGATAGTTGGACTGTTTGAGCAAGTACGCACGATCGTGGGTGAACAAGTGGATGGGACAGATAGCCTGCTGCATGGTCGTTTCGTAGCCGCTATGGAAAATGATCTGAATACACCACAGGCGCTACTGCTGCTCAGGCAGGCAGCGGAAACAGTCGTAGCAAATCACGATGTGAGTACAGGAGCGGAAGTGCTGAAACTGATAAAGGTGTTGGGGTTGAGAGTATAACCCCTACAAATGCCCTCCCGTCATCAAGATGCCCAATTGTTCCTCGGTAGCATCTGGTGAAACGATATCGACAATTTTGCCCTCGTACATTACTGCAATGCGATCGGAAAGCGAGCGAATCTCTTCCAGCTCGGCGGAGACAAGCAAGACTGCTTTACCGGCATCGCGCTGCTCGATGATGCGGCGGTGGATGAACTCAATCGCGCCGACATCGACGCCACGTGTAGGTTGTGACGCAATCAACGCCATCGGTTCGGAAGCAAACTCACGAGCGATGATGACCTTTTGCTGATTTCCTCCCGAAAGGGAACGAGCCAGAGCTTTGATTGAGGAGGTACGTACATCGAACTCAGCGACAAGCCGCCTGGCCCAGTTAGCTATGTTGCGAAGTAACAGCACGAAGCTGCGCCATGAGAACTGTGGCCAGCGTTCACGTCCTAAGATCATGTTGTCTTCGATGGAGTCGGTGAGCACAAGCCCGCTGCCACGACGATCCTCTGGAATATGCGCCAGGCCGACGCTGCGTTCTTCCCGCGCATTCAAAGTCGTCAGGTCCCACGTTTTACCGGGTTGTCCATCCTTTACTTCGGTAATAGTGATCTTCCCACTCGTGATCTTACGCATGCCTGTCAGCGCCTCGACGAGTTCGGATTGACCATTGCCCTCTACACCTGCAATACCGAGGATTTCCCCTGCTCGTACATTGAGACTAACGCCATGCAGGGCCTCCAGGCCGCGGTCAGATAGCGCATGCAAATCCTCCACATGCAATATGACAGGGCCAGGATGGGCAGGCGTTTTATTGACACGCAGCAGCACCTCGCGTCCCACCATCAAACGCGCAATCTCAGCCTGGTTGGTCTGGCTGGTAATCAGCTCACCAGCGTTCTTGCCACGTCGCAGCACGGTGATTGTATCAGTGAGCTCAAGCACTTCGCGCAACTTGTGGGTGATGAAGATGATGGTCTTCCCTTGCTGCACAAGGCCACGCAAAACGCCAAAGAGTTCAAATGTCTCCTGGGGTGTTAAGACGCCGGTTGGTTCATCCATAATCAGGATGTCGGCTGCGCGATAGAGGACTTTAAGTATCTCGACCCGTTGTTGCAAGCCCACCGAAAGTTTTTCAATGCGGGCGTCGGGGTCAATGGGCAGCCCATATTGCTTGCTCAGGTTGAGAATAATCTCGCGCGCATTTTTAACCTCGTAGACGGAACCAACACCTCCTGGCTCATGCCCCAGCACAATATTCTCGGCTACCGTCAAGGGAGGAATGAGCATAAAGTGTTGGTGCACCATACCAATATGAAGCCGGATAGCATCGCGTGGCCCCGTGATATGCGCAACCTGGCCATTGATGAGAATTTCACCACTATCGGGGTGAATCAGCCCATACAGGATATTCATCAAGGTGGTTTTGCCAGCGCCATTCTCGCCAACCAGCGCGTGAATCTCGCCTTTATGCACTTTGAGATTGACATGATCGTTGGCAACGACACCGGGCCACGCCTTGGTGATGCTGCGCATCTCTACAGCCAGGGGTGTAGAGAGTTCCTCGGCTGAAGCGAGAGCCGTACTTTCCTGCATAGCTTATCCTCCTGCTTCGCAAGCTAAGTGGGCGTCCACAAAGGCCGCCCCAACAATCTTAAGCTTTTACTCTGCTCCTGGCTCATAGGGGATACCATCGGCGGCAGGCGCTATTGTGCGACCAACCAGGCCAACCAATGCAATCAGCGTTAGTATATAGGGTATCGTGCTGAGTAGATATGGAGAAACACCAGAATCTTGCATGCGTACAGAGAGAGCTTCACCCAATCCAAAGATAAGGCAAGCGCCAGCAGTTCCCAGGGGGGTATACTTGCCAAAAATCATGGCGGCCAACGCGATATAGCCTGCACCAGCCGTCATATTCGAGTTGAAAATGCCATTAATACCCAATGCCAGGAACGCACCTGCCAGGCCAGAGAGCAGCCCGCTGCTAATCACGCAGAGGTAACGCACCAGGCGCACATTCACACCGGCGGTATCGGCTGCCTGTGGATGCTCACCCACCGCCCTGATACGCAAGCCAATATTGGTGCGAAACAGGAGAAGCTGAATGCCGACCAGGATCAACACGGCTACATAAAAGATGATATTCTGTTGAAACAGGACCGGGCCCAGGAATGGGATATTCGCGAGAGGTCCCCAGGTAATAACCGGTAAGCGTAGATTGCTTGCTAAAGATCGTACGCCCTGTCCCGATGTCTGAACCAAAAGCAAGTAATTGGTCAGGCCGAGTGCGGCGATATTAATAGCAATACCACTCACGATCTGGTTAGCCTTAAAATTGATGGAGATAACGGCATGGATAAGTGCCATCAAGCCTCCAGCGATTATCGCGCCAAGCACACCCAGCAGTAGATTATTGGTCGACAATGCAACCATGACACCTGCGTAGGCACCGGTAAGCATCATTCCTTCCATAGCGATATTGACGACCCCGCTACGCTCAGAAATCACACCACCCAGCGCCGGCAGCAAGAGCAAAGCACCAAATTGTAAGGTCGCCTGCCAGAGGTCACTGGAGGTGAGCACACGAAATAAGACTTGAAAGAACACGGTCATTCCTCCTCAGCTATCTGCATTTGACCAGGGCTATGCTCAGCAGTCGAATCATCTTTATGAGAATCTCCGCCATTGGATTCTCTATCATGTAGACTTCCATTGACATTTTCAGGGAGATCAACGACCATTAAACTTCCACCCGTAGTTGCCGGTAATGGCCTGAGACGAGAGAACATCCTTTTGGGCAGTGCGCGCTGGATAGCAGGTAAAAATTCAGCGGCGATACTAAACAGTACCAGGGCTTGAATAATGTAGACGAGATCACCCGGTACACTGGCATTCAATTGCATGAGTCCGGCCCCCTGCCGTAATCCTCCGAAGAGGAGAGAGGCAAAGAATACGCCTATCGCGGTGGTGTGACCGAGTAGAGCGACTCCGATGGCATCAAATCCCACCGTATCAATTCTGAAGGTAGAGCCAGTCAAGTAATAGGGGAACTGTCCCATCAGATGAAATACACCGCCCAGGCCGGCGAAGGCACCCGCAATCGCCATCACCAGAAAAATATTACGTTTGGTAGGTATACCCGCGTACCTGGCCGCTTTGGGATTTTGTCCAATCACACGTACCTCGTATCCGAACGTCGTGCGCGACATGAGAAACCAGTAGACAACCAGAGCGATTAGAGCAAAAAAGAAGGTGACATCCGCCAAATATGCCTGGGGTCCAGCGATCTGCGGTAGAAAAGGGCCCAGGGTGTGGTTGTAGAAGACGGAAATCAACGGGAATGTAGCTTGCGGAGGAAGAGGTTTAGTGGAGTTGGCCAGAGCGGGGTCTAAGAGAGGGCCATTGATGAGATAGTCAGCGACAAAAAAGGCGATCCAGTTGAGCATAATCGTTGTAACGACTTCGTGCGCGCCGCGCCACGCTTTCAATATCCCAACAATCCCTCCCCAGATGGCGCCCGCGAGGGCACCGGCGACAATCAGGACTGGAATCAGTACCCAACCAGGCCAGGTTGTAGCATGGATACCGATAGCGCTAGCTGTTATTGCTCCGACGGCAAGCTGGCCTTCGGCTCCAATGTTGAAGAGCCCGGCACGAAAGGCGATTGCCACAGAAAGACCTGCAAAAATGAGCGGTGTGACGTTGACCAGAGTATACGAGAGACTTTGCAGGCTACCAAAAGAGCCCATAAAGAGGGCTTGATAGGCGCTAATGGCCTCTGTAAGGCGGTCACCAAGGGAGCCGGACGAGGTAATCATGATAACGATGATACCAGCAACCATCGCCAGGACCACTGCAAAGACGGGACGTCCAATCGAGGCCCCAAGTCTGCGAAGCCATATCAGACGATTCGATGCGGGAGTTCGCTGCTCAGGCCCACTCTGTTGCGCTAGTGGCATGGCCATATCGACTTCCTCCTATTTCTGAGAGGCACCTTCGCTTCCCAAAGTAGTAGCCAGGAAATTGTTCTCTAATCATAACATTAGAGCTTATGAGAAGCAAGCACAGACCTGCTGCAAGGCGAGTTTCATAGGCGTAGGGACGCGATTGATCGGGTCCCTACACACAATCCATGCTGTTTAGAAAGTCCAGAAAGGTAAAACCTTCATGCTTCCAGCATTTTAGCTACGGTGTGTTGGGGCTAGGAATATCCTCAGGTGGAACGAGCGTACCAGCCTTGATTTGAGATGCAAACAAATCTGCTGTTGCCTTTGCATCTGCGGGAACATCAGAACTGACCGGAGCATAGCCGACGCCATCATTCACCAGGCTAAACCTCGGCAGGTTATTGTTATATTGCCCCTTCGCGGTAAGATCAATGATGTCAAACACAGCACTGTCAACACGTTTGAGTGCGCTGGTGAGGACGCTCGGATAGAGATATCCCTGGTCAGCGTCAACGCCAATACCGAAGACCCCTTTACCGTTAGCAGCATCGAGTGCGCCAACACCACAACCGCCAGCAACCTGGAAGACGATATCTACCTGATGCTGGTTAATCTGGGCCAAAGCTGCATCTTTACACTTTGCAGTATCAGTGAAGTCCTGTGAGTAGTTGATATAGACCTTCACCGCCGGGTCAACCTTTTTAGCGCAGAACTTGTAGCCAGCGATATAGCGAGTGACTGCCGGGACAGGAATGCCACCCACAGCTCCAATGGAACCAGCGCCGAGCAACTTCGATACTTTGGCTTTGCCATCCATTTCCATCTGACCGGCAACCGCACCTACCAGGCAGCCAGCTTCCTGCTCTTTGAAGAAGAGAGGAGAAACATTGGGAAGCGTGTCGCAGGCGGTGGCGTTAGCAGGCATTGCACAACCATCGACGATGGCATAATTGATGCTGGTGAACTGTTTGGCAATCTGATCCAACGGCGCCTGCATCAGGAAGCCTACGGCAATGACCAGGCCGCCCTGGCCGACACTTTGCGAAGCCAGGGTGAGATTCTTTACATAGTCATTCTGCGATTGTGTTTGTATGACCTTCTCGGCGAAATGGTACTGGGCTTCGGCTTTTTTGTAGCCTGTATATGCCAACTGGTTGAAGCTCCTGTCATTCAACCCGCCTATGTCAGTTACCAGGGACACCTTCAAAGAAGGCGCAGGAGCGGCAGTAGGCGTGGTTCCTCCGCCTGTAGATGTGCTGCCGCCGCCACAGGCGGTAAGCACCAATGCAAATAGAGCAAGGAACGTAGCGATGCGGGCGAGGCCGCCAATACTTCGCATGTGAGCTTCCCTTTCTTCTCATTCTAAGAAATACGGTGATTGAACGCCGAGTCGTTCATGAAAGCCAAACACTTCGAGATAAACGTCGGATTCGCCCAGATAAGGACAGGAATAGGGGGGGCGAAGGACTGGGTATCTAACAAGGCCCAGTATATCATGAAAAACAAGGCAAGGAACGCTATTCCATCTAACGGAACAAATGAAATTTCAGGCACGACCTGCTATGGAATCATACGTAACGAAGAGGTTTTTTCTCACAATGTTTTTGGGGGTTCTGCTCTTCTATGCTTTAGAGATGGTCCCGATGGGTACTTTGCGGTCGCCCTACTTCCCTGGACTTGTAAATTGCCCCGTGGCGCAAAACTGACTTTGTACAGCTATCCTTTGCACACTACGTTCATAACTTGTATATAGTTCTCTTCCACTTGAGAGGGGAGGGTTGCATCAAACGAGAGCAGGCAATTGTTGTGAGTATATGTGCCAAAGCCTTGCGCGGCAAGCTGTGAGGCATCTTTATTGGCTTCTCCCGGTGAAACAAACGTAGCAATATCCACGTTTGCGCCTGATGGATCACGCCACACAATAGCATTGCCTTCGGGGTAGTAAGTACAACACTTCCAATTATTGTCCCAGGAAGCGGTGCCCATCCGGATACCTGCCTGATTGAAGGCATTGTAAACGGATTGAGCTGTATAGGGGACTTGCACGAGCGGTGTGGACTGCGGCTGGCTACCATTCACAATCACAGTTGTAACAACCGTGGTCACAATGATCGGCTGTGTTGGCCTCGGTGTTGGCGCTACTTGAGAAGTAGGAGACGGACTGGTGCTGGTCGTTTGGGTGGTTGCGCGGACTACTACGTAGAGCAATGCTCCTCCTATGAGGATAAGCAAGGCGACAATCACGAGAGCTAACGGGACGATGGTGCGCCCTGGCTTTGGTGCTTGTGGTGGCGGTGGCGGTACTGGCGGTGCGCCAGGGTACGGCGTGTTCGGCTCGTATGGGTTGTTATAGCTCGCAGGCCATGTTGGTTCAGAGTCTTCCGCTCCTTGCATTGGCTCTACCTGCTGATGCGGACGCCGAGGGGTATTGGGATCAGGATACAAGGCCGAACTCCTTCACTTATTATTCACAAAACTCCTTTCTGGATGCCCGTCTCCGTTCACGGGACGGGAGGAAAGAAAGGACTTCCTTTCATTCTGCCTGAGCGTAGCTAGAGGCTCCGCCTCGTTGGCAGAATGGATATCAAACCGTCCCGCAGGCGTAGCTCCGAGTCCATCCCTTGCGGGAGGCCGCTTTTGTGGTAGAGAGCGGCCCAACTCTGCCCTTACAGGCCTGTGTCACGCGGGGATTGCTCCCCGTCTCCTCTCGGCAATGTTCCTCAAGGTTTGTGTGTGTAGAGCACTGGCCTAACTCCGCTACGCCTGTTTACCCTACACCGTAGTGCGTCGGACTGAGGAGGCATCCGCAATTAGCCCGTATGAGGGGCCGGTACCTATCTATTCTTGAGTAACGTAGCTACTCCTAGACTGAGTGTATCCAGGCTATTGGGAGTAGCTGAGCCTGGACAGGATATCGGGCTTGCTACAGCCTGAGCTAGCACGCTCAACACTACGCAAGCTCATCCCCTAGAAGGGGATGGAGTTCCTGACTGTTAAACAATATAACGAGGGGCAAGTGCTAAATAAACTGTCACTAGTTTCAGTACCCTCAAACGGGTCGTGAAAGGACATTGCTCCTGCCGCCCCCGGAGGAAAAGTATACACATCAAACCCTAAAAGGTCAAGTGCAAATGCACCAGGAAAAAGGTACCGTACAGAATGCAAACTTAGCGTAGATTGCCCGTCGTACATTAGTAGCAAGCAACTCTCACCGAAGGTGAAAAAAGTAGGAGCGCTATGCATGGCGCTCCTACTTTTTTGCTGAGTTTTACGCTCGAATATCCTCGAGCATCGAAAGGTTGACGAAAAGGTCACAACTCTGGCGTAGAGTAGCGGACATTGATTCGTCGAATGCCGCCACTTCGACACGCACACCATGGTCTGAACAGTAGTCGAGCATAGGCATAAAATCGCTGTCCCCGCTGACCAGCACGATACAGTCAACGGCCCTGCCATCCACGAGGCGCACGACATCCATGCACAGATCCAGGTCCAGGTCAGCCTTCTTCGCCCCACTGGAAAATGTTTTGTAGTTCTTGGTAGTGATGCGATACCCCAACCCCTTCACAGCCTGCAAGAACATCTGGTCGTCGCTAGGCTGCGGGCTGGTGGGACAATAGGCATGCGCCCTAACGAGACGGCGATTGCCACGCAAGAAGTCCAGCAACTTGCCAAAGTCGATAGTCAAACGTTGGGTTCGAGCTGAATAAAGCAAATTGGCAACATCTACGAAGACGCCCACCCGCTCAGTCGAAGGGATTGAAGGAAGTGAAACAGAGATGTTGGTCGGAACTTGATTGGTATGCCGTAACTCGGCCACCATGCGATCAGTTTGCGACTGAATTGCCTGCACAACAGCACTGGCAAGATGATTGACCGAGGCAGCCGAGGAGGACGCCTCGTTATGTCGAATAGGAGTGGACGGTAGACGCTGCGCCTCGTTACGAATTGGCCGTATAGTGCGCGACATGGTACTGCCACGAGCAGGCGAAGGCTCAGGTCCCAGGAATGGCCCTGAATCATCGTTGCCATGATTCATCTGATTCAACGTATAACCAGACAGAAGGCTATACTGGCCTGCAGAAGGTGCAGGTTGTGGTACAGCGCCAGGGAGTACGGGGGATGGAGACGATGGCGTTTGTACCCCCGTCCCAGGTACATCCGGCGTCGTCGATTTCTCGGCACCTGGAGTATTGTTATTCAGCGCCGCGGCTGGTGAACTTGCACCGCCCGAGCGCCGTCTTCGTCGACGCCGCGAACTGGCGGCCCGTAATTCTGAATATTCCAGAGGAGGTAGGTCTTCAAGCGCAACTTCTGCAGCTTGCGGTTCGCCGGTCTGGGCACCTGGTGTGGCCACTTCAGCCACAGGTTCGATAGAGGTAGGTTTAATAGGAGTTGCCTTTGCTTTCTCGCGTTGTCGTTCTTGTCCATGCCGGCCACGGCCATCTTGAGCAGCCTTCCCTGTCTCTTTTACAGCCTCCGCTTCTTGCGTTGCCACCGCTTCCTGAGCAACCGACTGTTTTGGCGTAGGCTGTTCAGTTGGCTGAGCTGCTTTTGTGGATTGTTTCGGCTGCTGCGCAGGTTGTTCTTCTCGCTCACCCACCTGTTCATTTTCTATGCGTGGCAGGGGCTGCGATGGAACCGGACTTACTTTGTTTTCTTCTGTACGCGTCTGTGCAGACGCAGCAGGTGCTGATGCCGTCGGCATTCGCCGGTCAAAACGGTAACGACGTGCCGGGCGTGGTTGCTCTTCCACGAGCGATATTTCCACAGGAGCAGGTTCCGTTGTCTCTATGGGAGTAACTCCTGCCTGACTTTCTTCGACAGAAGGCGAAGCCGATGGAGCTGCCTCCGCGATAGGTTCCTGCTGCACCTTCTCCTCTCCTACAGACACCTCGCGCTGCCGTGAGCCTCCATGACGCGGCAAACGAATGCGCGGTGCAGACCGTAGCAGTGGCGATACGGAACGCTCGGTCGAGGTGGCATCCTCTGTTTTGTTCTCAGACCTGGTTGCAGGTGTCTGTTGTTCCTCGATGGAAACCTGTTGGCTTTCTGGCACGATGGTAACCTCGGAGGGTTTTTCTACTACATTATCATTGCTCTCCATGGGCGTGATCGTTTGCGTACCGTCATAGCCATCTACGCCCTCGACAGCAAATGGCGTTCCTTCCAGAAGAGTACTCTCCCCAATGGGCGTATTCGACCAGTTAGCGATAAATTGACTTCCATCCTGCTCATCAGCGGCAATCAATGAAGAGAAAGGTTCTGCCAGCGTCTCTTCTAGAAGAGAACCAAACTGAGGTTCGGTTTGGCGAAATTCCTCGATGAAGTCAGTGAAAGAGCGTATCGCCTCTTCTGCAGCCTGTTTCTCAAATGTTTGGGTTGATATGTCCTGCTCAAGAGCAGGAATTGCAGCTTCAGCCTCTGCAGGGGTAGTGGGGGGGTCGGAGGCAGGTAATTGCTCAACGACGGTCTGATTGACGTCGCTATTCTCCGGTTCAGTATTTTGTGTTGTCACTAAGATCTCCAGTCTCATCAATAATGGACCGGAGCGCGGGCTACAGCCATAGAGAATATTCGATTGTAAGTGGTTGAGGCGAACTTCTGTTTGTACGCCAACGTCTCACGCTATTACAACGGGTGTTCGGGAGAGGGCAAAAGATTCAATCAGTGTTAGATTTTTAAACATCTTCTGCAAACCTCTTTCACCAATCCGCGTTGTACGAATGGGCGGAACACGCGTCCGCCTCCACTTTATTCTCGGACAGGCTTTATGCTAAATGTACGACCCGGTCCGGTCTTGTTTGTCTATGCCGTTGTCTTTACTCTTGTTGTACACCGCCATTCAACGGCGGAACACTGGTGTGTACAGATTGAACAGAGGGCTCTCTTCCTTCATTCGTCCCCATTGGCATTTGCCGTTGAATTGAGTTGCTACTTTTCTCATTCATATGCCCGTCAGAGGAGAAGCTTTTCGCGTCATTCGTTGCCACGAACTGGCGGGTAGTACGCCAGATATAGACGATTCGTTGGACGGCTGTCACATTCGAAAAAATCGCCAGCAGCACCAATGCCCAAATAACGAAGCCAGTTAAGAGCCCAACAGCCAGTATGACGACACGTTCAGGGCGAGCCAGTAACCCGGTTTTACACTCTAAGCCTAACCCTTCGGCGCGTGCTTTCGCGTAGCTAACCATTAATGAACCGACCACTGCAATATAAATGAGTGTAATCATCCAGGATTGCTCATTTCGAAAAGGCCAGAAGCTATCGTGTAGCCCCGGCACTTGTAAAGCATAAATGAGTAACCCAAATAGGATTATACTTTCTGAGTAGCGGTCAAGCGTCGAGTCAAAGAATGCTCCAAAGATCGTGGAGACATTGCGAGCACGGGCCATCGCTCCATCAAACATGTCAAAAATGCCAGCAAACAACACCAGCAAGCCACCAGCCAACAACCAACCTTGAGCGATTATAAAGGCTGTTAATATACTGAGCAACAGCCCCAACACGGTCAAGGTATTCGGTGTGACACCTAGTCCAGCTATCGGTCGCATAATCAGCGTTACGAACTGCCGAACCCGTTGCTGAATGTGTCTGCTAAACATAAGCCTATTGTATCACACTTCTAACTATTTGGACTAGCTCTTTTTGGCTTAGCCCAAGGATCCACGTTATGCCACACATTGCCGTCGATCGCTTCGACGCCTGTTTAAGCGATGACTCACCAGTCGCAGATATTCATTCATACGCCACAATTTTCCGCCAGGAGCACACATACCAGACTCCATAGTAGCACGCACCTCCTGTGCAGTCGTTCCTTCAAACCAGGTGCAGCCTCGTCCAATGGCATTCAGTGTATGAGCATCACTATTGCCAAGTTCGGGCCAGCCATATACCTCTCGGTTGGTTCTCATTGCCAGGCGATTTGCATAGATGCCACAAAAGCTGGCGTTCCACGTCTCTATTCCATCAAGCCAGACATTATTGGCCGCAAAAATACGGTCCAGTACCTCGCGCTGGCAACTATGGCGGAAGATAGGATTGAGCGGGTGAGCAACTATCGCCAGCCCTCCTTGCTCATGCACAAGGTCAATGCTGCGTTCTATACTCAAATCGGGCGGAATGCGTTTTTCAATGAAGAGCGCCAGCATATGCCCCTCCCTGGTGCTGATTTCCTCCCCTACAATAAAGTCAAAGCGATAATCACCCTTAACCCAGAGATCACGTGCCCGCAAAGCACCCTCTATCACATCATGATCGGTAATCGCGATAACATTCAGATCAGTATTATGCTCGACATGATGCAGGATTTGCTGAATAGTGCCAATACCGTCGCTATAACTACTGTGCATATGCAAATCAGCCCTGCCCAACATGCCTGAGTGATATGCCTGGCTCTGTGTCATCTGCCTGCGTTTTTTCAACATCGCTGTTCCCGTGCTTGGGTTCTTTGAGATGTCGATCGCTTTACTTTGTTTACTCGTAAACATGCTACTTCTTTCTAAAATTCTGGCGCGTAAACGGGGACGACCCCGCTGTATGTCTGTCTACATCTGCGTTGTGAAGAGCGCTTCTACTAATCCTCCAAGCTCATTTCCGCTTCAATCAATGCTGCGCCAACCGGAAAGGATTCCAGTTTGTGGGTAGGATCAATTAGACCCTGCAGGTGTTGGATACAGAGTTCCAACCGGTTCGTATTGAGGGAACAGTAGACCTGGCGGCCAACACGGCGGGTTGTAATCAAATCGGCTCGCCGGAGTTTGCGTAGGTGCCAGGAAACCAGCGGCTGACTGAGTCCTAGCAAGTCCGTCAAAGCGGTAACGGTGATCTCTTTGTGCTGCACCAAATGATAGACGATAGTCAGGCGGGCCATATCAGCCAACGCCTTCAGCATAATTTTAAGTTCTCGCCATTCGTTCATCTGGTACCATACGCCCCTGTTATATAAACAAAGCTTTTATAAAGCTTTGTTTATATTCTACCCTTTTGGCGACCAAAAATCAAGAGGAGGTTACTTTTATGGGGGGAATAGATGGGATTTTGGTAGAATATACGGCTAGTGAGTGGGCTGCCAGAGAGTCGAACTCTGAACCTAGCGATTAAGAGTCGCTTGCTCTGCCATTGAGCTAGCAGCCCATTGATAACGTGGTAAAGAATACCATAATGGATCATCCTCGTCAAGCATAATGCGAAGGCGAACCACGTGCAGAGTGACCGTATGGGTTCCAAATTATCAAACTCGCTCGTTACATATTATGGAACAGTTAAAATTCATGCGCCTGGTATAACCATTGTTCCTTGCCAGGCACAAAGAACTCTCTGGCACTTGTTCGATCGAAGACTCGCGACCCCAGGGCCGCAACCAAATAATTTGAGTGTGTCGAACTGCTAGAGCGTGGCGCCGCCACGCTCTAGCAGTTCGACACACTCAAATTATAGATATTGAAGAGCATGGAGAAGTACAAGTACACCTTATGCATAGAACTTCATGGACTATTCGGCAGGTAGAAAGAAGAATAGCTTTTAGTCTCACATGGCGTCTTGGGACATTAGCCTTGCTGCTCGTGGCACTGTTGGCTGTTACCTTGCGGCAGGTACCTCTAGTACAAGCGGCAGGAGGAGATCCCATTATCCACTGGGACTCCAGCATGATTTATCCAGGGCAGAACCATGGCTATCCCTGGGGACCGGTCGGCGAAAACGCGATCGTACATGGAGCGAATTTTCCGCCAGATCAGCAATTGCGCATTACAGTTGTACCTGGGAATAGCAACAACGATGCTCTTATATGTAAACAGTTGGGCGTCACAGTAGGCACAGCGACAGCAAATAGTTCAGGCACTTTTGACCAGGCTTTCGCCTGGCCTACTTCTGCTGGGCAGGTCAACGAGCAATACAGCATTTGTAGTACTCGGATAACCAATGGGAGTGTAGCAAGTAGCCAGGATGATGGGCCATTTACAGTGCTGGCATCCAACCCACCGGTAATTGATATCTCGTCCATCAGTGTACGGGCTGGAGATACCATAATCGTAAGAGGGCATAACTGGGTACCACCACAGCAGGTCACCATTAATATCGCAGGATGTGCAGCCTGTCAGCCTGGGAGTAGCGAGGTCACCAGTGTCAGTACAACCTCTGCCGGGCTAAATAGTGGATCATTCA
>WNFI01074148.1_pt1 | contig 16619 bp, 13 predicted proteins | sample 5400471 | NCBI WGS metagenome assembly WNFI01 (sample SAMN13153348, study PRJNA577476) | soil metagenome | isolation source: 100 cm saprolite on Douglas fir-dominated hillslope | place: USA:California | collected 2013-09-17 | reverse complement strand
CCAGTCGGCGTACGCGGCGCTGCAGAGCAGCTTCTACGCGCAGAACCCATCCCAGGGCATCGGCGCGGGAATGCTGAGCAAAAACTACCTGATCGCCCTCCCCGTAACGCCGACGAGCAACGAGCAGCGGGACGCTCTGAGCACCGAGCTGAACAACATCGCGGCGGGACGGGCGGATCCCACGACGGGCCTCGGCCGGGCGGCGCAGAAGATGAACGACATCATGGCGACGGGGTGAGCGACCCCGGCGCCTGACTGGTTAAGGAGCGCGGAGCTGCCACGTCAAATCGACGGAGAGCTCCGCGTCCTTCTCGACATCGCCGGTAGCCCTACGTAATCGGATTCTTCAGGTACCTGGCCAATCCACGGCGCTTCGTGAGGGTCGGTCCAGGCGCGATCATCGAATCCAAACCCTAGAATGGCGTGCGACGTTAAGTGATCGATTTCCACGGAAAGCGCTGCGGATCAACCCCAGTGAAATGAATGGCGGATTACGAGCCGAAACCGCTTTCTGAACAGGTGCCCGCCGCAATCGCAGCGCTCGCAGAGGTCGCAGCGCAGCAAGTCCTGGTTCTATGCGTCGGAGCCGGAGTGAGCATCGCTGCACCAACGGATCTCCCCTCCGGTAATGATGCCGGTCGGCGGCTTTACGCTGCTCTCCGCAGAACAGGCCATGAAGATTCCGTCAGAGAGTGCGATGAGTCTGATCTCCTGTGTATCGCGGACATGATGGAAAGGGTCGCTGGGGGAGAGGACTTAGTCCAGTCAATGCTGCGTGAGGTCGCCGACTTCACAAATGCACGTCCGAACTTCGGTCATCAGGTCCTTGCCCTGCTCGTATTGGAGGGCGCGATCGAGCTACTCTCGCTGAACTGGGATACTTGCGTCGAGCGTAGCCCTCTTGAGTCTGAACGAGTTGAGGTCGTGGTCAGTGCGGAGGACTTTCGAAACGTTCGAGGGGCACGCTTCCACAAGATCCATGGATGTGCGGTACGCGGTCCGCTGCTCGCGATTTCCACGCGACAGATTGCCAGTGTTCCCCAGTGGGTGCTCGATGAACTCGGCACCCGGCTTTCCGGAGCCGTAATCGCATTTGTTGGAATAGGAGACATCCCGACCTACATCAAAGAGCGAATTGTCCAACTCAAAACACGCATGGAGGCCGATCGAATCCACATAGTTGATCCCCAAATCTCACCGGCCTGGAGCGATCTTCTTCCCGAATTAACGAATGCGAGAAAAGTGGTCGAACGCGCAGACGGCTTTCTGGATGCCCTCGTTCGAGGCTATGTCCGCTCGGCGCTCCGACGCTTCCTCAATGAGATAGAGGACCCGCAACAGATGGCAGCCTTCAACGTGGTCGGCATCGACATGGCTCTCGGATCAAGGCGACTCGGAGCGGCAATTGACTCTATCGATGCGCGCAGTTTTATCGTGTTTTGCCGGCGGGCCCACCACGGCTGGGACGCCCCCAATAAGGTGCGGCGCCGGCAGGAAAGCGATATGTAGAGCCAATATTGGCGAAGGGCCAATCAGGTGCCGCAGTCGCTAGGTCGGCGAGTCGGCGAATTCAATTGGCCGCAGCAGCAGGCCGATACGGCCCCGGAGACCACGTGATCATCGTGGCCGAAGGCCACATTGAGCCCCTTCCGCTGCCCAATGTCCCATCTAGCATCATGGGGATGGACCAGGCAGGCGAACTAGTCAGCACCCCAGATGCGAGCCAAGTCCAGATCGTATCTGCGTCTGATCTGTTACGTGGCCGCCTCCCAACGGAGTGGAACTGAGAACTTGAGCGGTGAATTCATTCTGCTAGAGGATCACCTAAGGATCGCTGAAGATATTCTCAGACGCGCTGGTTTCGCCACCAGCTGGCTGGCCCTTTCTGGGAGTTCACGCGTCCTTGTCGGAGAAGACGACTACTTCGTCCTAGGGGTGGTCGCCGCCGCGACGCTAAAGGGGCTCCTAGCGGCCGAAGAAGTCATAAGTATCGCGTTCGTAAACCGTTTGGCCGAAGCAGCCGCTGGCCCAAAGCAGTGGGATGCATATCTCGTGTTGATGACTCCTGAGGCACCCAGCAAGTCGAGAGAAGGCGCCAGCGAACTCGTAGCTCTGAATTACGACACTCGTTATCTGAGAAGGCTGGCTCATGTTGGCGTTCAGCCGGCGCGCGAATCTATTGAGCAAGCGCTCAGGCCGTTTCTGCCGCTACCGCTCGGCGGCGACTTGGAATCCGCGGTGGACCCGCTTAAGCTTCTGCAAGACGAACTTCCTCATTTCGGAATTTCGCCGAAGCAAGCGGCCCAAGCAATAAGCAGTTACCGACTGACTGGTGCGATCGAAGATGCCTGAGTCAATAGCCTTCGAAAGGTTGACCATCGAGGGGTTTCGCGGATTCAACGAGCCGACCAACCTCGATCTCAACGCCTCGGCGATAGTTCTAACTGGACCCAATGGAAGCGGGAAAACAAGCGTATTCGACGCCATTCTGTGGCTGCTTACCGGCAAGCTTGAGCGGTTGCGAGAGCTTCGCACCCACGAAAGGGACGAATGGATCATCAACCAATATTGGACAAAATCGCAGGCCCGCGTTTCAGCCGACCTTCGCATCGGAATGGAACGGATCTCGATTGACCGCTCTGGCGGACGCCGAAAATCAATTCTGCGACTAACTGAAGGTCAGATTGAGCTCGAGGCTGAGAGAGCCGAGCGGAGGCTGGAAGAGCTCTTTGTCCCAGCCGGCAGAATCTCACTTGAAGATCTGTTGACTACTAGTGGTCTGCTTCAACAGGACCTTATGGAGCGTTTTGTCACAGAGAATGCTGGCGAAAGGTTTCGCCTGCTCAACCAACTTCTTGGTTTGAACATTCTGAGCGGATTTCAGACGGCAACTCAAGAGCATGCTAAATCCAAGAAAGAGATCGCTGATAGCGCCCGCGAGACCTACCTAAGCCTCAGGCAAGACCGATTAGCGCTGGAGACCGGAATCGTAGAGATCGAGAGACAACAGCAGTTGTTGCCACCTGTGGATAGTGCCCTAGGGACGTACTTAGGGACATTAGCTAGGCATCAAGGCGATGTCACGGTAACCGTTGATCTCCGTGCCAACCCTGGGGAGGTAGCCCGGGTCTTGGCAGAACTCAAACGTTTGAGACGCGTACTCAGTGAACTGGAAGATGGATTGACCTCAATTCGGTCTCAAGTCACGGAATCGATCGCCCAGCAACGCGTTTTGGTGGAGGAGGCGACGAAGGCACTCAGCGAGGCGCGAACCTATCTGGATCAGAGTCAGAGCGAACAGAAGGATGCTTACGAACGGTTGGCTACTGCGGAGCGCCGCAGCCAAGACATCTCTCAACTGGCCGCACGTGCCATTCCAATGTTGACAAATACCTGCCCAGTCTGTGGACAGGACATTACTCACCTCGACGTTGCCACGCATTTGAATCAGCTGGCAGGGGATGTTGCGGAATTAGTTGAGTTACGAGGTTTGCGAGACCAAACTGACCGAAAGGTCGCCGAAGCCAACGATCGAGTTAGAAGGGCGCAGGCGGCGTTCGAAATCATCGACAGTCAACGGGTACGGCAACAACGGCTCCAGCAACGACTGGAGCAATCGGTCCTGGACCTAACGATGCCACCGACTTCGGAATCACGCGTCAGGTTGTTGGCACCACCAACGCTAGACGATGTTCTAACTTTCGACTCCAGTAGGCTTGCGCAGGCTCTGTCGGAACTCGAGCAGTCCATCGAACAGCTCAATCTGGTCCTGCTTTCCTCGGCAGTCGAAGAGCAATTGAGAAATCTGCGAGCTCAACTTGTTGGGATCACCGAGCGGCAACAGTCGGCCGAAATCCAACTTCAAACGTTCGCACAAAGCCAGGCGGAGACTGACACCCTTTTCCACGCAACTCAGAATGCGTGCCTTGCGGTGGGCCAGCGGCGCGCCAAGGCCCTGCAGCCATTGGTGGCCGATATCTTCAGTCGGTTGGACCCTCATCCCTCTTTTAAGACTCTCGACCTGTCGCACGAGATGTATCGAGCGAAAGCCGCGACTGTTCCCATGGTCACTGACCCCATTGAAGGTAAATCCGTGAATCCTGCTCTCGTCTTCTCAACGTCACAGGTAAACATCACTGCGCTGTCGGTATTCCTGGCGCTAAGCTTTGGCGCGGGCGAGGCGGCACTGCCGTTTGTATTGCTTGACGACCCCTTGCAGTCATTGGATGACGTGAACGTCCTCGCATTCGCCGATTTATGTCGTTTCATTCGCGAGGGCCGTCAGTTGATTCTGTCAACCCACGATCGGCGATTTGCGAACCTCCTAATTCGGAAGCTTGCGCCACGACACCCGGAACAGTCAACGACGGTAATCCGGTTCTCCGGATGGGAGCGAACAGGGCCTACCTTCGAGACCCAAGCAGTGCCACCGCAACTTGGCATCCCACGCCTCGTTTCTGCCTAACCTCGGCTCTCATCTTGATTCGGACCCGCAAACAGAGGTTCAGCAGCCAGCCCCAGCCGCTTAGGAAGAGAACTCGCACGTGACCTGCACTAAGAGTAAGCAACTCGGCTTATGCCCATAGATGACCAATCTCATCAAGAGACTGCCGGGCAAGCCTCGCCGCCTCCTCGCTAAGAACAAAGAATGCTTGATAGGCGAAGGTGGATTGATATCCCCGGGCTTTGTTTAACTCCGAATACGGCATTGCAAACTCGATTGGATCCGATAACAAGAACATGAGCTCCCAAGTCTCTCCTGAGGCGTCCGTGTGCCAAAGCGCGCGAGCTAAGTCACTTGATCGGAGAGTTGCCCGGATAGTTGCAGCTGAGAAGGCCTTTCCGCCGCCAGTGAATATCGCGACGTCACCTATCCCGCATCGTTTGAATCGGGTCTCATTTACTCCGCTAGCACGTGGCATGACGCCCCAGACGCGGGCTTCGGTGGTCGGGTAGCCGTCGGGCACCACCTGCGACAACCGGTCTGGCAAGCCAAGAGCGGTCAGATCGACGGGACGACGGACGGTACGATTGAAGTGTCTAACCGAGCTTGGGTCGCCGCAAGGAAAGATCACTAGCTTGCCGGCATGAGCGGCGTTGCGACTCGCGGCGTCGGCGCGGTCTCCAGTCGAGGCTGGGTACGGTGCAGTGAAGTTGCCTAGCTGTTGCGCATGAGCGAACTGAGCCAGGAGGACGAGGATTGCCTGAAGATGGTCATTGAGGGAGTTCCTCAACTCGGTTGCATCAGACTTTGCCAACTCTTGCTCACGCGCAAAGAGCGTCTCGAGTTCGGCGACCTTGCGAACTAAGTCCATCAAGACTTCCGTCGTTTCTCTTCGACGTCCGGACTTTGGAAGCCATCTGCGCAACTCATCGGGGGCGACTAAAGGCCCGTCGATGCCTGGGTCCCGTGTGCTTCTAACCCCCAAGGCCCCGGTTCGCAATCTGCTTTTAATGGCGACTGCCTCACGGTACAAGTCAGACTTGTTGTGTGCAAAGCGGTCCCAGACATCGTGCTCAAGGTGGTTTCCATGGGCCATTCCATGTCCCGGCCGATCCTTGGCTCTGAAGTTGCACAACTTGAGGTACACGCCATTAGGATTGCGAAGGGTTGGTTGGGCGTCGGTTCCTTGCGCCGCTTGAAGTCGGTTGAGCAATTCGCTCAACTCAACTACGTCCGGATCAGCCGCATTCGGAATACCACGACGAACGTATAAGTCCATCGCGAGCACGAGTTCGTCATAGCTCCACGGAGGGTTGCGGCGCTTCGCGAGTTCAGTCATCTGGCTCTCTCTAGCGCGCCGAACAGATCGCCCACCAGGGCGCTTGAGGAACCGGGTGGGATTCCCGACAGATCAACCACAAAACGTACCTCGCTAACCTCGGGCGGGATGTCAGCCGACACTCGGGGCACACTTGCAGCGCTCAGGAATCTAAGGGATGACTCAGCAGCGTGAATATCGAATTGATCCAGATGACCCAGACGCCAGTCTGCGCCCAGGGTGCTGGCGACGATTCGCTCCACGTCCAGAGCGAGTTGAGGCAGAACTGCTAATCGAGAGCGGATCGAGTCGAGAAGATCCATAACCGAGTTTCCACCGCTGGACCGTTCGACTACTACGGACGCGATTATTAACTGGACTTGGTCGGGTGGCGTCAACTGCTCGAGTGCAAAATGGTGCCGACGCGAATTGCCACTAGTCGCTTTAACCTCAAGCCGCTGACTAGGGACAGCGAAGTCGTATAGGTCTCCCGGCATCCGATGCCAAGCCGAGGCCATGCGAACTGCGTCTCGGGACCGACTGATTAAGTAGAGCTCAGCCCACAGCCCAACAATGGTTCGAGTAGGGGGCAGCGTCAGCGCACGGAGCAACTCGACGAGCCGGTCAATCACCACCTGTACCTCTTTGACAGTGGGTTGGTCACCGATCGCGTCAAGAACGACGACAGAAATCCTCAGGAAGTACTCCGTTAGTAATGGATCACCCGCTATGCACGAGACTACGGTGAATCGCTCCACCTCAGGCGGCCCAGCACCACCAAGGATCTCGCAACGCAAGTTGTATCGAACCGACAAATTCTCAAGCACAACCGGGGCTGGCCATGCTGCTCCCTGAACGCTTAGCAGAAGACTTGCAGCACCATCCCTGGATCGCGCGATCTTGTGTTTCGTATTCGCAATGGCGCGTGCGACAAAGCTATTCGGCGGTGATTCGGGGGGACTTTGCGGTAGATCTGCGAACAGGCGGACAAGATCCACCTTAGTCGGAATTACCCCCAGGCCAGTCCTGTGGTTGCACGACCCAACCTTTCTCCATCCCAGCCCCGACGTGTGCCGCGACCAGCCACACATTAGTACCGAGGGGGACTTCTCCTTCTCCAGATGCAGTGATTCGGGATAGATGATGAATTTGAATGGTTAGTTGCTCCGGATCGCAGATCTGGCGATCACCGGGATACGTCTCAACGCGCGGGTTTTGGGAGTTGTCATAGTTAGGTCCTTGGAAAAGATTCTGCACATCACCGTCGCCGTTGACGGTACGCATTGCGCGCGCGCCTTTCGGATCCATGTGCACGATTGTGCAAACCGCGCGAGGATGGGTTTCAAGATAGTGGGAAATTTGCAGCAGAAACCCTGTAAAAGCCATCGAATCCTGCAACCAGGCGTAGCGAATTGAAGTAAGCAGATCGCCGTGCAAGTCGCTCAGCGAGTAGCCCCGTATGGCGTTATGGCGCGTCGCGTCTGTTCGCTTGGGGTGCCCAGGCCACTCTTTCCACAAGTTTCGGTGGTCCCGAACGAAACCTTCGAGCAGATCGCGGTTTGTCTGCACGGCATCCGAATCCATGTACGGCCTCTCGGGATCAAACCAGTCACCGGAGCCGAAATTGCCTCGAAAAATAGGAGCGCCAATGACCGAGTTGCGTGTCGGCTTCAGACTAGGGTCGAGAAAGAACGCACGTTTCCAAGCCTTAAGTGACTTGCCCCCAGTCAAGTACTTCGTGATTTGCTTCCGCAGCCGTTCCTCATGGTCCACATAATCCAAATAGGCTTGGATGGCATCGTCTGGCAAGAAGACGCGACAGAAGCCTAGATACTCCTCCTTGTAGCCAAACCACCGGGCACGTTGCTGAATGGTGTCTGCTTGATGAGTCCCAAGGCTTCGAGGCATGTACGTCACCGTTAGTCCCTCCACGGTGTAGCCTCGGTTCAAGACCTCGCCGCCTACAAGAATGTGAGCGTAAATCTGGCGCCAATCGGGTTGCGGGGTTGGTCCCTTTGCGCGATTCACCTCGTGGACTTGAGTCACCTTCAAGGCATGCCTTAGGAACGGCAGCAACTCATTAAGTGCGGGCAGAGCGGGCACTGTCTTCTGGAGATCCACATGCACCGGAGCCAACTTAGCGAGAAGGTCTTGGTAGTCAGGATCAGCTTCGCCACCTTCCAGCAGTTGCAGCCATAGCTTCTGTGCACCGGTGACCCATCTGTAGTAATCGCCGTGAGATTCGACTCGGTGCGAGGGATGGACCATCATCGACCGGTTATCCAATGCGCCTTTACTGAATCCCTCAGCAGCACCCAGAAAGAACAGCATTAAGGCTTCGGTTAGAGTCGCGGGAGGCTCGTAGGGCACGTTGTCGGGACCCGGGATTTGCTCCTCGGGAATTTGACGCACCAGGTCCCGACGCTGGAAGAATGCTCTGCCACCGATATATCCGCTTCCGACGCTAAGAACCTCAGCGAAGTCAGGCGAGAGCACATCGATGAGGTTGATCAGCAACAAGGCCTGAGGTGTTGCCGTGTACTCCAGGAAGGTGTGTTGCGGGAGCTTGGAGCGCATTTCTACGATTCGCCGATATGTAGCGCTCTCCTTGCCAACGGCCACGCGGTTGTTCAGGCTGGCCTGATCTGCCTCATCGTCAACTATCAGACTTCGCACAGAGTCGAGCTTCAATCGCTTCAGAATCGTTATTGTGTTGTCTAAGTGAGTACCGTTCTTCATAAGAGTTATCAGCACGGTTGGCCGGGGCAAGCCCGGGAGCGCCTCGTCATCGCTTATGGCGCCTTCGATACTCTGAATTACCTGTACCCGAGGTCGTGGGTTATCGATGAAGAGCCATGCTCGATCTTTGCGCTCGTCAATTCGCAAATCACGTCGCAGGCGATCCCGCGACTGCTCATATAGATTCACATTGACCCCCGAGCAGATGATCACCAAGCGAAATCCGTTGTCTCGAGCAAGGGCGGCAACCGTCGTGAACGAGATCGTCTTTCCGCTTTGGACGTAACCAATGACCAATCCCGTCCTGTGGGTGCCGCTTTCAGTCGCCGCGGACGCCTTCGACATAATTGAGACTGACTCATCGAGCACGCGATGACGATTGTCGTCGTCCAAGCCGAGCTTGCTCAACAGGCCAATAGTCTCGGGCCCCGCCTGGGGCTGCCAATGGTCCGGGTCGGGAGGTTCAGGAACGACTTGTATGAGTTGCGACTCGCTCATTCCCTCATGGCTTGCTCAAGGCCTCCCTCAACAACTCATTTACGTTCTTTCGAATCACGCCGGCGAACGGCACTCCTTGCTCGCGAGCAATAACCTCGGCCAGAACCAGGGCCGTGCCTATGCGAAGAGTGCCCTCCAAGTCAGTTGGCAAGATGGGCCTAAAGCGCTCCATGAACGGGTGGGCAAGGTTCATCCTGATGCCCAGCTCACGCCTTCCATCTGACCCAATCCGCGAACGCTGGTCCGCTAAGCTGAGCCAATCGCCTATTGCGGCATCCACCACGAGCTCGACAGTAATACGCCAGACATCCTCTCCCACTGTGACATCAATAGTGCTTTTCGATGTGCCCGCGGCAGGTGGCAGAGCCGAGAGGGTGTCATCATCCGAAATCGGTTCAGCTACCTGTTGGGTGATCGCCGGTGCCGATTCCCTCTCTAAGGCTGCGGCGGTCGCATCGACCGCGAGCTGCGCTGGCGCAACGACATCTTGCGGGCGAACTCTTGTGCGGTAACCCTCCGCTTGGCTCAGGAGACGGATCGGTTCGGAATCCAATTCATGCTTAAGCCTCGCGAGCACCGCCTCTTCATCATCTTCCCACTGGAAACCGTCCTTGGTATGCGTGACGTCGAAGCCTTCGAGATTCAATTCTCCAAACAGCCGCTGATAGGTGAAGCTGTTCGAGCTTCCAAAGATCTCTTGGGGCCGGTACCCCTCATCAGCGCTTCCTTGGATCAACCGATTGCGGCGAAACAGAGCGAATCCAGCTTCCGATGTGCTGCCGCGCTCGCGTAGCGCTGCGAACCCCGAAAGTCGTTTGCCCTGGCCAAATGCAAGATCAATCCGTTTTTCCCAATACAAAGTCACTTCGGACTCTTTGAAATATGGAGCGGTCAGAATTGCCGGCGGCAAGTAGACCAACGGATCGCCGTCGAAGGTCAGATCAAGGTCTCCATCACGGACAAAGACTCTGAAAATACTCGCTAGGTGTTCCCGTATTTTCGGCAAAGTGCTTCCCCGCATAGGCTTGTAGAGGCCCGTTAGAACGATCTCCGTGTAATGGTCTGAGGGCTTTTTAGTGCGCGTGACGATATCGACCTCATCGCGATTTTCGCGCACGATTCGCGCGATATCGAAAGTCACGCTACGCTCCACCGGTTCACCAAGCGCGCCGGATCTGACAGTCCAAGTCTTCGCAAACCAGCAAGCGGCACTCTTCATTCCCATTCCGAATTCAGACAATCCGCTCGTGTTTACTGGGACCTCGGCGGCTCTGAAGGCGCGCGGGTAATCGGCTTCGCGAATCCCAGCCGCGTTATCTCGGATAACGAGCCGACCTCCGTTAGCAGGGTCCCACTCAAGAGCGACCTTCAACTTGAAATCGGGGCCGTGAATCTCGCGCAATGCCACTTTGTAATCCAGGTAGCTTTGGATAGCGTTGTCAACAAACTCAGCGAGCGCAAACCACGGCTTGTAGTTAAGGTGGCGGAGCACGGAGAGGATTGTTACCCGCGGTCGGATATCGACTGTGTCCGAGTAGACGAGAGGCGACCTCGGTTGCCACTCCGACATGGACAGCATTGCCAAGCGCCTGGAATGCAAGTTCGCGGGTTACCGGCAGTTCAAAGTCTGGGGGGAAGCCTTGCAGGCCTAGCGCTTCGCCTCGAGTGATATATCTGCCTTTTGGCCCGATAATCGGAATTTGGCTCGTTGTCAACGAGACTAGGGCGGGTATCGCGGTCATACGTTTGACTCTTAACCCGGACGGCCGGAATTGCAGGACATGCTTCCAAAGGTTCCGCTCCTCACCCTGGCAGTTCCATTCCAGTTTCCTCAGCGACGCAGGCATCCGTCGAACTGAAGCTAACCACTCACGCGATATGTGCTTGCGGTGGGCTTGGAACCACTCACGGTTCTGACTGATGAATCTGGACTTCCAACGTGGAAAGTTGCGTGTCTCTACTCTGGCGTAGCTGGGCAAGAGAGAGATCAACTCAGCCTTTGTCATGGCCCAGTTGCCACCAAGCCGCTTCGTAGCCAGCACAAGCGTGGCCTTTTGAGAACCAAACGGCGTTTTATCCTCATAAGGATATGTGGCCCCAAATTCGTCGCTCCATATAGGAAAGGATGGAAGTTTGCATTCGGCGGGGAGGGCCGCGAGCAAGTCATTCCAAATGTTGATACAGGCGACCTGAGCGTCCGTCAACCTCGTCTCTCGCACATCTTGCTTAGTGAGCTTCTTGTTGGGGGTCAGGTATGAACGCAGAGCAGTTGAGTTGTCTCTCTTCGGTTCTGGCAAGATGTTGTCGTTAAGAGGTTGGCGCCGGCACACCGCATAGAACCTCTCGCGCCATTGAGGGAAACCTAAATGGTGCGGCGATAATAGACCGCGACCACCGCTTTTGACGTGCTCAGTCGCGACGACCGAATATCCCAGTCTTTCTAACCTGCTCTTAGAAATGCGCCAAGTCCGTCCACCATCGTGCTGTTCGAAGTTACCAACGTTCTCCAGGATCACGTACTCCGGCGAATGCTTCTCGAGAATGGCCAGAATGTCCTCAAAATAGTTCCCACGCAAATCGCTGTGCCCGTTTTGGTATCCGGACTTGGAGAATGGCTGGCATGGGAACCCTGCGCAAAGCACATCGTGAGCTGGGACTGAGGTACGGGCGGTCCTGATGTCACCGACCAGTCGACGCGTCGGAAGCTTGAAGTTGCGAGCATAAACCTGCCGAAGCTCAGGATCTAGTTCCGACGCAAAGACGCACTCGTGTCCCAAAGCGCCGAGAGCGAGGTGGAAGCCACCAAGGCCGGCGAAAAGGTCTACAAATCGCACGCGCGCATGAGCGGTTGGTCAATCACTTGCCGCAAACCCTAAAGCAAACAGCTGTTCGAAACAACGCTCTTAATTGGTTACCCTTTTGAGGGCGGGCGACGAATACATACTAATTCGCGCACGCGAATAGCCGCCGCGTCGGGTGGCTCGTGCTCCCAAACTCTCAACGGGCACCAGCCCGCGCGGGCCAGAAACTCATCTATGCGGCGATCGCGGAGGATATTGCCTGAAATCTTGGCCTGCCAGTAGTCGCTGTTGACGGAAGGCTTAGTGCCGTGAACATTGCAGCCGTGCCAGAAGCACCCATCGACGAAGACGGCTACGCGCGAGGGCCTGAACACCAAGTCGGCATTGATATTCATCGCGGAGATCGGCCTGGCGTGGATTCGATACCGCAGGCCAAGGTCGTGTAAGGCAGACCTGAGACGAAGTTCGGGCACTGTGTTCTTCTTTCTACTGTTCGCGACCATTACGGTCCGGACCGCCGCGGAGCTTGCCCAGGATGTCCTTAACTCGAAGGGCGCCGTCGATTTGCGTTGTCGCTTAGCGGTCAATGGCCTCGGTTAGTTGGCCAGCTATGTCCTCGCCGGCGGCCTGGCGCTCGATAAGTGCCCTGATTCGATCTGCCTGTGCCGGATCGCTGAGCGCTCTGCGCAAGAGCTTGGCAGCTGCCCTCCGGGTGGCTTTATCAACAAAGGCGCCCCTGCCCTTAGTCGCTTTGGACTCTTTCGTATCAATACGCAGCGTGACGCGACCAGTTCTTCCGCTGGTTGACTCCCGGATGACGAGGCCCATAGAGTCGGCCAGACTTCTGACCACGACCAGAGGATCGAAGCGAGGGTCAAGGGAGTAGTGCCAGAGGACAGTCATTCTCCGATAGGCGTCGGTGCCGCGCGCTCCCTTGATCACAAGCCAAGCTCTCCGCCCTTTAGGGTAACTGGACAAGCCCCTGTTTGGTCTCGAGTTAGCGCCTCGCGAAAGTGGTGTCGAGCAGCGCGAGCCTACGTCGGGTCTCGCGCTTCCATGTGGCCACAGTCCACCGGTTAGGGCGGCTACCCCACTAGGCGGGCCAGCATCTCCAGGAATCGATACTTTCAGGCAGGCAACGGACGTTAGGATCCCATTGGACTAACAAAGGATCGTGGCACGCAACAAGAAAGACGAGCCTCCGCGAATTGGGGCATATTGGGAGGGCCGATTGAGTGAGTGGCTCCAAGCCATTAAGCTCACTACAACTGACCGCCACGGCGTACAAGATTGGTCTTTTCCGACGGCGGATGTACGCGAACTATATCTCGACACGCTAGCTTCACGCTCTGAAGCCGAAGTCATGAACCTGCTCCGGTTGTTCCTATTCGAGTCCGGTAGCTTTGGTGCGGATGACCACAATCTGAAGTGGTTTAGTCAGACCGTCCCTGAAGTCCGCAGCCAACTGATGGGTGGCGAGTACTACAAACGATTGCTCCAACGAAAGGCTGCACACCCGGGCATCCGATGGGCGTTGGATTTGCTTCCTGGCCGACCGCGATTGGCCTTGTCTGCGGTTCGCGCGTATCTGGTGGCGCATTGGACAGTCCTGCCAGATGGACGTATCGATGGCCTTGAGGATGCTGCGGCGCTTATTCGCGCTTGGTTTATTGGCTTCCCCGTGGACATTGAGACAAAGCGGTTGTCTCTTTATGAACTGAGCCCTCGAAACTTTGAGCGCCTCGTAGAACGCCTCTATAACGCGATGGAGTACGAGACTCTTCTAACTCCTCCCAAAAAGGATGGAGGTCGCGACATTCTCGCAACCCGACCGACAAAGGGCCTTCGTGATCACCTGCGAGTCGAGTGCAAGCTGCATGCTGACCCGATTGGCGTCGGCTATGTTCGAAGCCTGCTTGGGGTCGTGACAGACGAAAAGGCAAACAAGGGTGTGCTGGCTGCCGGAAGCCACTTCACGAAACCTGCAACCGAATTTGCGGATCGCAATCCGAGGCTTGAACTCATCAAGGGTGTCGAGTTGGTCACGTTGCTTGATGAGTATTTAGGCAGCGACTGGCCATCCAAGATCGATCTGATTATCGATTCGAGCCGCAGATCACAACCCTAGTCGACTGAAGCGATCCAGGAACGCCCTGACGATCGTCGCGCCGACCGAAACGGCTGCCGCGATTTTCCCGATTCACGTTCCAAATAGATATGGCTACGACGTCGCGAACAAGACGATTGCGGAACTAAACACGAGAGGGGGAATCGTGTTTACTCGTTGCGTGACCCGGGCCAGTTGACAGGCCAGCTGATCTAGGCATGATTCAAAGAACCATGTCGACGAAAGCCACTCTGGCTGACCTTAAGAAGTATCACTCCGACATGCTGCCCAAGCTACGAGAACTCTGCCGGGAGGCCGTGTTCATCCTTGAGCCCGCCCTCAAACGGGCGGGAATCAAGACCGCGTCGATTGAGCAGCGGGTCAAGCATGAATCCTCATTTGTTGAGAAGGGCATCCGTAGAGAAATCGCGGACCCGACCGAGATCCAAGACTTTGCTGGCGCTCGGATCGTTGTCGTTTTTATTTCTGATTTAGAGCGCGTCGGCGGCATTATCCGAAAGAACTTCGACGTAGTCTCGGTCGACGACAAGATTGAAGGCTACGACGCGGCTCGATTTGGGTACTTCTCAATCCATTACATCGTGAAACTCAAGAAGACATACAAAGGGCCGCGATATTCGCCCTTAGCCGGACTTTGCCTTGAGATTCAAGTGCGCACACTATTGATGCATGCATGGGCGAACGTTTCGCATTACCTCTCCTATAAGAGTGACACCGACGTGCCACTGCCCCTGCAGCGGGACTTTTACGCGATCAGCGGCCTCCTCTACGCGGCCGACAAACACTTCGAGTTGTTCTTCGAGCAAAGTATCAAGTCTCAAAGGGCAGCAACGAAGTCGCTCAGCGCAAGCCGGCCGGACCTCAGGCAAGACCTCAATTTGGACAGCCTAACGGCGTATTTGCGACGCCGGTATAAGAATCGCCGACACGGAGATCCCGAGGCAGTGTCTGAGCTCGTTGCCGAGCTCAGAACCGCTGGCTACAGCACGCTATCGAAGCTGGATTCAATGCTGAATCTCGGTGAGCCGGTCTTTCCCAGCTATGAAAAGCTCGATCCTCCGAACAATCAACGAGGAAAACGATATATCGACATCGGCGTGGTGCGACTGACTCTGGGTATCGCGGACAAGCAATACCGCGCCTCGAAGTACAAAGGTTCCAAGAGTTTCGACCAATTCGATCGCAAATAGAGCGTTGACAGCTGCGCCTGTTCGGCCGAACGTCAGGCCGCGGTTGGTGATCCCTCCGTCACGCCCGCGCGGTCATAGAGCCAACGCAGAGGGCGCGGCGCCCACCAGTTCCAGTTGCCCAGCAGCGCCATTAGCGATGGCACAAGGAACGCTCTGACGATCGTTGCGTCGACCAGCACGCCCGCGGCGATGCCGATGCCCAGCTCCTTGATGAAGATGATCTGCGACGTCGCGAACGCGCCGATCGCCACGCAGAACAGCAGAGCTGCCGCGGTGATGATCCGTCCCGTTCGCTGAAGGCCCGTGGCCACTGCCTCCGTGTTCGGCACGCCGGCGTCGTGCGCCTCCTTGATTCGAGTGAGCAGGAAGACGCCGTAGTCGGTCGAGAGGCCGAACACGATCGCGAACAGCAGCACCGGCTGCGTCGATTCGAGCGCCCCCTGGCTCGTGTACTGGAGCAGGTCCTGGAACCGTCCATCCTGGAAGATCAGCACCAGCACCCCGAATGCGGCGCTGAGCGTCAGCAGGTTCATCACCACCGCTTTGATCGGCAGCAGGAGCGAGCCCGTCATCAGGAACAGCAGCACGATCGTGGCGATCGTGACGATCGCGATCGCTACCGGCAGGCGGGACAGCAGCGACGTTTGCAGGTCGACGAATGCGGCGGCCTGGCCGCTCACCAAGAAGTTAAAAGGCGCCGGCTTCGACCGGATGTCGCGCACCAGTGTCTGCACAGCTGGTGCCCGCCGATACCGGCGCCTCGACCACGATGTTGAGAACGGCGCCCTTCGGCCAGCCGAAGTCACGCTTCAGCGTCTCGTTGACCACACGAGCGTCGCTGGTTACCGGCAGCGCCGTCTGGTCGACGGAGTTGAACTTGATGCCGGCGAACGGCAGGCCCAGCGCGATCAGCACTGCCGCGGCCAGGGCCGCGAGCGGGATCGGCCGGCGCATCACGAAATGCGAGAACCGGTACCAGAATCCCGACGTGTCCGCGATGTTTGTCGGCTTCTGCTGCCATCGGCGAGGCGCCAGCCAGTTCACGCGGTGACCCAACAGGCGCATCACGGCGGGAAGCACAGTGAGCGCGACGGCGCAGGCCATCAGGGCGACGATCACGCCGGCCGCGCCCATCGACCACAGGAAGTTGATCTTGAAAACGGTCATCGAAGCCGCTGCGGCCGCGATCGTGAGCGAGCTAAACAGAACGGTGCGGCCGGCCGTGCGCAGTGTTGTACGGATGGCGACGTCCGGCGTCGCGCCGTTGGCCATCTCCTCGCGGAAGCGGGAGACCATGAACAGGCTGTAATCGATCGCCAGGCCAAGGCCCATGCCGGTCGCGAGGTTCAGGGCGAAAATCGAGACCGGGTGCAGACCCGTCAACCCGCGCAGGACGAGGAATGAGCCGAGGATCACGATGCCTCCCACCAGCGGTGGGAGCAGCGCCGCGATCACGCCGCGGAACACCCACAGAGATAGAAGGAAGAGGATCGGAAACGCC
>WNFI01056043.1_pt1 | contig 16619 bp, 16 predicted proteins | sample 5400471 | NCBI WGS metagenome assembly WNFI01 (sample SAMN13153348, study PRJNA577476) | soil metagenome | isolation source: 100 cm saprolite on Douglas fir-dominated hillslope | place: USA:California | collected 2013-09-17 | reverse complement strand
CACCTTCCCGGACTGGCTGGCGGCGTTCGCGAAGATCAACCCCGTCACCGTCACCTCCGACGCCGCCCGCTCGCTCGCGCTCTACGGCACCCCGGCATCGCTGGGAGCGGCCGCGGCCTGGATCGGCGGCCTGCTGGCCGTGTTCATACCCCTGTCGGTATGGCGCTACCGGCGGATGAGCTAAGCCGGGCCCTGGGGATGACCTGATCAGCGCATCTGGTCCGGGGAGCGCCGACGGAGGTCGTTGCGCACGTCGGTGCCGAGACGGCGGGTCTCGTGGCGGTTGAGCGCCGCGCCCGCGACCGCTCCGGAGAACAGCGGCCCGAGTGACAGGGCGCTGCGCCCGGCCCGGGCGATCAGCCGGCGCTGGAGGCGCCTGCGCAGCGGCGAGCCCACCGCGAGCATCAGCCCGGCCGGCCCGAACGCAACGCCGCGCCGGTGGGCCCACGCCGCGACATAGGCGAGCATGCGCTCGGCCATCGAACCGGGCGCGCGCATGCCGTACACCTCGTGCAGCTCGGCCACCAGCTTGATCTCGATGCCGACCACGGCCAAGGTTTCGATCGCGATCTCGACCGGGGCGGCGGGCAGCGGGAGCACCATGGCCACGCCGGCCGACGCGCCCACGGCCGCCGCTGCGCGGGCCGAGCCTCGGATCAGCGCATCGGCCAGCTCCTCGGGATTCAGCCCCGGGAACTGGGCGCGGAGCGTCTGCTGGTCGCGCACGGGCAGCCGGGGGGCCATCGCGAGCACCTGGGACGTCAGCCAGCGGCCGCCGGACTGCGCGCCGTGCCAGCCTGCGCGCCTGCTGCGGCCCGTCAGCCGGGAGATCGCCGCCGAAAGCCGGCGCCGCCGCGACGGGCTCGCTGTCTCGCTCAGCTCGCCGACCAGCTCGGCAACCTCTCCCGGCAGCTCCGCCCGGCTCACCTCTCCCGGCCGCTCCGGCCGGGTCACCTCCCCGGACAGGTCTGGCCGGGTCCCATCCGGCTGGCTCGCCGGTCTATGGCGGGAGTTTTCCATACGCCATGCCTATGCGAACGCGGCGGTCGCACGCGAATCGGGGCGTGGCTGCCAGCGCAGGCCCTGGCTCAGTTAGATCTTGAGAAGATCCGCAGGAAGAACAGGAACACGTTCAGCAGGTCGAGGAAGATCGATGCTGCGATCAGCGGCGCCGAGTTGAGATCCTTGGACCGGCGCAGCCGCTGAAAGTCGAACATGGTCAGTCCCGCGAAGATCACCAGGCCGAGCACCGAGTAGACCAGCGAGCCGTGCGGGATGCGCACGAAGATCATCACGATCCCGAACACGATGAGCGCGATGAGCGCCACGAAGCTCACGCGGGCGATCCCCGACAGGTCCCGCCGGGCCGCGTAGCCGACCGCCCCGAAGCCCGCGATGAACAGCGCGGTGGCGCCGCCAGCCTGCCACACTGCCTGCGGGTTCGCGCTCGCGTAGTACGCGATGGCCGGCGCCGTCGCCACGCCGAGCAGGACACCGACCGCGAACAGCAGCCCCGAGGTCAGCGCTCCGGACCGCCGCACCGTGAAGTTCATGGCGATCAGGCAGACGAAGGCGGCGACGTACCCCCCGATGGCCCAGCCGGAGTGCAGGTTGCGCCCCAGGTAGGCGCCGAGCGCGAAGAAGCCGGCCGTGACCGCGACGTACCCCATCGTCTGCCCGAACAGAGTGCGAGTCTGATCGCGGGTCGCCGCCGCCCCGAATCCGCCGTAACTCAGGTCTTCGCTCATGACACCCTGCCTTCCCTGCGGCTGCCTTCCCGTACGGCTGCCTTCCGTGCGGCCGCGGCCGGCGGGCTGAACGCCATTTAATACAAAGCCCGTCGTGGCCAGCTTGCGTCATCAGACCACATAGTGTCTAAGCATGACCCGGACACTGCCGCTGTTCCCCCTGGGGACCGTGCTCTATCCGGGTGTGCTGCTGCCGCTGCACATCTTCGAGGACAGGTACCGGCAGCTGGTGCACGACCTGATGAGGGAGCCCGAGCCGCGGTCCTTCGGTGTGATCGCGATCCGCGAGGGCCGCGAGACCGGTGCGGACGGCGTCTCCGCGCTCTATGAGATCGGCTGCACTGCGACGGTTCGCCGGGTCACCGAGCACCAGGACGGCCGGTTCAATCTGGTGACCGTCGGCACGCAGCGATTCCGGCTGGCCGAGCTTGACCACTCCCAGCCGTACTTGCGCGCCGAGGTGGACCTTCTCCCGGAGGACACCGGCGACCACGAGGCGGCGCAGCGGGCGGCCCAGGCCGTCCAGAGCGGCTTCCGCGCCTACCTTGATGCGCTGGCCGCGCGGGGCGCGACCCAGGTCAAGAGCCCGGATCTGCCGGATGAGCCGGTGCTGCTGTCCTATCTCGTCGCCGCATCGATGATCGCCGACCTGAGCGATAAGCAGGCACTACTCGCGCAGCCGGACGCCCTGCGCCGGCTGGCCAGCGAGCGCGCGCTGCTGTCCCGGGAGAACGCGATGCTGCGCTCGCTCACCTCGACGCCGGCCCCGGAATTCAGGTACACGCCCTACAGCCCCAACTAGGCCCAGTCCAATCAGGCCCAGTCTCCCGGGCCCAGTCTCTGGGCGTGCGGTTGCGGAATCTCAGATCGGGACCCAGTCGGTGACGACCGCGGACCGGGCTTCCCCGGCACCCGCGCCGCAGCGCAGGCTCACCGGCCCCGCGGGCAGGGAGCCCGCGGCGAAACGGCCGAACTCGTCCGTGGTGAGCGTCACCACCTTGTCTGCGTGACGTATCTCCACTACCGCCTGCTGCGGCGGGACCAGCTGGCCGATCAGCCTGCGTGACGATCCCGCCGCGGTGACCTCTACCTCGATGGCCAGACCGCTCGCCTGGAACGACAACAGCCGCTCCTGCTGCCGCCCACGGACCGGCGCCAGTTCGTCTCGGTCGGCCAGCGAGTCGAAGACGAGCTCGGCCAGATCGGCATCCACCGTGCGCCAGGCATACGCGTCGACGGCGGCCTGCATCAGACGGTCCGGAACCGGCTCGAGCCGGGCCGCGAGCGCTCGGAGTTCCTCCTCCAGCCCCGTGTCGTCAAGGCCCGCCTCGTCAAGGCCCGCCTCGTCAAGGCCCGCCTCGTCAAGGCCCGCCTCGTCAAGGCCCGTCTCGTCAAGGCCCGTGTCGTCGGGCTCGTCGTGCACGTCGCGTCTCCTGTCCTGCCGCTCAACTTGTCGAGGCCGCCGGCCGGTCGCAGATACCTCATCCCGCCTTTCCCCAAGCTAGCTTTTCTCGAAGCCGCCGCAGGCAGCGCGCCCGAGTCGGCCCGATGCTGCCCACCGGCCTGCCGAGCGCGGCGGCGACCTCGGCGTAGCTCGGCGCCGGGGTTGCCATCAGCAGCCGCAGCAGCTTCTGGCACGGCGCCGGCAGCGCGCGGAACGCGCGCCCGAGTTGATCGGCGCGCTCGGACATGAGCACGGCCTCCTCGGGCGTGGCCTCTCCCGGCTTCCCGGCGTCCGCCTGCCTGGCGTCGAAGACGGCGTCGTCGTCGGTGGGGACAACCCTGGCACTGGCGCGCGATGCCCGCAGGGACTCGCGCCTGGCCGTGGTCGCCAGCCAGGCACCGACGTACTCGGGGTGGTCAAGGCGGCCGATGTACTCGGCCAGCCGCAGCCAGGTGGTCTGGAAGACGTCTGCCGCGTCGGCCGCGCCGAGCCGGTAGGCGCGGGTCACCGACCAGATCAGCCCGCTGAACCGCTCTACCAGACCCTTCCAGGCGGCTTCGTCACCGCTGGCGGCGGCCTTGACCAGATCGCCTGGCGGCTGGACCGGGTCAGCGCCGGCCGGCATGGCGCTCCCGGCCGAGGTTCGCGCCGGGGGTGGCGACTCGGAGTGCCTCCTGCGCGCCGTCATCGTGTCCGTCCCCCAGACGCATGAAACAAAGGTCTGATGCCTGGATTTAACATCAATGTCCGGGCCGCGGGAACCTGTACGCACCTCGCGGAGCCAGGCCGCAGGCACACGATCATGAAATATGACGTAACGTCCCCGGGCCCGCGAGCCGGCTGACGTACCGAACCTCCATGACACTCTCCCCGCCGAACGTCCCGGGCTGCCTGGTCCCGTCGCCGCGCGATCCGCGTGATTCGTATAACCGCCGCGCGGGATCGTTGTGGGCCAGGACGCCGCGCCGAAACCATCTCCGCTGCTGTCCCGTTCGAGGCTCATGACCCGGAGGACCCGAGTTTGATCGGCCCAATAGCCTGAGATCTCAGGCCAGCCTGACGGCGGGAAACCCGCGTGCCAGCGCGCCCGGCCCGCCGCACCGGCCCGGCGCAGGCTCCTGACGAGAGGCGAGACCACCATGGCAGCACCGGAGATCGCAGATCTCGACCCCGACGAGCGCGACATCGTCTCGGTCGTCCACGACTGGGTCGAGGCCAGCGTCCGTCCTGTCGCGCGCGATCTCGAGCACGGCAACACCTACCCTGGCGAGCTCATCGACGCGATGAAGCAGCTTGGCGTCTTCGGGCTGGCCGTCCCCCAGACTTACGGCGGCTCCGGCGTCTCCACGGCCTGCTTCGCCCTGGTCACCGAGGAACTGGCCAGGGGCTGGATGAGCCTGGCCGGCGCCATGGGAGGCCACAGCGTGATCGCCCGCATCATCGCCCTGTTCGGCACCGACGCCCAGAAGGACAGCTGGCTGCCGCGGCTGGCCACCGGCCAGGCCCGCGCGGCGATGGCGCTGACCGAGCCGGCCGGCGGTTCGGACCTGCAGGCGATCCGCACCCGGGCCACCGCAGACGGCCTCGGCTACCGGCTCGACGGCGTGAAGACGTGGATCACCAACGCACGCGCGGCGGACGTCATCGCCGTGTTGTGCAAGACCGACCCCGAGGCGGTCCCCGCCAGCCGCGGCATCAGCATCCTGCTCGCCGAGAAGGGCCCCGGCTTCACGATCTCCCGGGACCTGCCCAAGCTCGGTTACAAGGGGCTGGAGAGCTGCGAGATCGTGTTCGACGGCTACGAGTGCCCGGGCGAGGCGCTCCTCGGGGCCGAGGAAGGCCAGGGCTTTCGGCAGATGATGGGCGGGCTCGAGCTCGGCCGGATCAATGTCGCCGCGCGGGCGGTCGGCGTGGCGCGGGCCGCGCTGGAGGACTCGCTGCGGTACGCGCAGCAGCGCGAGACCTTCGGGCAGCCAATCTGGCGGCATCAGGCGGTCGGGCATCGGCTGGCCGACATGGCCACGCGGGTCGACGCAGCGCGCCTGATGACGCTGCGTGCGGCGGCCGCGCTGGACGCCGGGCGGCGCAGCGACCTGGAGGCGGGGATGGCCAAGCTGTTCGCGTCCGAGGTCTGCCTGCAGGTCACCTCCGACGCGATCAAGGTGCACGGCGGCTACGGCTTCTCTGCCGAGTTCGACGTCGAGCGCTACTACCGCGACGCGCCGCTGATGGTGGTCGGCGAGGGAACCAACGACATCCAGCGGAACGTCATCATCCGGCAGCTGGTCGACCGGTACCCGGCCTGACCCGGCGGCGGCGAGGTCGGCCGGTCAATCCCCGAACGGCTTGGTGACCTCGGCCGCCGATTCCAGCACCTTGAGGTGCTCGTCGACGCTGCGCAGGCCGGCGCGCATGGTGTTGACCGACAGGTGGGTGCAGCCCGCCTCATGCCAGCTCCGGGTATGTTCGGCCAGCTTCTCGGGGCTGCCCAGCCAGCTGGCCCGGCCCTCCATGCCGATGTCGCGCGGGTCTCGGCCGGCCTCCGCGGCCGCCCGCTCGACCACGCCCCTCGCCTCATCGAGCCTCGGGCCCGGGGGAACCTGCGGGAACCAGCCGTCGGCGAGCCGGCCGACCCGCCGGTACGCGCGGTCCGACTGCGCGCCGAACCACACCGGGATCGGCCGCTGCAGCGGCAGCGGCGCCAGCCCGGCGCCGGTCACCCGGTGGTCCCGGCCGTGAAAGGTGACAGACGGCTCGGTCCAGAGCCGCCGGAGCAGTTCCACCTGCTCCTCGACCCGCCGGCCCCGGTTCGAGAAGTCCTGGCCGAGCGCCTCGTACTCAACCGCGTTCCAGCCCAGCCCGATCCCGAAGCGGAACCGGCCACCGCTGAGCAGGTCGACCTCGGCGGCCTGCTTGGCCACCAGGACGGTCTGCCGCTGGGGCAGGATGATGATGCCGGTGACCAGCTCCAGCGAGGTGATACCGGCCAGATAGCCGAATAGCACCAGCGGCTCGTGGAACGTGGCCGCCAGGTCGTACGGTCCCTGCCAGTCCTGGTGGACCGCCGGGTCCGCGCCCAAGACATGGTCGTAGGCCAGGACATGGCGGAACCCGAGCTCCTCGGCTCGCTGGGCGTAGGCCCGCACCGCGCCGACGTCGGCGCCGATCTCCGTCTGCGGGAACACCACGCCGATGCGCATCCCGTCAGCGTACGCCGGGCGCGGTCGGCGCACCGGGGTTGCCCCGCGCGAGCCGCGGCCGTACGCTGTTGAGCGTTCGCTTTAATCGATCGCTCAATGACGTGACTGTTTCATGCCGCGGCCCCAGGAGGCGCCAGATGGGTCGGCCGGGCACGCGGCCGGGCACGCGGCCGGGCACGCGGCCGGGCGCGCGCCCCGCGGGCCGGGACCGCGGGGCGGCCGATACGCGCTCGGCGCTGATCTCGGGCGCGATCGCGGCCCTGCGCGAGGCGGGGTTCGCCGGGGCGAGCGCCCGGCAGATCGCGCAGCGGGCCGGCTGCAACCAGGCCTTGATCTTCTACCACTTCGGCTCGGTCCGGGACCTGCTGGTGACCGCGCTGGAGGACATCAGCGCCCGGCGGATGACCGCCTACCGCGGGCTCCTCGACCACACCGGAACGCTCACCGAACTCGTCGACTGTGCCCGCTCGATCTTCGTCGAGGACCTGGATGCCGGCCACGTGACCGTGCTGGTCGAGATGATCAACGCGGCCCAGTCGGTGCCCGGGCTCGGCGAGCAGGTCTCGGCCTGCCTGGCCCCGTGGCGTGAGGTCGCCGAGGTGGCCGTTCGGGGTGTGCTGGCATCCTCGCCCGTCGCGTCGCTGATCCCGGCCCGGGAGGTTGCGCACGGGGTGGTCGCCGGAATCCTGGGCCTGGAGTTGCTGGCCAACCTGGACGGCGACCGGGCCAGTGCGCTGGCCCTGTTCGACCGCGCCCGCGCCCTGGCCGGACTGCTTGACCTGGCCGGCGGGCTGATAATCCCTGGCACCGCAAGGAAGGCGGGAGACTCGTAGTGGCCTCTGACACCCAGACCGACGCGGTCACCGGAGCGCTCAGCTACTCGGGCGCGGCCATCGCGCGCGAACTTCTCGCCGCGGGCCACCGGGTGCGCACGCTGACCGGACATCCGCGGCGCGCGCCGGCCGATTCCGGCATCGACGTCCATCCGCTTGACTTCACCGATGCCGACGGGCTGCGGAACTCGCTCCGGGGCATCCATACCCTGTACAACACCTACTGGGTGCGGTTCGCGCGCGGCGGCGTCGACCATCAGAAGGCCGTGGCCAACAGCCGGATCCTGTTCGACGCGGCGGCACGCGCGGGTGTACAGCGGATCGTCCATGTCTCCATCACCCACGCCGACCCCGGATCGCAGTACGCGTACTTCCGCGGCAAGGGCGAGGCCGAGCAGTACCTGGCCGGCACCGGCGTGTCCTACGCGGTCGCCCGCCCGGCCATCCTCTTCGGGCGCAGCGGCGTGCTGGTCAACAACATCGCGTGGCTGCTGCGTCACCTGCCGGTCTTCGCGATCGGCGGTCGCGGCGAGTACCGGGTGCGCGCCATCCACGTCGATGATCTGGCCCGCCTGTGCGTCCGGCTGGGCGGGCCAGGTGACAATGTCCTGCTCGACGCGGTCGGGCCACAGTCCCTGACCTTCCGGGAGATGGTCACCGTGATCCGGGCCGCGATCGGCAGCCGCGCCGCCGTCATCTCCGTGCCAGGCTCGCTGGTCCCGCTGCTGTCCTCCGCCCTCGGCGTAATGCTGCGTGATGTGCTGCTGACCCGTGAGGAGTACCGGGCGATGGCCGACGGGCTGGCCGACTCCGACGCGCCATCCACCGGTGAGACTGCCTTCACCGACTGGGTCGCGCGGCACGGCGCTGACCTGGGACGCACGTATGCCAACGAACTCGACCTGCACTTCCGCCCGGCCACCCTGACGGGCTCGCCGCCAGGAGCGAGCCGATGATGGTCTGGGCCGGCCGGTGGCAGCACCCGACACCGGGAGCCGCAGCGCAGCCCGCAAGAACCTACGATGGGGTGATGCAGTGGCCTGGCCGCGAAACTGAAAACCGGGTGGTGTGCGGATGCCGGTGACAGCCCCTGAGGGAGCGACCCGCAGCGCGATCCTCACTGTCGACGATGACCCCGGCGTGTCCCGCGCGGTGGCGCGTGACCTGCGGCGCCGCTACGGCGAGCAGCACAGGATCGTGCGCGCCGAATCCGGGGCCTCGGCATTGGACGCGCTCCGCCAGATGAAGCTGCGCGGCGACATGGTCTCGGTGATCCTGGCCGATTACCGGATGCCGCAGATGAACGGGATCGAGTTCCTCGAGCGCGCGATGGACGTGTATCCCGCCGCCCGCCGCATCCTGCTCACCGCCTACGCGGACACCGGCGCCGCCATCGACGCGATCAACGTCGTCGATCTCGACCACTACCTGCTCAAGCCGTGGGACCCGCCGGAAGAGAAGCTCTACCCCGTGGTCGACGGGCTGCTCGAGGCGTGGCTGGAATCGGATCACCGGCCGGTCCCGGAGACGAAGATCGTCGGCCACCGGTGGTCGGCCCGCTCGTCCGAGGTCCGCGAGTTTCTCGCCCGCAACCAGGTGCCCTACCGCTGGTACGCCTCCGACGAGCCGGAAGGAGAACGCCTGCTCGCCGCCGCCGGCGCCGACGGGCTCCGGCTGCCGGTTGTGATCACGCCGGACGGCGAGGCGCTGGTGGAGCCCGCCGACGCCGAGCTGGCCAGCCGGGTGGGCCTGGCCACCACGCCGTCGAAGGACTTCTACGACCTGATCGTCATCGGCGGTGGCCCGGCCGGCCTGGGCGCGGCGGTGTACGGAGCCTCCGAGGGGCTGCGCACCGTGCTGGTCGAGCGGACCGCCACCGGGGGCCAGGCGGGCCAGAGCTCGCGGATCGAGAACTACCTCGGCTTCCCGGACGGCGTGTCCGGGGCCCAGCTGACCAGCCGCGCCCGCCGGCAGGCCACCAAGTTCGGCGCCGAGGTGCTCACCACCCGCGACGTGATCGGCCTGGAGGTCAACGGCTCGGCGCGCACTGTCCGCTTCGCGGACGGCACGAGCATCGACGCGCACACCGTGATCCTCGCGACCGGCGTCTCCTACCGGCAGCTCGAGGCGCCCGGCCTGAACGAGATGACCGGGCGCGGGGTCTACTACGGATCCGCGCTCACCGAAGCCGCCGCCTGCTCCGAGCAGGACGTGTTCATCGTCGGCGGCGCGAACTCCGCCGGGCAGGCCGCCGTCTACCTGTCGCGCAGCGCCAGGTCGGTGACGATCCTGGTCCGCGGGCCGTCGCTGCAACGGTCGATGTCCTACTACCTCATCCAGCAGATCGAGGGCATCCCGGCGATCTCGGTCCGCACCTGCACCGAGGTCATCGCGGCGCACGGCGAGGGCCACCTGGAGGGCCTGACGCTGCGCAACACCGCTAACGGCGATACCGAGAAGGTCGGCGCGCAGTGGCTCTTCCTGTTCATCGGCGCGGCCCCGCTGACCGACTGGCTGGACGGCGTCGTGACGCGCGATGAGCGCGGCTTCGTCGTGGCGGGCCCCGATCTGTCCGTCGAGGGGCGCAAGCCCCGGGGCTGGACGCTGGACCGGGCCCCGTATCACCTGGAGACCAGCGTTCCCGGGGTCTTCGTGGCCGGCGACGCCCGGGCCGAGTCGGCCAAGCGCGTCGCCTCGGCGGTCGGCGAGGGCGCCATGGCCGTCATGCTCGTGCACCGTTACCTGGAGAAGCTATGACCGAACAGGCCCAGCAGCTGACGTGCAGCCCCGACGAGCTGCGCACCCTGTTCCTGTTCCAGAAGCTAACCGATGAGCAGCTCACCTGGCTATGCAGCCACGGGCACGTGGAGCTGATCGAGCCCGGGCCGCTCTACGGCGAGGGGGATCCCGCCCGCTGCTTCTACGTGCTGCTGGGCGGCACCGTGGTGATGTCACGCCGCGTCGGGGCGGACGACGTCGAGACCGGCCGCACCTCGCAGCGGGGCGTGTACGGCGGGGCGTTCAATGCCTATCTCGGGGACCGGGTGCCGCAGGTCTACATGCAGTCGATGCGGGTGACCGAGCCCTCGCGGTTCTTCGTCCTGGACGCCACGGACTTCGCTCAGCTGATGCACGAGTGGTTCCCGATGGCGGTGCACCTGCTCGAGGGCCTGTTCTTCGGCGTCCAGGCCAGCCAGCGGGCGACCGGCGAGCGCGAGCGGCTGCTCGCGCTCGGCTCGCTCTCGGCGGGCCTGACGCACGAGCTCAACAACCCGGCCGCTGCGGCTGTACGCGCGACCGCCGCGCTGCGCGAGCGGGTGGCCGGGATGCGCCACAAGCTGGGCCTGATCGGCGCCGGCAAGTGGAGCAAGGCAACCCTGGAGACCTTGATCCAGCTCCAGGAACGTGCCGTGGAGCTGGTCGCGAAGGCGCCGTCGCTGAGCCCGATCGAGGCGTCCGACCGGGAGGACGCCGTCGCCGACTGGCTCGACGGCCGCCGCATCGCGAACGGCTGGGATATGGCCCCGGTCTTCGTCCAGGCCGGCCTGGACACCGCCTGGCTCGATCACGTCGAGGCGACGGTGGACGAGGGAGCGCTGGACGGCGCGCTGCGATGGCTCAGCTACACGGTCGAGACCGAGCTGCTGGTGAACGAGATCGAGGACTCCACCACACGGATCTCCACCCTGGTCGGCGCGGCCAAGCAGTACTCGCAGCTCGACCGGGCCCCCTACCAGGTCGTTAACGTGCACGACCTGCTGGACAGCACCCTGCTGATGCTCGGGGGCAAGATCCCTCCCGGGATCACGGTCGTCAAGGACTACGACACCTCGCTGCCCTCGATCCCCGCCTACCCTGGCGAGCTGAACCAGGTGTGGACGAACCTGATCGACAACGCGGTGTCGGCCATGAACGGGACCGGAACGCTCACGGTGCGCACCGGCCTGGACCGCGACCAGCTCTTCGTCGAGTTCGGCGACACCGGCCCCGGCGTTCCCGAGGAGATCCGGGGCCGGATATTCGAGCCGTTCTTCACCACGAAGCCGGTGGGCGAGGGCACCGGGCTCGGGCTCGACATCTCCTGGCGCATCGTCGTGAACAAGCACCACGGGGACATCGGTGTGGAGTCGGTCCCCGGTGACACCCGCTTCCGGGTGCGGCTCCCGCTGGCCGCCCCGGAACCCGACAGTCAGGAGCCTCGATGACCACGGTGCCGGGCCTCGACCCGTCCGTCCCGCCGAGCGGGACCGGCTGCGTCGAGTGCGAGGCCGCCGGCGGGTGGTGGCTGCACCTGCGCCGGTGTGCCCAGTGCGGGCACGTCGGCTGCTGCGACACCTCGCCCTCGCAGCACGCGACGGCGCACTGGAAGGCCACGGGACATCCGCTCATCCGCAGCTTCGAGCCCGGCGAGACGTGGTTCTGGAGCTATGAGACCGAGGAATCCTACGACGGCCCGGAACTCGCCCCGCCCGAGCACCACCCGGTCGACCAGCCGGTTCCCGGGCCGGCCGGCCGCGTTCCGCCGGGCTGGCAGATGCAGCTGCACAACTAGTCACGCCGGGGAGCACTCATGAGACGCCCGGTGCGGATCGCCAACTGCTCGGGCTTCTACGGCGACCGGGCGGCGGCGGCGCGGGAGATGGTCGAGGGCGGCCCGATCGACGTGCTCACCGGGGACTACCTGGCCGAGCTCACCATGCTGATCCTGTGGAAGGCGCGGCAGAAGGACCCGGGGGCGGGCTACGCGCGGACCTTCCTCGGCCAGTTCGAGCAGGTCATCGGCACCTGCCTGGACCGCGGCATAACGATCGTCGTCAACGCGGGCGGGCTCAACCCGGCCGGGCTGGCCGGCCGGCTGCGCGAGATCGCTGCGCGCCTCGGCCTGGCGCCGCAGATCGCCCACGTCGAGGGCGACGACCTGCTGGGCCGGATCGGCGAGCTCACCGAGGCCGGCCACGCCCTGGCGCACGCCGATACCGGCGAGCCGCTGGCCAAGGCCGGCGTCACCCCGGTGACCGCGAACGCCTACCTGGGCGGCTGGGGCATCGCGGCCGCGCTGCAGGCCGGCGCGGACGTCGTAGTCTGCCCGCGGGTCACCGACGCCTCTCTGGTGGCCGGGCCGGCGGCGGCCTGGCACGGGTGGGGCCCGGCCGAGCTCGACGCCCTGGCCGGCGCGGTGGTGGCGGGCCACGTGATCGAGTGCGGCCCGCAGGCCGCCGGCGGCAACTACCCGTTCCTGGCCGAGCTGCCCGACCGGCGCTCTCCGGGGTTCCCGGTCGCCGAGGTCGCCGCCGACGGCAGCAGCGTGATCACCAAGCACCCAGGTACCGGCGGGCTGGTGTCGCCGGGCACGGTCACGGCTCAGCTCCTGTACGAGGTCGCCGAGCCCGCGTACGCCAACCCCGACGTTGTCGCGCACTTCGACACGATCCGGCTGGATGCCGACGGGCCGGACCGGGTCCGGATCAGCGGTACCCGCGGCAGCCCGCCGCCGCAGACCCTCAAGGTGGCCCTCAACTACCTCGGCGGCTACCGCAACACCATGACCATGGTCCTGACCGGCCTGGACATCGAGGAGAAGGCGGCCTGGGCGCAGGAGATGCTGTTCACCGCGCTCGGCGGCAGGGAACGCTTCGCCGAGGTCGACGCGCGGCTAATCCGCACCGACCGGCCCGACGCGCCGACCAACGAGCAGGCCACCGCGCAACTGCGGATCACCGTCTTCGATCCCGATCCCGTCCGGGTGGGCCGGTCGTTCTCCAACGCGACCGTGGAGCTGGCGCTCGCCGGGTACGCCGGGTTCCACACCACGACCCCGCCGACCGCGGAGAGCGAGTACGGCGTCTACTGGCCCACGTTCGTGCCCGCCACCGTGGTCCAGCACTCGGTCGTCCTGCCCGACGGAACCCGCCGCACCATCCCGCCGTGGACCCCGAGCTCTGCCGCCGGCGAACCGCACCCGTCCGGTGGCGGTGATTCACAGTCCATAACGTCGTCCGCTGCCACCGGCCCGACTGTGCAGGCGGAGCCGACTGGGCCGACCCGGCGGGCTCCGCTCGGGCTGGTCTGCGGCGCGCGGTCCGGCGACAAGGGCGGCAACGCGAACGTCGGCCTGTGGACCCGGGACCAGGCATCGTACGGCTGGCTGCAGGAGTACCTCGATGTCGCGAGATTTCGCATGCTGCTTCCCGAGGCCGCCGACCTCGAGGTCCGCCGGTACGAGCTGCCGAACCTCCGCGCGCTGAACTTCGTCGTGGTCGGCCTGCTGGGCCTGGGCGTCGCCGCCTCGACCCGGCCCGACCCGCAGGCCAAGGGCCTCGGCGAGTACCTGCGCTCCCGGCACGCCGACATCCCGGCCCGCCTGCTACCCCCAGACCCCTCATAACCGGTACCACCCTGTTCGGGTACGAGACTGTGTTCGCTAAATGCTGTGCCAGCAGCAATTAGCGCGCACACTCGGCACCGCCCGCCCGCAGGGGAGGCCGGTTCCGCCGGCTGTGGCTGGGAGGATCGTCAGCGTGGGCACTCGCGGTGTGGCGATATCGCTGTTTTCCGGGGCCGGCGGTCTCGATCTCGGTGCGGAGCAGGCCGGGTATGAGGTCCGGGCCGCGGTCGAGTGGGACGCCGACGCCGCGGCCACGATGGAGAAGAACTTTGATCACCTGGTCTCGCCCGTGATCCGCAGCGACATCCTCGCCACGCCCACCCGCCAGATCCTCGCGGCGGCGGGATTGAAGCGCGGCCAGCGGCCGGACCTGCTGATCGGAGGGCCGCCGTGCACGCCGTTCTCCAAGTCGGGCTTCTGGCTCGAGTGGAAGCGCGCGGGCCTCGATCCGGGCGCATCGCTCCTGCAGGCCTGCACCCGGGTCCTCGCCGAGGCCCGGCCCCGCAGGTTCGTTCTGGAGAACGTCTACGCGCTGACCTTTGACAACCGGGCCAGCAGGCCAGCGTACGAGCGCCTGCTGCGGGAGATCGACGCGGCCGGCTACCACGGCCGGGCCAGCGTCCTCAACGCCGCCGACTACGGCGTGCCTCAGGCCCGGCCGCGGCTGTTCATCGTCGGCGCCCCCAAGGACGTTCCGCTGCCTGGTCACCCCGCGCCTACGCACGGCGGGCTCTGGGAACGGCGGGTAAGCGGCGATCCGCGGCGGCCGCACGTCACCGCGGGCGAGGCCCTGGCCGGGCTGGCCGCCGATCCGGAGCCCCGGGAAGAGGTCAACGGCAGGTACGGGCACCTGCTGCCGGACATCCCGCCCGGCGACAACTACCTGTTCTACACCGACAGGCGCGGCCATCCCGCCCCGGTGTTCCGGTGGCGCGGCAAGTACTGGTCGTTCCTGCTCAAGCTGGCTCCGGACAAGCCTGCGCCGACGATTCAGGCCCGGCCAGGACCGTACATCGGCCCGTTCCACTGGGAGAACCGGCGCCTGCGGATGGCGGAGATCAGGCGGCTCTTCACCTACCCTGACGACTTCGAGCTGGTTGGCGGCCGCGCGTCGATCCAGGCCCAGCTGGGCAATTCCGTTCCGCCGCTGCTGGCCCAGACAGTCATCCGGGCTCTCGGCTAAAGCGCCGGCCCTCTACGGTTGCCTCATGGATGCACTCGACGTCGACGGCGCCTGGATCCTCAGTCCGCGTATCCACACCGACGAGCGGGGAAGCTTTCTCGAGTGGTTCCGCGACGCCGAGTTCGACGCGGACATCGGGTACCGCATGGACGTCGCCCAGGCCAACTGCTCGGTGTCCCGGCGCGGGGTCATCCGCGGTATTCACTTCTCGGATGTCCCGCCGGGCCAGGCGAAATACGTAACGTGCGCCAGCGGCGCGATCATCGACGTGGTCGTCGACCTCCGGGTCGGCTCCCCCGGCTTCGGGCGCTGGCAGGCGGTGCAGCTTGATGACCAGACGCGGCGCGCGCTGTTCATCTCCGAGGGCCTGGGCCACGCTTTCGTGGCGCTGAGCGACCAGGCCACGGTGCTGTACCTGTGCTCTACCCCGTACGCCCCCGCCCGTGAGCACGGCGTGCATCCGCTCGACCCGGCCATCGGCATCGCCTGGCCCGCTGACCTGGAGCGGGTCCTGTCCGACAAGGACTCCTCGGCGCCATCGCTAGCGGAAGCGCAATCGGCCGGGCTGCTCCCGGACTACGGCGAATGCCTGGCTTACACCGCGAAGCTACGCCGCGCCGGCCATACGGGCGGGGAAGCCTAACGGCCGGGCGCCGCCGTCTGTGGGCCGCCTGCCTTATCCCCGCACGCGGCGGCCAGCGCGGGAAAGGCTCGCTCCAGCGCCAGCCGCCAGTCGCCGATGGGCTCGATGCCGGCCGCGGCCCAGGCGTCGTGGCCGAGCACGCTGTAGCTGGGCCGGGGTGCGGGACGGACGTAGGCGTCGCTCGACGTCGGTCGCACCCGGGCCGGGTCGGCGCCCAGCAGCCGGAACACCTCGCGGGCCAGATCGAACCAGGTAGCCTCGCCGGAGCTCGTGGCATGGTAGACACCGGCGCGGGCCTGCGACCGGACCAGGGCGATGATCTGACCGGCGACGTCAACCGTCCAGGTCGGCTGGCCGCGCTGGTCATCCACGACGTCCACGGTCGGCCGCTCGCGCTCCAGCCGGATCATCGTCCGCACGAAGTTCGGCCCGTGCGCTCCGTACAGCCAGGCCGTCCGCACCACGTAGCCGGACTGGGGCAGCAGCTTAAGCACGGCCTGCTCGCCGGCCAGCTTCGACCGTCCGTACGCAGAACGCGGCCCGGCGGGGTCCTGCTCGGCGTAGGGCCGCCGCCCGTCCCCGGCGAACACGTAGTCGGTGGACAGGTGGACCAGCGGGATCTCGCGGGCGACGGGCCCGGTCCGGCCCCCGGCCGCGCAGCCCGCGGCCAGGTGGGCCGCGCCCGTCGCGTTCACGGCGAGAGCCTCGTCCTCGTGCGCCTCGGCGTCGTCTACCGCGGTCCATGCCGCGCAGTTCACCACGACGTCCGGCCCGCAGGCGCGCAGCGCGGCCCGGACGGCCGCGTCATCGGTGATGTCGAGTTCCCGGCGCGTGAGCCCCACCACGTCCTCGCCGGCCAGGGCGGTGATCAGGTCGCGGCCGAGCATCCCCCCGGCTCCGACGATGAGCCACCTGGTCACAGGCCCGCCTCAGGAGCCCGGAACGCGGCGAGCTCACGGCGCGCGTGCGGCGGGCTCACGGCGCGCTGGCGTCGACTTCAGCCGGGACCGGAGCCGGTTGTGACTGCTTCAGCGGTTCCCACCAGCGGCGGTTGTCCTGATACCACTGCACGGTCGCCTTCAGCCCCTCGCTGAACGGGACCCGCGGCGCATAGCCCATGCCCCGCAGCAGCGAGTCGTCCAGCGAGTAGCGGCGGTCGTGCCCCTTACGGTCCTCGACCTGG
>WNFI01028745.1_pt1 | contig 16619 bp, 16 predicted proteins | sample 5400471 | NCBI WGS metagenome assembly WNFI01 (sample SAMN13153348, study PRJNA577476) | soil metagenome | isolation source: 100 cm saprolite on Douglas fir-dominated hillslope | place: USA:California | collected 2013-09-17 | reverse complement strand
GAACTTGGTCCAGAAGCGCGAATAAATGAGGTGCAAGATGGCGTGCTCGACTCCGCCGATGTACTGGTCGATCGGGAACCAATACTTCGCCGTCGGAGTATCGAACGGACGGTCGCTGACACCCGGGCTGGTGTAGCGATAGAAATACCAGGACGAATCCACGAAGGTATCCATGGTGTCGGTCTCGCGCCGCGCCGTACCGCCGCACTTGGGACATGTGGCGTTCACAAACTCCGGAAGGCGCGACAACGGCGAGCTTCCCTGCAACGTGATCTCAACGTTCTCCGGCAAGATGACGGGAAGCTGGTCTTCAGGCACAGGCACCACGCCGCACTTCTCGCAATAGAGCATGGGGATCGGCGTGCCCCAGTAACGCTGGCGCGAAATTCCCCAGTCCTTGAGCCGGTACGTGGTTGTCTTTTTGCCAAAGCCATGCTCTTCGGCGAATGCGGTCATCTTGTCAATGGCTTCCTGGTTCGAAAGCCCGTTGTACTCGCCGGAATTGATGACCAAGCTGTCTTTGTGCGTGTAAGGAAGGACCGGGGGCTCGTCCTGTCCCTGCTCGGGCGGCTCTCCGGTGCGTCGCGGAAGAATGACGACGCGGATCTCAATCTCGTACTTTTGCGCGAATTCGAAATCGCGCTCATCGTGCGCCGGGACGGACATGATGGCGCCCGTGCCGTAATCCATCACGATGTAATTTGCCACCCAGATCGGGACCTTTTCCTGATTGAAGGGATTGACGGCGTAGCGTCCGGTGAACACTCCATGCTTTTCAATGGAGCCGATGTCGCCGGTTTCTTTCGCTTTGCGCTGTTCGCCGACCAACTCTTCCACTTTGGCATGCAGTCCAGGATCGTTGCCGATGAAATCGGTGACGAGCGGATGCTCCGGCGCAAGCTGAATGGAGGTTGCGCCGAAGATGGTGTCAATTCGCGTGGTAAAGACGGTGATCTTATCGCCGGCCGGGCCTGCCGGACCATCGAGGGCAAAATCCACCATCGCGCCTTCGCTGCGTCCGATCCAGTTGCGCTGCATGGTGCGCACTTTTTCCGGCCAGCCTGTGAGCTTCTCGATGTCGTTGAGCAATTCTTCCGCGTACTTCGTGGTGCGGACGAACCACTGCTCCAACTCGCGCTGCTCCACCTGGGTCTCTTCGTGGCGCCAGCAGCATCCGGCTACGACCTGCTCATTCGCGAGCACGGTCGCGCACTCCGGGCACCAATTCACCTTGCTCTTCTTACGGTAGGCGAGACCTTTTTCGTAGAGCTTCAAGAAAAACCACTGGTTCCAGCGGTAATACTCGGGCTGACAGGTCGCAAGTTCGCGCGACCAGTCGTAGGCAAAGCCCAGCCGGTTCATCTGCGACTTCATGTGCTCAATGTTGCTGAGCGTCCATTTGCGCGGCGGAACCTTGTTCTTGATGGCGGCATTCTCCGCCGGAAGCCCAAACGCGTCCCACCCCATGGGATGAAGCACGTTGTAGCCGTTCATCCACATGTAGCGCGCCAATGCATCGCCAATGGCGTAGTTGCGCACGTGTCCCATGTGCAGCGCGCCCGAAGGATACGGAAGCATTTCCAGCACATAGAACTTCTTGCGCTTGGTGCTGGCCGCGTCAGCGGCGTAGAGCTTGGGGTCCGCCTGCCAGTGGCCGTGCCACTTCTCTTCAATACCTTGCGGCTCGTAACGGGCTTCGCGCTGCTCGGTAGGATTACCGGTAATGTTCTGCGTCTCGGGCATAATTCGATCTCTAACTGACAACCAACGACTTCAATGTTTCTATGTTCCGCAAATCGTCTTTCGCTTCGTCAATCGGCGTTTCCGCAATGAACGCCGCATGCTTGGTCCGCGGATCATTCAATAGCCGGCGGAATGGCTCCAACCCGATCGTTCCCTTCCCGATATGCTCATGGCGATCTCGCTTTGAGCCTCGGGGATCTTTCGCGTCATTGCAGTGCCAGACAAATACATTGTTCAAGCCGATTGCTTCGTCCAACTTCTGCATTGTCTCCTGGTATCCGTCTTCGGAGACGATGTCACATCCGCTAACGTGGGTGTGGCATGTATCAATGCAGGCCCCCGCTGGACAGACTGTCTTCAATCGTTCCAGCAACTGCCCAACCTGCTCGAACGAACCGCCCAATGAAAACTCGGCTCCCGCGGTGTTCTCAATCAGCACTCGCAACCCGGACTCTTCCAGATCCAACCCCTGCGCTGCTTCTGCGATCGAAACCGCGACCAGTTCCAGGCCTTCTTCGCGGCTGCGTCCGCGAAACGATCCGGGATGCAGCACCTGAAATTCCGCGCCCAACGCCAGTGCCCGCTGTAACTCGCCGCGAAAAGCTTCCACCGACTTGCGATGAAATTCCGGCGTCACACTGGCCAGATTCACCAGATAGCTGGTGTGAATGGCCATGGGAACCAGATCATACTTCTCGCGAAGGCGGCGCATCTCCGCGCACTGTGCCTCCGTCAGGGAGTATGGCTGCCACTGCCTGGGACTGGAGGAAAATATCTGAAAAGTATTAGCCCCCAGCCGATAAGCCCGCTCAGCGGCGCTTTGCACTCCGCCAAACGTCGATGTATGGATCCCAATGCGTCGCGGCCCCGGCTTCGGCGGCTCACCCTCCGTCCACAGCAGCACGTCTTTCATGCTGAGCTTCTTACGCCCTGACTTCTGCGGCGGCATCACGCTAAACCATTGATTTTAACATGCTAGGAATGGGAGGTCGCCAGGCGGAAATTGATTCGAACAGTCATCGACGCGGGCCGGTTGGCAGCCGTAATGCCTGGAGAAGTGATTGGAAGTCCGCGGGCACTTCGCATTCAACGGAGATATTGTCTCGCGATCGTGGATGAACGAACTGAAGATGCCCGGCATGAAGAGCGACGCGAGCAATTCGCCGCTCCGACGCTTCTGCCGGATGATACTTTCTGTCTCCGATCACCGGATGGCCGATCGCCGAAAATTGCACCCGTATTTGGTTTTGCAAGCCTGTCACCAGCGTAATTCTGACGAGCGAAGCGGCACGAAGGGGACGCTCAACCGAATACTTAAGTTCAGCGCGAGCAGCCGTGGAATCCCTCTCGGTGGTCAACTCTTGAAACATTCCTTCACGACGAAAATAGTGAACGAGTGTTCCTTCTTTGATTCCGAGATGCCCGCGCACGACAGCGAGATACTGCCTTACCGGAGTATGACCGAGAAATTGTCGAATGAGGCTGATGGTGTGTCAGAGCCTCTCACGGGCACACTCGGAAGTCCTGCGGGTTTATTGACGACCACAACAGCATCGTCTTCGTAGAGCACGTTAAGCGCCGACGAGGAACGACCTTGCCGCCTTCCCTGCTTTCCTGAACGGTGACCGCCCTTGTGTGGACGTTTCTTCATTGCATGGTCCGTCGATATGTTACCAACTTCTGTGCGGGTCGCCAGGCCAACGTGTTCGTCCCAGCGCAGGCCGGTCCAGAAACCCGCACTATCGTTGCGGCGCAGCATTAATCGAAGTAAACTAAGCACTTAAGAGGTCCTGAGTCTCATGCTGGTAGTGATGCGCGCGCACGCAACGGAAGAGCAGGTGCGCGCGGTTTGTGAAAAGATCGAGTCCCTTGGCTATCGCGCTCATCCCATTCCTGGCGAGCAGCGGACCGCCATTGGCATTACCGGCAATCGTGCCGCGGTGGAACCCGGAAGCCTGGAAGAGATGTCCGGGGTGCAGGAAGTCATCTACGTCACCAAGCCCTACAAACTGGTCAGCCGCGACGTAAAGGAAGAAGATTCCGTCATCCGCTTTGCCGGTACCGATGCCAGTTTTGGCGGGCGCGATCTTGGAATCGTCGCGGGCCCTTGCGCTATTGAATCTCGCGAGCAGGCGTTTGCCGTGGCCGAGCATGTGGCAAAGGCCGGAGCGCGCTTCTTTCGCGGCGGAGCTTACAAACCGCGCACATCCCCATATGCGTTTCAGGGACTCGGGCTCGACGCGCTGAAGATCATGGCGGAGATTCGCGAGCGCTACGGCTTGCGCATCATTACCGAGGCCATTGATCACGAGTCGCTTGATCTGGTCGAAGAGTATGCCGACGTCATCCAGATTGGCGCACGCAACATGCAGAATTTTTCCCTGCTCAAGAAAGCCGGCAAGACGCGCAAGCCGGTGCTGCTGAAACGCGGGATGTCCGCCACGCTGGAAGAGTTTCTTATGGCCGCGGAATACATCATGAGCGAAGGAAATTACGAGGTCATCCTGTGCGAGCGCGGTGTCCGGACCTTTGCCGATCACACGCGCAACACTCTCGACCTCAGCATCGTGCCCGCGGTGCAGCGCCTGAGCCATTTGCCGATCGTGGTTGATCCCAGCCACGGGACGGGAAAGCGCAACAAAGTGCTCCCACTTTCGCGCGCTGCGGTTGCGGTGGGCGCGGACGGTTTGCTGGTAGAAGTCCATAACGATCCTGACCACGCCCTTTCTGACGGAATGCAGTCGATCTTCCCTGCCCAGTTCGATGAGCTCATGACCGAGGTGCGGCAGATTGCCGCCGTGGTGCGCCGGAATGTCCAGGAGCCGCTGCCTCTACCTTCACTGGCCAAGGCCGCAGGATAATTTGCGCTCGCCTGCACGCCATCTTGCAGCACTGGGTCTCCTGCTGGCGCTCACGCTCAGCGCCTGCAATGACGTTCCTGAACCCAGCGCCAACTACCACGAATACGCGTACGTCACCAACGGTCTAAGTAATACGGTCAGCGTCGTGGACCTGCGCGCGCTGAGTGTGCTGGCCACGGTTACCGTCGGCAAGAGTCCTACCGGTATCGCGGAGAACCCGAAACGCAACGAGATCTACGTTGCCAACACTGAATCCAACAGCGTCAGTGTGATCGATGCCGAGAGCAATAAAGTAGTGTCAACCATCGGAGTGCATCGCGCGCCCTATTTTGTGAGCGTCTCCGCCGATGGCACGCGCGCCTACGTGGCCAATTCTGGCTCGGCCAATGTGTCAGTGATTGATCTGGCGGCGCGCAAGGTCATCAAGACCATTCCCGTTGGCAATGGCAGCGACTTGGCGCGAGTGACTCCCGACGGCACACTGGTTGTGGTCGCCCTGCGGCTCGAGGATTCCGTCGGCATTGTTGACGCAAGCTCGCTCGCGCTGCGCTCCAAGATCAAGGTCTGTCCCAAACCGGGGGACTTCACTATCCTCGCCGACTCCAGCAAAGTTTTTGTGACCTGTCCTGCGTCTAACCAGGTCGCCGTGATTGATTTAAAGAACGGCAAGCTGCTTACGCTGCTGGACGTGGGCAGGACGCCGATCTATGTCGCGCTGAAGCCCGACGGCGGCGAGGTATTTGTCTGCGACTTCGATTCGAGCTCCATTTCCGAAGTAACCGCGAGCCTGAACGAGGTAAGCCACACCTTCCTGATCGGCAAACAGCCGGTGCGCGCGCTGGTTTCCCCGGACAATACCTACCTCTACGTCACTAATTTCGGGTCTGACACGCTTGCCGTCTACAACATTGATAGTGGACATTTGTCCACTTCGGTAGACGTCGGCAGCCGTCCCGAGGGCCTGATACTTTCTCCCAATCAACTTCGGCTGCTGGTGGTGAACACGATCAGCGGCGATCTTTCGGTCTTCGAATTGACCGGCGTCAAGGGCCAGCCGCGTCCCGAAGCTCCCATGCTTGCAACCATGGTGCCTTTGGGCAAGGGTCCGCGCGCCATCGCGGTAAAAGCCTTTGTCAGCCCGCACTAGCGTGCCTAAAGTATCTTGCGATCCTGCCGATAAGCTATCAGGCCCTCTTTTGGCATGGGCCCAGGAGGCCTCATTTTGGCGACCAGCCTTAGGAAAAGTCTCGCGACCAACGCGGTTGCGCCGGCAAGCAACAGCCGTCTTCTCACTCACGCCGCTCACGGCGCCGACCCGCTAGGCACCGTGCTTCTGGTCGAAGACGAGGAGAGCGTACGCGAAATTGCGTCTCTAATGGTTTGCACTCTGGGTTATCACGTGATCTCCGTGGCTAGCGGGGCCGAAGCTATCCAGGAGTTCCGCAATACAAAAGAACGCATCGATGTAGTGATAACCGACGTGCTCATGCCGAGCATGAATGGTTCGCTGCTCGCTGCAACTCTCCGGGGGATGGACGCCACAGTCAAGATCGTTTTCATCTCGGGATATTTCCCCGAAACGTTGCAGCTGCCCCGGGACGCCATCAGCCTTCAGAAGCCCTTTTCCCGCAGCACACTGGCCGCCAAATTGGCAGAGGCCATGGAAACGACCGTAACTACTCCAATCCCAGACCACCATCCACCGACAATATCTGCCCGGTAACAAAGTGCGGAGCTGCCGCGAAGTAGAGTACAGAGCTCACAACGTCGGCTTGCGTGCCGTTTCGCCGCATAGGCGTTTTCTCGGCAAAGCGTTTGAAAGCCGAGGCGTCACCGGTTCCGTCGGCCAAGTCAATCATTCCGGGAGCAACGCAGTTTACCGCGATCTCCGGCGCAAGCGCCTTGGCCATCACTTTGGTCAGCATGTGCAGCGCGGCTTTAGAAGAACAATAGTGCGCGTGCGTGGCCCACGGATGTTCTCCGCCCAGCGAACCAATATTAATGATCCTGCCGTGGCTCTGGCGCAAGGCGGCCAGACAACGCTGTGACACGAGAAACGGCCCGCGGACATTCACCGCGAAAATGTCGTCCCACTGTTCCTGGCTAAGATTCTCAAACTTGGTGACTTCAAAACGGCCGGCGTTATTGATGAGAACATCAATCTTGCCAAACCGTTTCAGTGTTGCCTCCACCGCCGCGGCAATACTCTGCGAATCGCGCACGTCGCAGCGGATGGAAAGGCCTTCCCTGCCCATGGCTTTGATAGCAGCCAGAATTTCCCCGGCCTCTTCCGCCGATTGCAAATAGGTGAACGCGACCTGCGCGCCCGCTTCCGCTGCGGCCAGAGTCATGGCCTTCCCGAGGCGGTGCGCGCCGCCGGTCACCAATACCGTTCTGTCTTTAAGTTCAGTCACGGGATGCAATTGTACTGTGAAGCGGCGCTTTCCCTTTTTTGAAGCTGAATCTTTTTGGCCTTGCTCATTATCCAATGAGTCGATGGACACCAATATTAGTTTCGTTTCTTTGCCTTCAGAACTCAGCGACACTTCTGAAGCACAGGCCATGGATGCCTATTCGCGCGTGGTCACAAGCGTTGTCGATTCCGTAAGTCCCGCAGTTGTCCGTATTCAGGTCGAGATGGCCGGACGGCGCGGAGGCGGAGGCTCCGGCTTTGTTTTGACGCCCGACGGATTTATTCTCACCAACAGTCATGTCGTCCACAAGGCGGAAAAGATCAAAGTCTCGACGCCGGATTCGGGCGAATTCAACGCTCAACTTATCGGCGAAGATCCGGACACCGATCTCGCCCTCTTGCGCATCGATGCTCCCATTCTGCAAGCAGTCAAGCTGGGAGATTCCCGCAAGATCCGCGTTGGCCAGCTCGTGGTGGCCATCGGTAATCCCTACGGCTTCCAATACACCGTGACTGCCGGCGTGGTCAGCGCTCTGGGACGCACGCTGCGGTCGCAGTCCGGACGGCTGATTGAAGACGTCATCCAGACCGACGCCGCCTTGAACCCGGGAAATTCCGGCGGACCTTTGGTCAATGCCCAGGGCGAAGTCATCGGAGTGAACACCGCGACCATTCTTCCGGCCCAGGGACTCTGCTTTGCGATTTCCATCAGCACCGCGGAATTCATTGCCACCAAGCTCATTCGCGAAGGCAAGGTCCGGCGCAGCTTCATCGGCGTGCAGGCCCAGACAGCGCCCCTGAACCGGAATATCGCTCGATACCACGAGCTTCCCTCGGCCACGGGCGCGTTGGTACTGACCGTTGAACCGGGAAGCCCTGCGGCGAGCGCTGGTTTGCAGGAGGGCGATGTCATTGTCGAGCTGGCCGGCGAATGCGTGGAGGGGGTGGACGTTTTGCACCGTCTCCTCAATGAAGACAAGATCGGCGTTCCGACGGAATTCACTCTCCTTCGCGGTTCGCGCAAGTTGAAGGTCAACGTTTTGCCGGCAGTACGATCCGCATAGTAAATTCGTTGCCATGACATCACGCCTGAATTCCCAGCCAGTACGCGAGCACCACAATCGATAGAACGCCGAACGAAACCAGCGCGTACTTCAGATCGCGTTCGCGCAGAAACTGGATTCCGGCCACAATGATCCGCAACACAGGCGTTGCCAGTAGAACCACCACACCTGCTTTCGCCAGCATTGTTGCCCAGGCAAACACCGGTGTCAGGAGCACGCCGGCAAGTATCAGCACGAACGACGTGTAGGCACCCGCCTTCAACGTGAGCGCGAGAATGTGGTCGGTTGCCGAGCTTTCGCGGCTCATCGAAAACCTCCGGCCATCAGTTTGTAAACCATTTCCACTGCCAGCCATCCGGTAACGCCGATCAGCAATACCAGAATGTAAAAAGACCGAACTCGCGGCGCCAGGCGCGCGCCCAGCAGCGATCCGGCAAAGACTCCGGCTACCAATGGCGCCGCTACTAATACGTTGATGTCTCCGCGTCCCCAATAAACGTAAGCGCTGGTGGCTGCAGTTACGCCGATCATGAAGTTGCTGGTTGCCGTGGCCACACGCAACGGCACCTTCATAAATAGATACATGACCGGAACTTTGATTGGACCTCCGCCAATGCCTAACAGTCCCGAAAACCCTCCTGCAATCAACGAGGCCGCAAGCCCGAGCGGATAATTCTGGGCTTTGTAGTCTGGGATCAATGTTTCGTGTTCCTGCTGGCGCGATCCCCATGCCTTCTTCACCATCGACATCGCGCTATACGCCAGGAAACACGCGAAGAGCGCGGCGAGAGTGCGGCGGTTGGTATGATGGGCCACCAGCGCGGCAATCAGCGCTCCCAGGGTCGTCGCCAGTTCCAGCGTCATTCCCAAACGAATATCAGTAACGTGGCGCTCGACATACTGCGACGACGTAGCGGTGGAGGTTGCGATCACTGACACCAGGCTGATGCCGATAGCTTCATGTATCGGCAAACCAAAGTAGATGGCCAGCAACGGTGTGATGATGATTCCTCCCCCAACACCGGCGAGCGCACCAAAGCCGCCGGCGCCAAAGCCAATCAGCAAAAGCACAAGCGCTGATGCCAGGCTCATTCGGCGTCTCCCGCAAGCAAGACGATCGGGTCTTGCCGTTTTGCATCGGCGTCCGAGAGCAAGACTGCGCCTACTGATCCCAAAACCACGACCATGGCCACGATCATCAACAACGGCACAGCCTCATGTCCGAACAGGGAGCCCTCAACGACCGCAATGATTGGAACAACCAAGGTCAATGTCGAAAGCTGATAGGGCTGCATGTGCTTCAGCAACCAGTAGTAGATGGCGAATGCCGCCGCTGATCCGAATACCGCAAGGAACAGGAGTGCTATCACTGATGTCCGCGACCACGTGGTCGTACGATGCGATTCCAGGGCCCAAGTCCCCCAGAACAGCACGACGCATCCGAAGAGTGATTGCAGTCCCGTGGAAATGACCGGATCAATATCGTGCAGTCTGGTCTTGGCGTAAACCACTGACCACGCGCTCATCACAACAGCAGACAGCACAGCCAAACCGCCCAATACTGTGCGCGAACTGGCGGTGAGTTCCCCTCTCCAAAAAAGGCTCGCCAATCCGCCGAAAGCCAGCAGCAGCGCAAAAACGGCTTTGCGGGGCACGGTGCGATGCAGCATCAGCGGCGTCATGAGCGCCACAACCAGAGGCATAGCTGAGAACAACAGCGCGCCTATGGAAGAAGACACATACTGCTCGGCCCAGAACAACAGCCCATAAGGAACGCCGATCACAGTAAAGCTCAGCAACCCAATCGCATTCCATTGCTGCCGGCCTTGCGGCCATTTTGCCTTGCGAAAGAGAAGCGATGCCAGCAGCAGGATCGCCGCGATCAGGAAGCGGAGCGCCGCGGCTTTCAGCGGCGGAACTTCCTTCACCGCAACCCGCATCGCCAACCAGGTACTTCCCCAGATGAGGCAGAGCGCGAGATAGCCCAACATCTGCGCACGAGTGAACGTTGTGTTGGCGCTGGACATGGACGGAACAGTTTATCGGATCGTCTACGCGTCCGCGATGCGGTTGATGCATGTAAAAAGGCCACCGAGTTCGGTGGCCTTTTTTACTTTGTAGACTTAGTGCGAGCCACCGCCGCCACCGCGCGGTCCGCGATCGCCGCCTCCGCCTCCGGGACGTCCGCCGCGTCCACGACGCCTGCGTCCGCCACCCCCGCCGCCTCCGCCATAAGGAGGACGGTCGCCGCGCGGACGGTCAGGACGTGGAGCCGTATGAACGGTCTCGCGGTTGGCTTCTTCGCGATTGAAGTTCGGCTCGTCATCGTTTTCCGGGAAATCGCCGCCGCCTTCGATGGTGATGGTCTCTTCACCTTCTCCGCCACCTTGGCCTTCCGGAGAACCCTCAGGTGACTGGGCGAAAGGCGATGGTATGCCGCCTCCGCCGCCACGGTCCTCTGTCTCGCCGCCGCTGCTAGCTGCCATCTTGGCGCGCTGCTCTTTCAGGATCGCTTTGCGCGACAGCTTGATGCGGTTGCCTTCCATGGCCAGCACTTTGACCAGCACCTGATCGCCTTCTTTCAGCTCGTCTTTCACTTCCTTGACCCGGTGCTCGGCGATTTCGCTGATGTGCAGCAGACCGTCGGTGCCGGGAATGATCTCCACGAAGGCGCCAAACTCGGCCAGGCGAACGACCTTGCCCAGATAAGTCTTGCCTACTTCGGGAACGGCCGTGAGGTCGTTGATCATCTGAATGGCTTTTTGCGCGGACGGGCCATCGCTGGAAGCAACGTTGACTTTGCCGGTATCGTCCACGTCGATCTTGACGCCGGTCTGGTCGATGATGCTGCGAATCATCTTGCCGCCGGGGCCAATCAGGTCGCGGATCTTGTCCGTAGGAATGTGCAGGGTGTAAATGCGCGGAGCGAAGTTGGAGATGTCCTGGCGTCCGCCGGTGATCGTCTCTTCCATCTTGTCGAGAATGTAGAGCCGGCCACGGCGCGCTTGCTCCATGGCTTCGTGCATGATCTGGGACGTGATGCCGATGACCTTGATGTCCATCTGCAGCGCGGTAATTCCTTTGCGCGTGCCGGCGACTTTAAAGTCCATATCGCCGTAGTGGTCTTCCGCTCCGGCAATGTCGGTGAGGATGGCGTAGGAGTCCGGCTCTTTCACCAGACCCATGGCCACTCCGGCCACAGCGGAGGAGAGCGGCACGCCGGCGTCCATCAGCGATAGCGAAGCTCCGCAGACTGACGCCATGGACGATGAGCCGTTCGATTCCAAAATGTCAGAAACCACGCGCATGGTGTAAGGCCATTTGTCGTCGGTGGGCAGGACCGCGGTGATGGCGCGTTCCGCCAGTGCACCGTGACCGACTTCCCGGCGTCCTACCCCGGTCATGCGGCCCACTTCACCCACCGAGAACGGCGGGAAGTTGTAGTGCAGCATGAAACGTTTTCTGGTCTCGCCTTCAAACCTCTCGATGCGCTGAGCATCGTCCGGCGTTCCCAGCGTGGTGGTGACCAGCGCCTGGGTCTCGCCGCGGGTAAACACGGCAGAACCGTGGGTACGCGGCAGCACGCCGACTTCAATCGAGATCGCGCGGATCTGATCAAATGCACGTCCATCCGGACGTTTGCGCTTGTGCGTGACGAGATCGCGGAAGATGCGCTCACGCAACGCCTCATAGTAGTGAGACAGTTTGCGCTTGGCTTCGTCGTCGTCTTCAGGAAGCTCGGCTTTGAGCCCGTCTTTGATTTTCTTGACCAGTTCGTAGCTCTCGAGCTTGGGATGCTTGCCGGTATCAAGAGCATCGGCGAGTTGTTTGCCGACCTTCGAACTGAGCTGGTCGTAGTAAGTCTGATCGAACTCCACGGGAGGCACAGCGCGCTTGGCCTTGCCGCCGCGAGATACTAGATCGGTAATCGCTGCACAAATTTTCTTGATCTGCTCGTGGGCAAATTCGATTGCGCCAAGCACCTGGTCTTCGGAAACTTCTTTCGCGCCCGACTCCACCATCACGATGCCTTCGGCCGTACCGACGACCATGATGTTCAGCAAGCTGTCCTTCATTTCTGGATAGGTCGGATTCACGATGTATTGATCGTTCACAAAGCCAACGCGTATGGCGCCGACTGGTCCGCCAAACGGAATATCGGAAAGCGTGAGAGCGGCGGATGCGGAGTTAATGGCGAGAACGTCAGGATCATTTTCCGCGTCGGCGGAGAGCACCAGGGAAATAACCTGGGTCTCATTGCGGAAGCCTTCGGGAAAGAGTGGGCGGATAGGACGGTCAATCTGGCGGGCGGTCAGGATTTCACGTTCGCTGGGACGGCCTTCACGCTTAATAAAGCCGCCGGGGATTCGTCCACCGGCGTAGGTATATTCGCGATAATCAACGGTGAGCGGGAAAAAATCGATTCCCTCGCGTGGGTCGGGCGAGCAGCATGCGGTGCCAAGCACCACGTTATCGCCGAGCCGGACAATAACCGAGCCCTGTGCTTGTTTGGCCAGATGTCCGGTTTCAAAATGGAGAGTTTTGCCGCCTGCAAGTTCAACAGTGGCTGTTTGTTTCATGTAATTCCTCGTTTCCTAGAAGGCCCATCAGCATTGTGGGTTGAGTAAGAGCATCGTGGGACAGCGGGTCTACGGGAGATACACTTCTCCCGTCAGCGCGAAACTCCGGTGAATTTGACCGTGAGCGAACCGCCTACTTGCGGATCCCAAGTTTCTGGATGACGTCTTTATAGCGCTCAGTATCGTATTTCTTCAGATAGTCGAGCAGGCGGCGACGCTTGCTCACCATCATGAGAAGGCCGCGCCGGGAGGCGTGGTCCTTTTTGTGGGTCTTGAAGTGCTCCGTCAAATCGCCAATCCGTTCGCTCAGAATTGCAATCTGGACTTCTGGGCTCCCGGTGTCTGACTCATCCCTACGGTAGCGGTGAATGACCTCTGTTTTTTGCTCTCTCGCTAACACTAAACTGGTGCACTCCTAATCTAAATCTTGTCCTTATAGTGACTTGAAAAGATTAACACGCAGGAACGAGGCTGTAAAGGTTACGGCTAAGGAGGATTCCGGGCCCGATTCACGACGGTCACCAGATCGATTCCGCTGGGTTTCCCGATGACACGCGATGGTGGCGACCGCGGCGGTCCCCTACTTCCCTTGCTTTTTGACGGGATATCAAGTAAGTTGCGGCTTCATTCCACTCCCTGACAGCAAGAGGTTCCAATGTTCTGTTCAAAGTGCGGCGCTCAGATTGACGATCAGGCGCAGTTTTGTCCGCAGTGTGGGACGACATCTCCGGTCATGGCCCAGCCCCCGGCTCCGCCGCCCGGCCCTACGACGCAGCAGCCGCCCTATGCGGCCCCAGGGCAATATGTCCCGCAATATACTCCGCAGCCACCGACCGATGGTCAGGCAACGGCGAGTCTGATTCTTGGCATTCTTTCCGTGACTGTTCTTTGCGGCATTGCCGGGATTCCTGCCATCATTCTGGGGCATCTTGGGCTTTCCAAAATAAAGAAGAGCAACGGCCAGTTGAAAGGCGAAGGCCTGGCGCTGGCTGGCCTGATCATGGGCTACTTCAGTCTTGTCCTTACTTTGCTGTTCGTTGCCGCTATCGCCGTTCCAAATCTGATGAGATCCAGGCAGCAAGCCAATGAAGCCGCGGCGGCTGCGACCGTGCGCACGCTCAACACGTCGGAAGTTACGTACTCCACTCTTTATCCCGACCAGGGCTACGCTCCCAATCTGGCGGCCATGGGGCCGGGGGCGAGCGCAACCTGCACTCCGTCAACCAGCCACGCCTGCTTGATTGATTCGACGTTGGCATGCAGCAGTTCCACCTGGTGCGTGAAAGACCAGTACAAATACAGCGCGGTGGGAATTGGCACTCCCGCCGCAAGCGAATACGTGATCACCGCTACCCCACTGAACAACAGCGCGGGCACGAAGAGTTTTTGTTCCACCGCGGACGGCGTCGTTCGCTTCAAGTATGGGAGCGTAGCCAGCCCGCTCACTTCAGCGGAAGACTGCCAGACCTGGACCCCAATATAGTCCGCGGCGAAACCGCAATCGTCAGCCATGAGTCCTCTTTGCTTACAAACGCCCAGGCTTCTCTTGGTGGCTGCCACGCTGGAACACGCGCTGGCGGAAGGCGAGCACCTGGCCAAACTCAGCGCGCTGCTGGGCGCTGAGGTCCCACCGACCTGGCCTCCGCCGTTGAATGACGATCAGTCGCACGCCTGGTTTACCAACCGTCTGCGCGCAGACCCGGCCTCGGTTGGCTGGTCGATGTGGTATTTCCTGCTCGAGCGTCCCGGCCTGCGCCGCCTGGCGATCGGCAATGGCGGACTCAAAGGACGTCCCAGCGTCGACGGCACGGCCGAGATCGGCTACTCCCTCATGCCGGCCTTTCATCGCCAGGGCCTCGCGCCGGAAGCAGTCAGCGCGCTGATCGGGTGGACCTTCGAACATCCCGAGATCACACGCATCATCGCGCACACGCTTCCCGATCTGCGAGGATCCATTCGCGTGCTCGAAAAAAGCGGATTCACATTCACCGGCCCAGGCGAAGAGCCGGAGACCATTGCCTACGAGCTAAAGCGCGCGGATTGGGAAGCGCGGCGGGGGCAATAGATGATGTTCGTGGAATGACGCAGCTCAGACAAAAATCCTAATTCGATCCAGACCGTTGATTTCGGCAATGCTCTGAACACTAGATGGTGTACGGGCACTATTCCCAAGACATCAAATAGAATAGGAGCAGGAGATCATTTATGGCAGCTCTAGATTGGTCCCAATGCCCAGCCGTGGAAAGCGTTCCCGGCAAACTAAGTGGCGCGTGGGTTCTGCGAGGCACGCGCATGCCTGTGGCAACGATCTTTGAAAATCTTGAGGCTGGAGCCAATATCGATAACATCGTGGAGTGGTTTGAGGGACTGGATCGTGAGCAGGTGAAAGCCGTCATCGAATTCGCGGCCCGCAGTCTTCAGGTACCAGCATAAGAGCTAAATGCGTATCCTATTTGATCAGGGGACGCCTATTCCCATCCGGCAGTTCCTCAAAGACATTTTGTCTCAACCGCGTCACAACAAGGCTGGGACCGTCTAAGTAACGGTGAGCTACTCGTTGTTGCTGAGGCTGATGGATTTGAGCTTCTGCTCACGACCGACAAGAATATCTCGTACCAACAGAACCTGGCTGGACATCGGATTGCCATCGTGGTGATCGGCCATCCACAATGGCCTGTGTTGCAACGATATGTGCAGGCCGTCGTGGAAGCGATCAACGAAGCCAAGCCTGGAAGCTACTGTGTTGTGGAAATCCCTTTGCAGTAGAACAGGAATATCACAGTTACTGCCATCTGCTGCGCCAGTCATTGTTGCCAACCTCCGCCCAAAGCCCGGTAGAGCTGCACCAGAGCTGTGAGTTCGTTACCCTGCGCCTGAGCCAGCGTTAACTCGGCCGAGAAATAGTTCGTATTGTTCGTCAGGACTTCCAGGTAGTCCGTAGTCCCCGCTTTGAAGCGCACTTCGGACAGCCGAGCCGCATCCTGGGCAGCTTCCACCAAGTGCTCCTGCTGTATCCGGAATTCCCGGTCCTTGCGGTAGGCAATCAGCGCGTCGGAAACATCGCGAAACGCTCCCTGTATGGTCTGTTGGTAGGTCAGGAGCGTCTGCTCGCGCTGTGCCTCTGTAAGACGCAGGTTAGACTTGAGTCTTCCTCCCTGGAATATTGGTTGAGAAAACGATCCAACCAGATTCCAAATGCCAGCCGGTCCTGTAAACAGATTGGTGAGTGCCGGACTCTGATAACCAGCAGTGCCAGTCAACGAGATTTGGGGGAAGTACGCTGCTCTGGCAACGCCGATCTGCGCATTGGCAGCGACCAGGTTTTGTTCGGCTTGCAGAATGTCTGGCCGCCGTTCCAACAATGCCGAAGGAAGGCCAGCCGGTACCTCAGGCGCATGTGGTTGCTCGGTGAGCTTCAGCCCCCTGGGAACGTCGCCGGGATTGTTTCCCAGGAGAATGCTTATGGCATTTTCATCCTGGGCAATCTGTCGCTCAAGATCAGGGATCTGCGCGGCGGCCGTATAAACCAGTTGCTCCGATTGCCGCACATCCAGTAGTGAATTGAACCCATGTTGTTCCAGGGTCTGAACCAACTGCAATGAGCCCTGGCGGGAATTCAGCGTACGTTTCGAAATCTCCAGTTCCAGATCGAGTTGCCGAAGCAAGAAGTAGTTGCTGGCGACGTTCGCTACCAACGTCGACATCACTTCCTTTTGTGCCCATTCGCTCGCCAGCAGATTCGCCCTTGCCGATTCAGTGGCACGGCGATACCTTCCCCAGAAATCGAGATTCCACGACGCGGAGCCGTCCAGTTGCCCTCGCGTAATCTCGAAGGACGGGATGGGCCCGCTTTTAGCGTTTTGCTGGCTGGTAATGTTGCCGCCAGCGCTGAGAGAAGGAAGTTGATCGGCACGCGTGATTCCAAGCTGGGCCTGGGCCTGGAGCACCCGCGTCGCGG
>WNFI01214943.1_pt2 | contig 16624 bp, 10 predicted proteins | sample 5400471 | NCBI WGS metagenome assembly WNFI01 (sample SAMN13153348, study PRJNA577476) | soil metagenome | isolation source: 100 cm saprolite on Douglas fir-dominated hillslope | place: USA:California | collected 2013-09-17 | reverse complement strand
CGTCCCGCTCAGCGCGTGCGACGGGAACGCCTCTTCGGGATAGGGCTCTCCGGGACGAGCCGCAATCGAGTGATCGGTAAGCGCAGCATGCGTGATGGTGGTTATATCGCGCTTGGGCATGTGGCAGGTCGCGCAGGCGACAGCCGGGCTCTTGCGCAGACGCGCCTCGACCGGCACTGTACAGTTCTCGGGGCGGTGGCATCCCAGGCACTTGTTCCGGTAAAACGCCTCGGCTTCCCGCGCGGCGGGCTGTGAATGCGGGCTGTGGCATGTGACGCAACGGAGCTTGCCGTCGCTGGCCCGGAAGCACTTGCTGAGCGTCATGGCGAAATGGTGCTCCAGCAGGACCGATTGCGGCGGCGAGTCGCGATGCAGCGGCACCTTGAAAATCGCGGTGACATTGTCCAGCGGAGTCCCCGGCCGGAAATCCTGTTCCTGCTTCCCCGGCTGGACCACGCGAACGTCGCCGCCCTGGTGGCACTTCATGCAGATATTGTCGGCCAGCCATCCTGGCAGGCGCGCGGGGTTCACGATATTAGAGTCGGCGCCTGCGGCTGGGGCGCGCCCGGTCTGCCTCTCGGCAACGTGCCGCTCGCCGGGGCCGTGGCAGGTTTCGCACCCCACGGCCAGTTCCGCCAGCGGCGGATCCCGATAAGCGCCTGCGCGGCCCGGCACGGGCTGCGGCCGCCCGCTGTGGCAGCCGATGCATTGCGCCAGAATCGGCCGGCCAAACCCGTCATTGCGCACTTCGTAACCGGGCGAGAGCCCCCAGGCTCGCGGCCGCGTGTAATACGTCAGTGGCGCCTCGAACAAGTGGCCATCGCGCTGGACTACAAAACCGTAGCCGTTCTCGCCCGCTCCAAGCACGTAGGCAAGCGGCCACGTTTGCCGAAAAACTTCCTTTCCGCCGCTGTCGACGCCGTACTGGCCCTGGTAGAGCTTTCCTTCTTTCCGAAACACTTCGAAGAATTGCCCGGTTTTCTCATCAAGCAACGAAAAGGGCACGGGAAGACGATCGAGGAGCGACTTGTCGTCTCCCGGAACCACCGAGCGTCCCATGCCCGTCTTGATATAGCTGGAAAAAATCGACGGGTGACATGCCCCGCAGACTTTTGAGCCAACATAGCGTGCGCTTGCGGCCGCGTTGGCCGAAGAGGCTGCCTGGCCAGCGCGAGGCGCCGGGGTTTGGCGTGCAGTCTGGCCGGCTGCGACCGGCAAAACGCACATTACAGTACCGAACAAGAGGACTGTGACCCCAACCGACTTCATGCGGCCCGTTTCGCCGCCCAGTCGAAGCTGCCCGGCCGATGAGTGTGCAGGCGTCTTAAACCGATCATCAGTGCACTCTTCGATTTCCCGATTGTACAGCTGAAGTGGGTCTGTTAACTCTTTCAATCAAGGGTCACCCTGAGATTCGCCGGGGCGAAATTTCTTGACAATGGAATGGGGTCGATATAACATCATGAACCAGTTGATGATGGGACGGCTGTTGTCCCGAGCGGGACAACTCACATGTAACTGGCTGGAGACCCAACTGATCTTGCGGTAGTGGGGTCAGGACTTTAGGAGGACGAACGAAATGCAAAACGCGCAGCTGCGCTCTGGTGTGAAAGTCGATAAGAGATCAAGATCGGAGACAGAATTGGCTTCGTTTCGTGGATCTTTTTTTTGTCGCCTAATTCGACACGAGTCGATTCAACAGCTCAGGGCTGGCGCTTTTTTGGCTTCGTTCCTCTTTCTTACCTGGGCGCTCTCCGGAACGAACGCCTATGCTCAGGCGGTGTACGGCAGCATCGCGGGGACGGTCTACGATTCTTCTGGCGCCGGCGTCCCCAAGGCCGCCGTCACGATTACGGATCTGTTACGCAATGTTACCTACTCGACCGCCACCAACGAATCGGGCAATTATAGTCAGACCCATCTGATCATCGGGCGCTATCGGGTGCGCGTGGAACTAGCAGGCTTCAAGGCTGCGGTACAGGAGAACGTGGCCCTGGCGGTGGACACCGTCACCACGGTGGATATAACGTTGCAGCCCGGCGATTTAAGCCAGACTATCGACGTCCGGGAGGAAGTCCCGCTCCTAAAGGCTGAACGCACGGATGTGGCCACAACTTTGAGCGAAAAGTCGGTGGCGGACCTGCCCAGCATCAACCGGAACTTCACCACGTTTCTGCTCCTCACTCCAGGAACCATTCAATTCAACTGGAACGACACTTCAACGGAAAATCCGCAGGGTGGGATCGCGGTGAACGTCAACGGCCAACATTTCACCGGCGTGGGCTATCTTCTGGACGGCACCGACAACCGCGATTTCATGTACGGCAATATGATCGTCGTCCCGGACCTCGATTCAGTGGTTCAGGCCAAAGTCACCAGTGCCAACTACCATGCCGAATTTAGGCAGGCCAACGCACGCGTCGTGACTACTTCCACCAAGTCCGGCAGCAACGACCTGCATGGCAGCGCATTCATGTTCCGCCGCAACGATTTAACGCAGGCCCGCGATCCTTTCACGCAATCGGTTCCTTTCGACGCCAGCGGCAAGCTTCTCCCACAAAGCCTCTGGAGCCAGTTTGGCGGATCTGTCGGCGGACCCATCATCAAGAATAGGACCTTCTTTTTCGGCGACTATCAGGGGACCCGCGCCAAGGACGCCGGTTCTATCCTGATGCGGGTTCCCACGGCGGCTGAGCGAACCGGCGATCTGTCCGCCTTGGCGGCTGCTTCCGGGCAAAACATCTATGATCCCTTGAGTGGCGCAACTCCGGCAGACCGGCAGCAGTTCACCGGCAATGTAATCCCCAATGGCCGTCTCTCACAGCCGGCGATTAAGCTCCTCGGCCTTCTGCCCTTGCCCAACATCTCCGGCGCCGCGCCGACGGACCCCAATTTCTCGACCTCCGCTAATGACATCTTCAACGGAGATGTCTTTAACGTGCGGATCGACCATTTCCAAAGCAACAACTTACGCTTTTTTGGACGTTACACGTTTTCGCAGTTTCTCAAGCAGGCGCCCGGCGCATTCGGCGCCATTGCCGGTGGTCCACAGTTGAACAGCATCGGCTATGTCGGCAAAGGCGACACCCGGCCCCAGAGTCTCGCCGCCGGCTTTGACTACACGGTGACTCCTCGGCTGTTGACCGACTTCCGTTTCGGCCTTTACCGCCAGCGGATCTTCGTCAACCCGCTTGCCACCGGTTCCTTCGCCCAGGACGCAGGGGCCCTGGGGTTGAATTTCTCCAATGATCCCACCACGCTGAGCATGCCTCACTTCGGCATCACGGGAGGGCCCGCAAGCGGAGGGTTCGATTTTGGATATTCCCTGTACAACAATTGCAACTGCCCGTTGATCGAAAAGATGCAGCAGTTCCAGTTCGTCAATAACTGGTCCTACATTCACAATAACCATACATTCAAATTCGGGGTGGACTTCCGATACCTGCAGAACCTGCGAGTTCCCAGCGATCAACACCGGTCGGGTGAGCTCTATTTCACTCCCGACACCACGCGCGGGCCCAGCGGAGGGGGCCTAAGCCTGGCCAGCTACCTGGTGGGTGACGTCAACAGCTTTCAGCGATATGTGTCGAACTCGCTGGATGCCGGTGAGCGGCAAAATCGACAGTTCTTTTATGCGCAAGACACCTGGCGTATTACCCCGAAACTGACTCTCAATTACGGGTTGCGTTGGGAGATCTATTACCCTCAGACGGTGACCGGCGATCGCAAAGGAGGCTGGATCAACATCGATACCGGCGAAGTCATGATCGCGGGCGTCAATCACACTCCGCGAAACGGCTTTGTGCAAAACAGCTTCAAGAACCTGGCGCCGCGGTTGGGCATCGCTTACCAATTGAACCCAAAGACCGTGGTCCGCGTCGGTTATGGCCGGACATTCGACGTAGGAACGTTCGGTTCAATTTTTGGTCATAGCGTGACGCAGAACCTGCCCGTGCTGGGGATTCAGCAGCTCACGCCCGCCAACGATTTCGAGAGCGTGTTCAATCTCTCGCAAGGCCCGCCGTTTCTGGATGTGAACACCGTGCTCGACCAGCAGCCGAAAGGTCCGAATGGAAATCCGCTGCTTCCCGTAGGGATCAGAAGTTTTGTATATCCGAAAAAGATGCGGTTGGCCACTCTGGACGGTCTCAGCACGGATCAACGCAAACCTTACTTCCAAAAATTCGGCTGGACACAGGGATTCCGCTACTTTGGCAACGATGCGGATAACCACTACAACTCGCTGCAGACCAAAGTCGAGAAGCGCTTCTCGGGTGGTTACTCGATTCTGGCGCACTATACGTACGCGCACGCCAAGAATCACGAGTCCGGATACTACCCCATCGACCGAAATGTGAATTACGGACGTCCTGAATGGGAGCGCGATCACGTGTTCGTCGCTTCAAACATATATGAACTGCCGTTTGGAAAAGGGAAGCGGTTCCTGGGGAATGCGTCGCGGGCCATGGACCTGGTGCTGGGTGGTTGGCAAGCTAACGCCAATGTCATCTTGATGAGCGGGCAAGGTTTCACGGTAAGTTATGCCAATTGCGGCGCGGATGAGGATGTGGGTGTGTGCCGGCCGGACAAGGTAGGCAGTACGGGAGTCTCCAGCCAATCGCGCGATCACTGGTACCAGGGCGCGACTGACATTCTGGCCAATAACGGTGACACCAGTGGGCCGTGGAGGCGTCCGGCGATCGGCACGTTTGGAAATGCCGGGCGCAATACCATGCTAGGGCCCGGATGGTTCAACACCGACGCGTCCTTTTTCAAGAATTTCGCTGTCACGGAAAAGGTAAGGGCTCAATTCCGTGCAGAGGCTTTCAACTTTTTCAATCACGTAAATCTGGGGAACCCGGACGGTTGCGTAGACTGCGGGAATGCAGGCCGCATCTTTAGTCTGGCGCCCAACCAGATTATGAGACGATGGCAGTTTGGGCTTCGCTTCGATTTCTAGGCGCCCCTGGGAGACGCCAGCTAGTCAACGATCGGGGAATCGCGCGGCGCACGCACATGCGGGGGGCCTGCCCCTCAGCTCGTTTCTTGCGATGTTCGCCGCGTTGTCGGTATTGCCGTTCCAGGCAGTCTTCGGAGCGGCCCAAGAAGCCGTTGCCCGTCCATCCGGAGCAGATCTCGATCGCGCGGGAATCCTGCTCGAGCGCGGCAGGCTCGATGAAGCGATTGGCTTGCTGGAGAATCTGCGCCAGAGGAAGCCGCCGCCCTCGGGCATAGAAGCGAAACTCGGCAAGGCCTATTTCAAGAAGCGCAGTTTTCAGCAGGCCATCGCCCATTTGAAAGCTGCACTCGATGAGTCGCCCGAGGATCGTGAGACTACCCAGTTGCTGGGTCTGTCGTTGTATTCGACCGGCCAATTGGATCAGGCGATCCCTCTACTCGAGAAAGTCCAATCGCGTCTTCCCGCAACTGAATTCGACGGGTGGTATCTGCTGGGCGTCTGCTACCTCAAGACTCAACAACCGGACAAAGCGCGCACGGCCTTCGCTCGCATGTTTGCCGTGCCGCCCGAAAGCGGCGCCGGCCACCTTCTCTTTGCTCAGATGATGGTGCGCCAGCATTTGGAAGAGAAGGCCGTTCCAGAACTGGAGAAAGCCGTCTCACTCGACTCCCGCCTTCCGATGGCTCATTTTCTTCTCGGCGAAATCTACCTCTATAAGACCGACCCGCAGCGCGCGCTCGAAGAGTTCCAGAAGGAACTCGCGATCAATTCCACCGTCTGGCTGGTTTACTGGCGGCTGGGCGATGCTTATACCCGCCTTGAGAAGTACGATGAGGCCGAAAGGGCGCTAAAGCAATCCATCTGGCTCAATGAGAGCTTTACGGGGTCCTATCTCTTGCTCGGCGAAGTTGAATTGAAGAAGGGCAACCCGGAGCTGGGCGCGGGGTTTCTGGAGCGCGCTTTGAAGCTGGACCCTCAAAACGACTTCGCTCACTATTCACTGGCCCGTGCCTACCAGCAGATGGGCCGTACCGAGGAAGCCAACCGACACTTCGAGATTACGCGCTCGCTCCGCGCAGAGAAGAAGAGTGACGAGCAGAAGCTCTTTCAGGACGTCACTCGATAACGCACGGCCACGTTAGGAAGCGAGGGCCACCGGCCACAAGTGCGGCAGAGACGACCGATGTCGTAAGATGCAATGAGCAACTGGCGGCCAAGACGGCCCCATTGCTTAAATCCACTTTAGCTGCCATAGAAAGGAACGTAAGTGAATAACGTCGAGAATGTCATTTCTCAACTTGAGACGCAGCGATCTGCCATCGATCGCGCCCTAGAGGCTCTTCGGGAGGTAGCGGGAAAGGGCGGCTTGGCAACAATGCCAGGCAGTAATGGCCAGCGTCGCAAGAGACACCTGAGCCCTGAGGGTCGCAGAAGAATCGTCGAAGCCACCAAGAAACGTTGGGCTGCGGCACGGGCTAACGGGGCAGGTGCTGCATCGAAACGCGCTGCGTCGCCGCGCCGTGGTGTGATGAGTCCCGCAGGGCGAAAGCGGCTCGCCTTGGCAATGAAGAAGAGATGGGCCGCCGCCAAGAAGGCCGGCAAGAAACAACTGGCTTAACTAGCAATCGTAAAAGCGGCGATGTGAGTTGGATTGCAGCCCACGCGCGGATTCACCCAGAGACTAGCCGGAACCCCCTGCGGGCGTGCTGCATCCAGGAGGTTCCGGCCGAAAGCTAACCTGCATTTAGTGAGCGATGGCGTTTACGAAATTTGCTCCGTTGGGTGTGCCGAGGCCGGTGACGTTATCCCAGCCGGGGCCGGTTGTCAGTGAGGTGTCAGTCCCGAAAGTGAGGACAAACCAGCTTGTCGAAAACGGGCTGTTATAGAGAGCGCTGACGTAACTGGTGGTGTTGACCAGCGGCGCCGCAAGCTGATCCGCGGAAAACGGTGTTCCGTTGATCTTTCCGGTCACGTTGTCGGGCGACGTCAAGTTCGTCACATCCGTGATGGCTCCAGCCGGCAAATTGTAGAGCAGCGGAGCAGCCTGCCCCACACCGTGTCCGGCCTTTTGGGCGGCAATTGCCATCAGGCCCGAGAACATGGGCGTGGCCAGGCTGGTTCCACCAATCACTTCCACGAATGCCTGGCCGCCGATGGTTTGAATGATTTCCACTCCGGTGAAGGGATCGGCAACCAACGAAATATCGGGCACCAGGCGCGTATTGCCCGGCACCGATAGGCCGCTCTGAAACGCCGGCCTCGCAAACGTAAGGCTAGAACCGCCGCCCGCGCCGAAGTCGAAGCCCTCATTCAGAGGAGGGTTGCGGGGCGAACTGCCTTGCGCGATCGGATTCGCAATCTTGGTGAGGTTCGTTCCCCATCCGGTTTGGAAGGCGATCGAATTGTCCGGATTCAGAAACAGGCTGGTCCCTCCTACACCTGTTGCGAATGGCGAGCTGGCGGGGAAATTCACGGTCACAAAACCCACGAGCGGCGTAAAGTCGCCAAAGTCGCCGGTGGCGAAATTGACATCGATGCCCTGGGCGGCCGCCATTTCCAAAATGCGGTTCACACGAACGAACTGAGCCGGATTTCCCAAACCTTCGACCAAGCCCCAACTATTAGAGATGGTGTTGCCGAGGTGATGGACGACCGCGTAGTTAATAGCCTCGTCGAGCGATGAGTGGTCCTCAGCTAATACCAGGGCGATGTTCGCTCCGGGAGCCATGGCGTGGACCCACTCGACGTCCAGGGTCGTCTCGACATCCCAGCCCACGTCGTGCGGATTCTGGAACAGGCCCGGCGCCTTCAGGATTTGCAGGTTCGGAGCGGGCAGGCCATAAATCTGCGAGAAGAGTTGGGCATCCTGCTGGATGGTCCCGGATCCAAAAGCGTCGGTGATGACTACGGTCTGGCCCGCGCCGTTCAGGCCGGCGCTGTACAGCGGGTTCATGTTGTACGCGGCCTGCAACTCAGAAGGCGAATAGCCGCATGGTGGAAAGTGGCCAAAGCCACTGGTAATATCCGATCCGTAGCGGTTGCCGGTATAAGTGGCTGTGGTGGAACCGGCGGCGAAGGTGACGGACTGCACGCCGCGGAAACACTGGCCTTCAAAAAAGACGCCGCCAGGCGACGAGGAAAGTGGCGACAAAGGAAAGGCCTGGCCCTCGGCATCGCTCGGGCGGACGAACGCCGGCTGAAAACCATAATCGTCCATCCCAGTGATCGCGGCTACATGGGCACCAGAACCGTTGTTGATGGACGGATCGCCGGTATTGGACCGATGGAGAGACCCGTTCAGATTGAAGCTGTCGATCTGAACGTGGAAAGCCTTGGCGATATCCCCGACCGCGCCTTGAACCTTAATGTACATATTGTTCTCGGCCACGGCCACGACCGAGAGACCGTGCGCGGTCAGGAAATTCTGGACCGAGTTGGCCTCCTGCGCCGTTGGCCCATAGCTGGCATTGAACTGATCTTGCGTGATCCACTGCAGGTATTTGCCCGATCCGTTTTGGTACTGTTGCTGCACCAGTTGATCGAGTTGCTTCTGGTTATGCAATTTGAGCCAGACAGTTACGGAAATAACGGTTGAGGGATCCACGGGTCCCTGGTCAACGGCTTTGCGGATAAAGCCTGGCGTATTGTTCGAAATGACGAAGCTGTTTTGTGCAAAGCCCGGGAGACTGAACAATCCCAGGGCTGCACTGATGCTGCCAAGCAGCAGAAGTCCTTTGTTTGACGTGATCATATAACCTACCTCCGGTTGAGCATAGGGACAATAATACACCCGCCGGCGATGGCTCTAGCGTTGGAACTACGTTTGAATACGTTAACAATGGGCGCGGGTTTTGTAGGATAGGTGAGTAAAAGCACTATCATCGGAAGTCATTCCTCATTTCGCGGCGCCCATGGTTAGCCCGCGGACTAGATGCCGCTGGACCAGCAAAGCAAAGATCCCCAGGGGCACTGCCGCCACTACGCCGGCCGCTGCCATCTCGCCGTACAGCGTTTGCGTCTTGCCGATGAGAGCGGCGGTACCGACCGGCAGTGTCGCAGCCGCCGGCGTGGACGTCAGGATGAGGGCAAAGAAAAATTCGTTGAATGTGACGATGAGGGAGAAAATCGACGTGGCAACCAGCCCCGGCGCCGCCAGCGGAAGTACGATCTCTCGAATGGAACGAAGGCGGCTGGCGCCATCGACCATAGCCGCTTCCTCAAGATCCACTGGAATCTCTTGAAAAAAAGAGCGCATCATTAAGGCCACAAAAGGCAGATTGAATGCCGTATAGACCAAGATGAGGCCCAGCTTCTTGTTGATCAGGCCCAGTTGCTGCAAAATCAGGAACATGGGAACGACTAGAGCGACGGGAGGTATCATACGTGGAGCCAGGACCCAGAAGTTGACCTTGTCTTGTAACCGGGCCTTCCCGAAACGCGCCAGAGAATAAGCCGCCAGCGATCCGACAACAAGCGACAACAGCACCGCGCAGCCCACGATGATGACACTATTTACTAAGTAGGCTCCTAAGTGCCGCCGGACGAAAAGGTTGACATAGTTTTCGAACACGGGCTTCTCGGGCCAGAGCGTAGGCGGCGAAGTAAATACTTCAACTTGAGTCTTAAGTGAAGTATTCACCATCCAGTAGACGGGTAACAAAGTGATGATGAGCGCCAGAACAATCAGCACTACACGCGTGGTGAGCCACAAGCGCCGTCGCGTCGTTGATGTGAATCGAGGCATTAGGCGCTCGCCCGGAACGCCCGCGTGATCGCGGCCGAGAAAAACATGACCAGGACCAGTAGAGCCACGGCCATGGACGCGGCATAGCCGAATTGGGAGAACCGAAAGGCAGTTTTGTAGACCATGAGCGTGGCGACCTCGGTCGCGGTGCCCGGCCCCCCTTGCGTCAGAACAAACACCTGGTCGAAGACCGTGAAGGCGTCGAGGGCGCGAATCAGGAGGGCTACCACGATGACGGGACGCAGCATTGGCATCGTCAAATGGAGAAAGATATTCCAGACGCTGGCTCCATCCACGCGCGCCGCTTCAAACGGTTCCTGCGGCAGAGACTGAATACCAGCGAGCAACAACAGAAACATGAACGGCGTCCATTCCCACACGTCCACCAGGATCAATGCGGGCAGTGCGAGCGTCGTGCTGGAGAGTACGCTGACCGAGTGCCCGGTCAAAGCCTGTGCGGCGAAACTGAAAAGCCCTACATCGGCGTTGTATAGAAGGCGCCAGATGATTCCTACGACGACCGGCGCGATGGCCATCGGCACGATGAGACTTGAACGGATGATGCCCTGGAATGAGAATTCCTGTTTGAGCAGAAGCGCCAGCGCCAACCCAAGCACGAACTCGATCCCGGTGGCGGCGATGGTGAATACCACTGTGGTTCCGAGTGAGCTCAGGAAATTTGCGTCACCCATCAGGTTCCGGTAATTCTGCAGACCGACAAACGCCGGTGCCTGCCCGAGCCGGAATTCACGGAAGCTGGTCACGACCGAATAACCGAGCGGCAGGACCGTCAGGGCGATGACGAAAAGCGCGGTTGGAGCGAGGAGCAGCCAGGGTAGCGAGCTCCCCCGCTGTTTAGCGCCAGGACCGAGAACGCGTGTCATGTTTATCCGACGGGATAGCCGGCGCTCTTTAGAAAAGCCGTGGCTTCAGCCGCGGCGGCATCCAGATGCTGCTTCGCTTTGCCTTTTTCGAGAAGGGCGCGGTTAAGCTCGGTGCCCAGAATGTCTTCGACCTTGGACCAATCTGAAGTTCGAGGTGAAGGAACCCCAATCGTCAACGCTCTCAACGCAGCATCCAGCCAGCGCGATCGGCCACGCGCCTCACTGTCTTGCAGAGCGCTGAGCTTAAAAGGAGTCCCCCCGGCGCGCGCAAAGCGCAGTTGCGTGGCAGGGCGGCTGAACCACTTGAGAAACTCGAGCGCTCCCGCGCGGTTGGGAGCTGACGATGCGATGCCTGCCATGAACAATCCCAGTTTCGCCACCTGCTTGACCTGCTTCGGGGGAACATCGAAGTTGATCTTGTTGACCACTCTCGATCTTGCCGGGTCGTCGGCCTGCCGGCACCATCCCGTCCACATCGTGGCGGCAAAGGCGTTCCCCTGCAACAACGTCTCCCCTTCCTGATCCGAATCAAACTCCGCCACGCCTCGCGGCGCGTAAGTCAACAGCTTTAAGTAAAACTCGAGCGCTTCAACCGCCTGGGGACTATTGAAAACGACCTTCCAATTTTCTCCAAATATGTCTCCACCGAAAGCATGCAAGATCACGAAGAACGAATTCATGATCGGATTCCCCTTCACGCCGCGGGTAACCCATCCGAACTGCCGGTGAGCTGGATCACTCTTGTCCCGCGCCACGCGCAAGATGTCGTCCCACGTCGCCGGGGCGCCGCTGCTGTAGATATCTTTGCGATAGAAGAGAAGCTGCACATCGCTGATGAGCGGGAGTGAATATAAAGTAGATTTCGCTTTGGCGTCGATACCGGGCTGGCGCAATCCGCTCTTCGGCGGCCAGTAGCCCAGGTCGAGCGCGGAGGGAACAAAGTCCTGGTCGGCCTGAAATCCGAGTGCGTCCAAGTTAGCCAGATAGCCGGCGCCGGCGAAGCGGGGAACCCACAAGTCGTCCATCACGTAGATGTCGAAGGCTCCGGCTTTGGTCTGACCGTCGTTCAAAGCTTTCTGGAGCCAGCCGGAGAAGTCGGCCTCGACCCACTCGGTGCGTATGCCGGTGGCCTTCTCGAATTCGGGGAGCAAGACGTCTTTCAGGATGTCCAGAGCGGGATCGGCGTAGCTGCCAAACGTGATCTGGCCTCGCCCGCCCGAGCTTTTCGTGCCGCCACAGCTGGATAGAGTGTGTATGCCGGCCGCGGCCGCGACTCCTCCCAGCGAATTGCGCAGGAAGTGCCTGCGAATCATCTTGCCGCTCGCTGGATTGAGTTTCCAGAATCTGTCATGCTCTGAACCACCACATCCAAGCGTCCCCTTCAATATGGCGGCGGAGCGCCGGGGACCACTGATGGCGGTCCGAAAAACGCCGTATTCCGCAGCAAATCGACCGCTCGGCCGATGGCTTCTTCGGCATCCATCAATGGATCTTCGTGCTCGATCGACAAGACTCCATCGTAACCTACCGATCGCAGCGCGGAGACGAAGTCGGCCCAGAACTGAGCGCCGTGGCCGTAGCCCAAAGTGCGATACGCCCAGACGAGATCCCGCACCGGCTTTCCGGGCTGTAAATCCAACGATCCTTGCACGGCCAGATTGTACGGCTCCACCCGCGCATCTTTTGCATGGACGTAACCGATGGAGGCGCCCAGCGTTCGAATTACCGCCAGAGGGTCCATTCCCTGGAAGAAAAAATGACTGGGATCGAGATTAGCCGCGATGACAGGGCCGACCCCTGCCCGCAGCCGGTTGAAGGAAGAGACATTGTAGACGCACATGCCGGGATGCAACTCGAAACAGAGCTGGCGCACACCTTCGGCTTTCGCCAGCTCGGCCATTTCACTCCAGAACGGAATGATCTGTTCGCGCCACTGCCACTCGAGGAGCTCGAGGAAATCCTCCGGCCAGGAAGCCACCACCCAGTTGGGATAACGGCCGCCATCGGGTGCGCCCGGACATCCGCTCATGCAGACGACTCGCTCTACTGCTAGCAACCCGGCCAGGCGCAAGGTCTTGCGCGTGACTTCAGCCGCCTGCTGGGCGAGATTCTGGTTCGGATGCACTGGATTGCCGCTGCAGTTCAGCGCGGCAAGTTGAAAGTGCTGCCGCTCTATCGCCTGCAGAAATTCGGCGCGCGCGCCTGCGCCGGCCAACAAGCCATTGAGATCGCAGTGCGGCGAAGGAGAGAAGTTCCCCGTCCCGATCTCGACAGCTTGCACGCCAAGGCTCGCGGCTTTGGCCAAGGCTTCAGCAAAAGGAACATGCGCCAAACCGTCGGTGAAGAGCCCGATTTTCATCGCGCGGCCTCCCCGCCCAGGCCTTCCGGATGGGCGGCGGCGACGATTTTTTGCAGGAACGCGATGTCTTCCCGGCCGTCACAGCCATCGGTGAGCGGTTCGCGATCGTTGTGGACACACTCGTGAAAATGCAGCAACTCCTCCTTGAAAGCCTCGGCGTAAGAGACGTTCACGCGCTTCCGCCACTCGGCGCCGTCCGTCATCCCTTGGACCTCCACCGGTGTCGGAAAATGCCGCAGGAAAGGAGACGGAAACTGGATGCGCACGCGCGCGTCATCGCCCAGAAACGCCAGTTCCTCGAAATAGTCGCGCAGTTCCGTCAGATAAGACCAGGTGAAGACGGCGCGCGGGCCGTCCTTGTAGGCTAAGACGGTCGTGATGGTCGGATAAGTCACGTCATCCGGCCAAAGCGTCGTGAACATGGATTTTTCGGGACAGCCGAGAATGCCGCGCAAGGCATTGACATCGTGAATCATGCTGCCCAAGAAAACGTCCAGATAGAGGAAGCGCAAACGCTCTGAGACGGGTCCGATGGCCTCCACCGCGAGCTGGTCGGCTTCGCGTTGGAGCGCTGCCACCGTGGTCTGCGGAACGTCACTGAAACGCTTGATCCGGTGATGCGTGAAATACTGGGCTTCGGAAGGGTGGAGGACGTTGATCTGGATATACCGGAGGCCTCGCATGGCGCGAACCGCCTCCAGGCCGTAGCGGTAGCCGGGATCGTATCGCTTCATATAAGCCACCATCAGCCGGCGGCCGGAGCGTTTTGCCGCAGCAATCATGGCGTCGGCTTCGCGCAAGGTGAAGCACATCGGCTTCTCTACGATCACATGCTTACCGGCTTCTAGCGCCGCGATGGCCGGCCCCGCGTGCGAACCGGGGGTTAGCACGATCACGGCATCGAGATCTTCCCGAACCAGATCACGGTAATCCTGAAAACGCCGCGACACGTTGTAATATTCACCCAGGGATTCCGTCAAACCTGGCGATAGATCGCAGATGGCCTTCAGTTCAAATTGATCGTCCAACTGCCGGAGATTCGGCAGCCACATGATCTGCGCCACCGTTCCGCACCCTACCACGCCAACCCGTAACCGCGCCATCCATTCGCTCCTTCGCGAAACCTAAACGTGAAATTCCGGCATCCGCGGATGCGCCTGCCGCGCGGAGCCGGGTGAATACTCGTCCAGAAGCCGGGATCAAAGCCCGAGGCTGCGCAGAAACTCGCGGCTCTGCCGGGCGTTATGCATCGGAGTTTGACCGTCACTGAGCGGCATTAACACATCCTGCTCCGTCACCATCCAGCCTTCGTAACCCGCCGATAGTAAGTCGGAGACGACACCGGCAATCTGAGCGCACCCACGACCCAGGGGCGTAAAGACGCCCGATCTCACCGCGGCATAGAAATCCAGACCGTCGCGGGCAACGCGCTCCCGCACGTCCGGGTCAACATCCTTAAGATGAACGTAACGAATGCGGCGCCCGTATTGGCGAACCGCTTCTCGCGGGTGGCCGAAGCTGTACGCGTAATGCCCGGTATCCAGGCAGATACCGACCAACTCGGGGTCCGTCAACGCGCAAAGCCGCGCCTGCTCATCCGGGGTTGCGAGATGGCTGCCGGCCTCCAGATGGATGACCATCTGCATGCCCATCCGTTGGAGCTGGCGGGCAACATTTTCCATGGCCGCTGCCACGGTTCTCCAGGCAGATTCATCCGGCGCCTGCTCCCCTGGATTCGCCATTCCATCCGCGACCACAACGAACGGGCAGTTCAGCGCCGCGAGCAACCCGGCTACGTCCAGAAGGGCGGACATGTCGCCCGGCAGGCGGTCCGGCTGGAACCAGCGCAGCGGGACAAATGCCGAGGTCAAGGTCAACGCACGCTTGGCTAGCGTATCGCGCAATTTCTGGGAATCAGTTGGGTAATAGCCGTACGGGCCGAGTTCGGTTCCGTCGTACCCTGCCGCCGAGATCTCTTCGAGCACGTGTTCGGGCGAAGGCCAAACGCTAGTTTCCGTTTCTTCCATGACTCCCCAACTGACTGGGGCTGAGGCGATTTGAATTTTCGGTTTTCCGTTGGTCTTCATCAAAGTTCCTGCGCGGATCCTGTTCCATAGGCACTATTCATTCGCCGCGCGCGGCGTGCGACACGTGTCGCAATACGGGCAAAAAAATTTACTTCGCTGGTTCTGTCGAGGCTCTCACCACAAGTTCCACGGCCAGCTTCAACGTTCCGGTTGCCACTCTTCCTTCTGGACTCAATAGCGCCAACAACATCTCAATCCCCGCTCGCCCCATCTGGCGCTTCGGATAGGCTACCGTCGTTAACGAAGGCTGCACATACGAAGCCGCTGCGATGTCGTCAAATCCTACCACAGAAATGTCGGCGGGAATGCGTAGCCCGGCTTCCTTGAACGCCTTCATGGCGCCGATAGCGATCAAATCGTTGTGAGCTACCACTGCCGTCGGGCGCTCGGACAGTTTGAGCAACTCGTGTGCGGCCGTTTCGCCGGCGGTGTACCCGTACTCACTCTCTACAATCCACCCAGCTTTGGGCGATATCCCCGCCTCCTGCAGGGCGGTGCGATAGCCTTCGGCCCGCGCCACGCTGCTGGTCGAGTCGCCCGCCAGCACGATGCAACCGATTTTCCGGTGCCCCAGTTCCAGCAGATGCCGCGTCGCCAGGCACCCTCCGTGGTGTTCGTCCGCCACGATGCACGCGTATCCCGGCACATCACGCTCCAATACAACAACCTCGATGCCGGCCCTCGTCAGGGCATCGATGGGTTCCAGATCCGGCGTCACCGGCAGGAAAATCACCCCGTCCACCTGCTTGGACCGAAGCACCTGGGCATAGCGTAGCTCGCGTTCAGGAAGGTGGCTGGAATGCCCCAGGATCACGGTGTAACCGTGCTGCAAACTCACCTCTTCAACCGCCTGGACCATCTCGCCGTAAAACGGGTTGGTAATGTCGGGAATCACCAGACCGATCGTCAGGGTCCGCCGCGTGCGCAGGCTCCGGGCCACATCGCTCGGGTGATAACCCAGGTCATCGATCGCCTTCAGCACGCGCTCGCGTGCTTCCAGCGAAACCGGGCGGGGGCCGTTATTGATGACGTAAGAGACGGTGGACGGCGCCACGCCGGCGCGCCGGGCGACATCGTTACGCGTCACCCGTACCTTAAGGGCTGCATTGCTTCGGGATCTGCCGTTAGGGAACAAGGCCACTTCTCTCTAAGCGCAATGGGGGAGAGTACAGACAAGCGGCAACCCTTGTCAAGCCAGTTGCTGTTGTTGCGTCGTCGTGTCGCATCGGTATCGCCGTGTCTCTCACGTTCTCATTTCGCAGTTAACGCCCGTTTGTCTGTTAAAATAAAGCTTCCCGAAAAAAGCAGTACAGGCATTCATGCCTACCGTTGCAGAGGAGAACCAACGAGCAATGGACAGGCAGGGGTTCTTGCCCTAAATCGGTCTTACTTATGTATTGGAGCAGATTATTCATCCCCACGCTGCGCGAGAATCCAGCCGAAGCAGAAGTGGTCAGTCATCAGTTGCTGCTGCGCGCGGGTTACATCCGCCAGTTGTCGGCCGGGATTTACAGTTACCTGTTTCTGGCGCAACGGTCGCTGCTGAAGATTACGCAGATTGTCCGTGAAGAAATGAACGCCATCGGCGGG
>WNFI01055932.1_pt1 | contig 16626 bp, 12 predicted proteins | sample 5400471 | NCBI WGS metagenome assembly WNFI01 (sample SAMN13153348, study PRJNA577476) | soil metagenome | isolation source: 100 cm saprolite on Douglas fir-dominated hillslope | place: USA:California | collected 2013-09-17 | reverse complement strand
GATCTTCGACAGCACCACCGCCACCGTCTGCGGGTATTCGTTCTTCAGGAAGTTCGCCAGAACGCCTTCGTTCACGTTGGCGAGCTTGTCCCACATCGTCCGGCCGGCGGGACCGCGGATCTCCTCCATGATGTTGTCGACGCGGTCCTTGCCCAGCACCTTCTCGAGCAAGCGCTCGGTCGAGTCGAAGGTGCCGACCAGCGAACCGGTCGACGAGATCTGGTCGGCGAATTCGACGAACAGGCGCTCGATGATCGAGGAGTGGACCGTGCCGAGGTTCGACATGGTCTGCGAGAGCTCTTTGATCTCTTCGTCGTCCATCAGCGCGAACAGCTTGGCGGCATGTTCTTCGCCGATGGCGAGCATCAGGATGGCCGCCTTCTCAGGGCCGGTCAGCGTTCGGTAGTCTTCGCGGACGCGCATGGCGGGTCAAATCCGGGTCGTTTTTGTTTTAAACGGCGTTTCTGCTGTTTGGTTAACGGCGATCAACCTTCTTGATACATCCAGGTCCGCAGGATGGCTACGGCCTCGTCCGGATGCTTCTCGACGATTTCACCGATCTTCTTCATCGAGGAGGCCTTCACGCGGCCTTCCACGCGGGCAAGGTCAATGAGGTCGTCAGCGGTGACCTGGTTCTGGCGCGGAACCCCGAGCAGGGGATCGATCTCGGGGCCGGCCAGTGCCGGCGCCATCGCCTGCATCTCGATCTGCGCCTTGGCTTTCGCCTGCTCGACCTCGATCGCCTTGATCTCCGGCGGCGTGAAGATGTGGCGGATCATCGGGCGGGCGACCAGCATGATCACCAGGATGGCGACGATGCCGAGGACGAGGATCTCGGCGACGCGGAAGTAATCCTGCTTGGCCAGGCCGAGGCCGAAGAAGCTAGCGTCGGGCTGGATTTCGGGCACGTCCGCGACGACGAAGGGCAGGTTCACCACGTCGAGCGAGTCGCCGCGCTTCTCGTCGAAGCCGATCGCGGAGCGGACGACCGCCGTCAGGCGCTGCATCTCGTCAGCCGCCCGCGGCGTGTAGGTCTTGGTGCCGTCGGGATTGCTCGCGGTGGTGCCATCGACGATGACCGCCACCGAGAGGCGTCGGACGCTGCCGATTTCCTGCACGTGGCTGCGCGTCGTCTTGGTGATCTCGTAATTGACCGTCTCTTCGCTGCGCGTATTGCGTGCGGTGTTCTGGCCGCCGGTCGCATTCTGGTCGCCACCACCGGGGAGGTTATTGGCGACGGTGACGGCATTGTTCTGGTTCGCCTCCGCCGAATCCGAGTTCTCGGTCACGGTCTGAGTCGAACGGACGACCTGGCCGTCGGGATCGAAGCTCTCGGTGTTGGTGACGATCCGGTCGAAATTGAGATCCGCGTGGACGTCGGCGCGCACCTTGCCGGGGCCGACGGCGCGCTCGAGCAATTCCTCGACTTTGCGTACGACACCTTGCTCGTAATTGCGCCGCATCTCTTCCGAGTTCGTGGCAATGGTCTGCGGGTCGTTCTCGTCCGTGGTGCCGCGGGCGAGCAACGTGCCCTTGTCGTCGATCAGGGAGACGTGCATCGGCTTCATGCTGGGCACCGCACCCGCGACGAGGTTCTGGATGGCCTGGATCTGCCCGCGGGCCAGGCGGCCCGCCTCGCGCATCTTCACCACCACCGATGCGGTCGGCTCCTGCTTCTCGCGGCTGAACAGGTCGCGCCGCGGCAGCACCAGGTGGACGCGCGCTGCCGACACCGGGCTCAGCGACGAGATGGTGCGCTCGAGCTCACCCTCGAGGGCCCGGACGAGGTTCAGGTTCTGGACGAAATTGGTCGCCCCGATGGTGTCGCCCTTGTCGAACAGCTCGTAGCCGACCGAACCGCCATGGGGCATGCCGCCCGACTCGGCGAGGGACATGCGCAGCTTCAGCGCCCGGTCCTGCGGGACCCAAATCTGCGTGCCGCCGCCGCGCAGCTCGTAGGGAACGGCCTCGCTGTCGAGCTTGGCCACGACCTGGGTTGCATCCTGGGGCGACAACTCGCCGAACAGCAGGCTCATCGGGGGGGCGGTGAGGCGCGTCGAGATGAAGAAGAAGAAGGCGATCATGCCCAGGACCACGCCGCCGAGCAGCGCCACCCTGACGGGACCCAGACGACGCAGATTTTCCAGTAAATCGCCCACGTGTTCACCCCGGTGATAAACCCAGCCAACACACGGACGCTTGGTCAACGCCCGGAATTGATGGAATTATCTTAAAACTTTAGGGATGAATGAGCAGTTAAGAATTCGGCAGTTTTTGCCGGGTTCGGGGAAGAATTTGCCGGGTTGGGCTTTGCGAGGCGTCGCAGTGCCGGACGATGGAACGGATGCCGGCCTTGGGCATCCGCGAGAGAGGGCTCAGCCGGTCTGAAGCGGCCGCTGCAGCCGGTAATCCTGCAACCGGGTGGCGCGCAGTCCGCGCATCCCATGCCGGTCGATCAGCCGCTGCCAGGACAGGAACTCCTCAACCGACAGGTGATAACGCTGGCAGGCTTCTTCGAGCGTGAGCACGCCGGCGCGCACCGCCGAAACCACGGCGGCCTTGCGCCGGATCACCCAGCGCTTGGTGGTCGGAGGCGGCAGTCCCGCGGCGGCGGGAATGATCGTCTGATCCTCGGCGCGGCGGCTCATGCCGGAGCTCGAAGCTTCGACCATAGAACGGAGATTTCCATCAGCCACTGTCATGCCCCGCATGTTAGCCAATCCCGACTTAAAGATTCCCTAAACGCCCGCGTGAATTCTTGCTTTCGTGTGCGGTGCTTAACCCTGCTTAGCGAGTATGGTTAACATCAGGTTTGCAGACCCGAGATCGTGCGCGTCATCTCGTCGGCAATTTTCAGCACCTGGCTCGAAGCACCATAGGCCTGCTGGGTCAAAATCATGGTGCTGAATTCGCTCGCCAAGTCGACGTTCGACTCTTCGAGCGCCCCGACCTGCAGAGCCGCAACGTTTTGTCCCGGCAGCGCGAAGGTCGCGGCACCCGACGACTGGGTCGGCGCATAGACGTTCCCGGCGAGCGCCTGCATATTGTCCGGGCTTGCGAACAGGGCGAGCGGGATCCGATACAGGGCCTGGGTTCCGCCGCCGGCGTACTGGCCGACTATCAGGCCATCGGATTGGATAGTCACACCTTGGAACGCGCCTGACGCCAGACCGTCCTGCGTCAGGTTGGTGTTGGTCGCGAGCGAGGTCGCGGCCGTCGCCTGGCCAAGCATCTGCATGCCGTTCACCTGGAGGGTGAAGGTGGTGCTGGGGAGCGTGGCGGCGGCCGGCGTCGTCGTTCCGGTGGCTCCGGTCGTGGTCGCGGGGGGCGCCTGGGTGCTCAGGGCAGTGATCGACAGCTGCTGGGTGACTGCCTTGCCGGTATTGTCGAACTGCATGGTGGCGGGCGTCGCGGTGGTGACCGGATTGCCGTTGGCGTCGGTCACCGCGACGGTCCAGGTCGCACCATTGTTCGCCGCGGCGACCGGATTTGAGAAGGTGATCGTGAGCGGCTGCTTGACGCCGTTCGAATCGTAATAATACATCGGGGCACTGGAGCTGGTCGCGTTCGCCGCCGGGATCACTGCCGACAACGACGCAAGCGACGTGGCGCGGCCCGGGAACGCATTTTGGTCGCTCACTTGGACCGGGACTAGGCCCGTGGTCGAAGTCGGCGGCACGTTGGGCCGCGCCGGCTGGCCGGGCAGCGTCTGGATCACCGGCATGGCCATCAGGAACTGGCCGTTCTTGTTCGCAAGAAAGGCGCCACTGCCGGTGAGGTTGGTCCCGTTGGATTGGATCTGGCCGGAGACGCTTGTCGGGACGAGCTGCTGCAGATCGCCCGCCCGCCCGTAGACGAAGCTCTCGGTGGGGTTGGTTCCGGGGAAGGTGGTGGATCCAGTCGCGGCGGTGACGTTCGCGAACACGAACATGCCGGGCCCGGTGATCGCGAGGTCGAACGGGCTTTGGGTCGCATGGATGCTGCCCTCCAGCGTCACGAGCTGGCGGGTCGTCGAAGCGACGCCGTTTTGGCTGCTCGGCCCGGTCGGCGCAGCCGTTCCGGTGTTGCCGACGAGCGAGCTTTTCTCGCCGAGCAACGTACTGAACAGCGTATCGGCTTTCTTGTAAGCCGTCGTCTGAATGTTGGCGATGTTGTCGCTGATGCTGCCCATCGCCTGCGATTGGGCCATCAACCCCATCACGCCGTTGTCGTATATGCCGCCGAGACTTGTCATGGCCGCCGATCCGGAGTTCGGGAAGGCGCGCGCTCGGGCGCGCCCTCCGATTCACTCTAGCGTTACTGGATGATCTGCAGCAGTTGCTGCAGCAGCTGATTCGAGGTGGTGATCGTCTTCGAGTTCGCGGAGTACGCCGTCTGCGTGGTGATCAGGTGCGCAAACTCGTCGCCGAGGTCGGCGTTGGATTCCTCGAGCGAGGACGGCGCGATGGTGCCGGCGCCGCCCTGACCGGCGATGCGCCAGTTGAAGTTGCCGGACGCGACGGTCTGGGAATAGGTGTTGCCGTTCTGCGCCTGCAACGCCGAGGGATCCGCAAACGTGGTCACCGGCACCTGGAACAGCTTCTGCGTCGCGCCGTTGCTGAACGAGGCGATCACGAAGCCGTCCTTATCGATGGTTACGCCGGTCTGCAGACCGACCGCGGCACCGTCCTGGTTCACGAAGTTCTTGGTGAACCCACCGCCGGCCGTACCTTGCGAGGCGAACTGGGTCAGGCCATTGGTCTTGCCGGTACCGGGCACGCCCGCCGTGCCGAGGTTGAACGTGATCGTGCTGGCCTTGGCACCGTTGGCCCATGGGATGCCGCGGAGGCCGGGAGGAACGGCCGTCGCCGGGGCCAGGGCTATCGGCGCCAATGGAACGCCGCCGTACAACGGCTGGTTGGGAAGGCCGCTCGGCAGGTTCGGCGTTGGAAACGTGGTGAGGCTGTTGAGGCTGCCGTCACCGTTGAACGAGACCAGCCCGGATGAGATCAGGCCGCGGCCGGGCGTGACACCCGAGATCTCGGTATCGGCCGCGTACAGCTCATAGGTCCACTGGTTCTGCGTCGCGTCGGTGTGAATGACGCTCAGATTCAAGTTGTGGGCCGTGCCCAACGCGTCGAAGACCTGGATCGGATCGTTGAACTGCGCGGTGGCATTGCCGGCCTGGATGTCGCCGAAATTGTAGCTGGCCGCGACGTTCGTCATGCCGCCGAGGGCCGCGACGTTGGCCGTCGGCGTCACGGTGACTGCGAAGGTCGACGAGAAATTCAACTGGGAGTGGGCAGGCGCCGTCGCGATCTGGGTGACATTGGCTTGCATGCCGGGAATGCTGTCGATCACGCTCGCCAGGTCGGCCAGCGAATGGAACGTGCCGGTGTTGCCGCCCGTCGGGATGGTGTTCGTGGGCGCGCCGGCCGTATATGTCATCGTGTAGGTCGTGCCGAGCAGGTTGAACGTCACGTTGTCGGCGGCGGTGAGCACCGGGACCGTCGGCGCGGCACCGAGATCTTGGGCCTGCGTCGCGACCGTGGTGTTGGTCGTATTATGGGTGATCGACGTGAACTGCGTCTGGGTGCTGTCGAGGTTGGCGCCGACCGTCACGTGCTGGGTGTCGACGGCCACGCCGTTGGTGGTGCCGACCGACACGATGCCGATCTGGTTGGGGTTGGTGATGAGGCCCTGCTGGTTCAGCGACCAGCCCTGCAGGAACATGCCCGCGGAGTTCACCAGCCGTCCCTGCACGTCCTGATGGAAGGACCCGGCGCGGGTGTACAGGTTGTTGCCGAGGCCGTTGCCCTGGTCGTTGACGGGGAAGAAGCCGTTGCCGGTGACGGCGACGTCGAGCGGGCTGTTGCTCGCCTGCAGCGTGCCCTGGGTCGCGATCAGCGCGAAGCGGCCGGACTGCACGCCACCAGGTGAATAGGTCGTCGTCGCGGCACTGTTCACGACCAGCGTCGAGAACGTTCCGTTCGACTTCTTGTAGCCGACCGTGTTCAGGTTGGCGATGTTGTCCGAGATGATGCCCATGGCGTTTGACTGCGCCTGGAGGCCGGACACGCCCGACAGAAGTGCACCGGTGAGGCTCATGACTGACTCCTTTGAATTCCCTGCGGTTGAATCTGGTTGGTTGGGCGGCGCTCAGTGCACCGAGCTCACGTCGCTGATCGGCACTTGGACGCCGCTCTGAGTCGTGAGGATGAGATTGCCGTTGACCAGGCTGACGTCGCTCACGATGCCGTTGCCACCGGCAGCGACGGTGACCGGGTTGTTCTGGCTGTTGAAGCCCTGGATTTTGACGTTGTACGTGCCATCGGGGACGACGCTGCCGGTGTTGTTGCGGCCATCCCAATGGAAGACGTTCTGGCCGCTCGACGGCGAGTCGACCGCGGCGGTCCGGATGACCGTCCCGCTCGTGTCCGTGATCGTGATGTTGACCTTTTTGGTCGATGTATCGGTGACGCTGTAGTCGATGGTTCCGCTGCTGCCCGACAGCACGACCTGGTTGCCCGCCTGGTTGATGGTCTTGCCGATGTACTGGACGGAACTCGCCATCTGGGTATTGCTCTGCATCGTGATCAGCTGCTTCAGGTTCTGGTTCTGCAGGATGCCCTGCTCGACACCGGTGAACTGCACCAGCTGCGATGTGAACTGCGTCGAGTCCATCGGCGACAGCGGATCCTGATGCTGGAGCTGCGCGGTCAGGAGGGTCAGGAACTGGTCGAAATTGCTGCTGAACTGCGCCAGTGCGCTGTTCGCCGACGGGTTCGTCGCGGTGGTCGCCGTGGCGTTCGTGGCGCTGGTCGCAGTCTGGGTGGCTCCGATGGTGCTCATGGCTTTGTCCTCAATCAGACCCTGATGTCGACACGGCCAGTGCCGACGGTTGAAGCGGCGTAGACGGGAAGGGCGGCGGGTGCGGCTTCGGCCGCATCGTCATCCCAAGACTGAGCGCCGGCGGGACGCCCGGTGTAGAGTGCCTGTCCGTTCTGCTGGTTCTGCTCGCGCAGATTGAAGCTCAGGCTGCCGCTGTCGGTGCGCACGCCTGCATCCTGCAGCGAGCGCGTCAATTCATGCGCGTTGCGTTGCAGCAGTTCGACCGTCTGCGGGCGATCGGCGGCGAACACCGCGTTGAAGTGGCCGCTCGGCCCGACTTCCATCCGGACCTCGACATGGCCGAGCTCCGGCGGGTTCAGCTTGACGCTGATCTGGTCGATGCCGTCGACGACCGCCTTCGCCACGCGCACTGCAATCTGCCCGATGACCGCTGTGGCGACGGCAGGCGACGTGTTGGCGACGGCGGTCTGTGCGGCGCTGACTGGCACCGATGCCGCGGGCGCTGCGGTCGGGACCGTGGGCGGCGGGAGCTGCGTGGCGTCGACGGGCTTCACGTCGGTCGGCAGTGCTGTGGCGACATCCGTCGCGATGTCGAGCTTGATCACCGGCTCCGGGGGCTTGCCAGCGTTCGGGTCGCCGCCGGTGTGGTCACCATTCGGATTTGTTCCCGGCTGCTGATTGCCCGTCTGCTGTGATGCTAGCTGAGTTGCGTATCCGGTTCCGGAGCTGAGATTGCTCGACGTCGCGGGGCCATTTGCCGTACTCGCCACCACCGGCTTGGTCGCCGGCGCGGGCTGTGTTGCCGGGACCGGTGCCGGTGCATTCGACGCTGCCTGTGATGCGGCGCTGGCGCTCGGGACCGGCGATTGACCGCTGGCTGCCTGCGTGGCGGCGTTTGGGCTCGGCGGGCTGGTTGGGGCGGCCGATCCTGAGGTCGCTGCAGCGGCGGCATTCGCCGATGGACCCGGATTAGCCGGAGCGGTCGGCAGGGATGGGGTGCTGGTCGGCGACGGCTGCGCGGGTCCTGCCGGCGGCGGCAGCGCGTTAGCCGCCTGACTTGTACCGTTCGACGACGCCGAAGGCGGCGTAACCGAGCCGGCCGCTGGTGTGGGCGAGCCGGCCGCCGGTGTGGGCGAACCGGCCGCTGGTGTGGACGAGCCGGCCGCAGGCATGGGTGAGGCGGTTGCCGGTGCGGACGGAAGCGCAGCCAGAACTCCTGGTGCCGGAGACGCGGTCGACGACGAGATTGATCCGTTCGACGAACCGGCGGCGGCGGATGACTGTGAACCTGACTCGGGGCCGGTGGGCCCGGGAGGCGTTGCCGCCGGGGCTTGCACGGGCGCCACTGCCATCGCGGCCACGGCGACGGACGCGAGCGCCGCCGCGGCGGCATTCGCGGAATTGTCGCTGCCGGTGTTCTGATCGCTGTTGCTGTTGTTGGCCGGCCCGTTTGCGTCGCTGGATGTTTGCGAGCCGGTCGATGCGTTCGACGACGAGCCGCTGTCCGAAGAGCTGGGGGAAGAGGGCGCGGCGGCGGCCTGGTTCGGCGCCGCAGAATTCGCACCGGCTGAGTTCTGCGGTGCGGACTGGGTCTGCGATGCGGCCGGCGACTGATGCGATGAGGGCGGCGCCGGCGGCGGCGGGGCGGCTGCGCTCGCCGAGCTCTGCGGGGCCGGATTCGCCGGCGCAGAACTGCCGAGCGCCGGCGCGGAGGAGGGCGCAGTCGCTGCTTGGCCACCCGCGGACGGCTGGCTCATGCTGTTCAGAACGTGCGAGAAGGTCGGCGCCGACGGGCCGACGGGCAGGGAGGCGCCGGTCGGCACGGGAGGTGGACCCGTAATCGCATCCAGGAACGAAAGCGTCATGAACCGAGCAGCCTGTGCTTAAGCGTTATTGTCCGTCGACGGGACATGTCCGGACGCTTGCTGAGCAAAGCCGGGGCCAGCTGGGTCCTATGACCTAATGGGCTGAAATACCGCACCGTTTCGCGGTCGCGGCAGTCCGCTACAAGGCAAGATGAGGCGGCTGCCGGCAATTCATGCCGCGACCGGCCGGCAGTTCTTGCCGAGCGGCCGTAAGGAGCCGGCCGACGTCCAGACGTAACAAGGCACCGGGCGCGCGATTTGCGCGTCCGGCTCGGCGAACCAGCAGAATTCGGGAGCGGCGGTCGGCTCAGCCCTTGTGCGAGAACGTTCCCGCCCGGATTTTCGGCGGGAGATCTTCCATCATTTTCGCAACGTTCTCTTCGCCGTGGATCTGGACCATGAGGCCCAATGCGCTGGAGACCGCTGCGGTCGCGACGGTTTCCGGCGGTACGCCCCGAGCCAACGCCGCTTCGTATGCATCGACAATCAGATTCATGGCCAGGATCGGGGCATCGTTTTCGGAACTCATCGCGGTGGTCTCCAAGCGGCCATGAATCTATGGCGCGGTTCGCGGGGATGTTCGACGCCCCATTTATAGAGGGTTCCGCAGTCAAACGGCGGAAAACTTGCGGTTGCGCGAGCCCGGGCCACCAGCCGCTGCCGACGATCAGCCACACGGGAAGACCAAGGCTGCCGGCCAGGGCCCGAAGCCGGTTAGCGGAACAGCGACAGAATGATCTGCGGCCGCTGGTTGGCGATGCTGAGGGCCTGCACGCCGAGCTGCTGCTTGACCTGCAGAGCCTGCAGCTTGGCGCTTTCACTCGCCAGGTTCGCGTCGACCAAGGCGCCGAGACCCTGAGTCAACGAGTCCGACAGCGTCTTGCTGAAGGTGGTCAGGAAGTTGATGTCCTTCGAGTTCGAGCCGAGCGAGCCGAGCGTCGTGCCGACGACAAGGTTCTGGGCATCGATCGTGGTCAGCAGCGCGAGAGCGGCCGCGGTGGAGACCACGCCGCTCGATAGCGCGGCCGAGACGCCGGAGAGCGCCGAGGCGCTGAGCAAGGTCAGCTGGCCACCGGAGATCGTCGAGGTGATCGAGACGCTGACCGAGTTGGTCGATAGCAGGTTGCGGCCGTTATACACGGCGTTGTTGATGAAGGTGTTCAGCTGGCCGATCATGGCGTTGAAGTCGTTGGTCAGGATCGACTGCTGGTTCGCCGTGTTCGACGGGTTTGCCGCCTCGATGGCCTTGGCCTTGATTTCGGCCAGCAGGTTCGACACCGAGGTGGCCCCGGCCATGGCGGTCTGGATAATGCCCTGGCCGGCGGACAGGCTCTGCTGAACCGCATCGAAGGCCTTGAGGTCGGAGCGGATGCCCTGAGCGATCGAGAAGTCCGAGGCGTCGTCCTTCGGGCCCGTCACCTTCAAGCCGGTGGAGATCCGGTTCTGCGTCGCATCCAACGATGACTGAGTGACCGTCAGATTTTGCAGGGCGACGAGCGCGCCTACGTTCGTGTTAATCGAGGTCATTGCTCAGACTCCTAGTTCTAGGTGGCGAGACCGGCCCATTGCCGTCTTGGCGCCATTCGCGTTGAGCGGACGCATCGCAAGCGAGATGCCAACCGCAGGCCCGGCAAGCTACTGAAAAGGCGGATTATTTTTTGATTAACGGCGGCTCGCCGAAGGGCGCATCGGGAAGAAATTGCAGCCCGCGGCAAGACTTGCCGGGCGCGCGCCGCGGCGCGCCTCCAAAACGCCGCGAGCGGCCGCACGAAAGCGGCCGCTCGCGATCTTAGAGAGCGGCGCCGCCGTGAGGCGGCGGCGCCTTGCGGGTTAGCGGAACAGCGACAGGATGATCTGCGGCCGCTGGTTGGCGATGCTCAGCGACTGAACGCCGAGCTGCTGCTTGACCTGCAGCGCCTGCAGCTTGGCGCTTTCCTGCGCCAAGTTCGCATCGACGAGAGCGCCGAGGCCCTGCGTCACGGCATCCGTCAGGGATTTGGTGAACGTGGTGAGGAAGTTCAGATCCGCGGCAGCGGCGCCAAGCGTGCCGAGCGCAGTGCCGACGACGAGACCCTGCGCATCGATCGTGGTGAGCAGGGCGAGGGCCGCTGCCGTGGTTGCAACGCCGGTGGACAGCGTCGCGGAGACGCCCGACAGGGTCGAGGCGCTGCTCAGGGTGAGCTGGCCGCCGGAGATGGTCGAGGTGACCGAGACGCTGATCGAGTTGGCGGAGAGCAGGTTGCGACCGTTGTACACCGAGTTGCTGATGAAGGTGTTCAGCTGGCCGATCATGGCGGCGAAGTCGTTCGACAGGATCGACTGCTGGTTGTTGGTGTTCGACGGGTTCGAGGCCTCGACGGCCTTGGCCTTGATCTGGGCGAGCAGGTTCGACACCGAGGTGGCGCCGGCGATCGCGGTCTGGATGATGCCAGTGCCGGACGAAAGGCTCTGCTGCACAGCGTCGAAGGCCTTGAGGTCAGAGCGGATGCCCTGGGCGATCGAGAAGTCCGAGGCGTTGTCCTGCGGGCCGGTGACCTTCAGACCCGTCGAGATGCGGTTCTGCGTCGTCGTCAACGACGATTGGGTGATGTCGAGGTTTGACAGCGCAACCATTGCGCCGACGTTGGTGTTGACAGAGGTCATCGCGCAGCTCCTCTTCTAGGTGGCAAGACCGGCCCATTGCCGCCTTGCGCCTGAGTTCGCACCAGGCATCGCAAGGCCAATGCCAGTGCGGGGCCTTTGAAATTGCAGCGAATTTTTGGGGCGTGCGCTTAAAGAGCCGCGCCGGTACGGAAGAAATTGCCGGTCGCGGCAGGAATTGCCGGAGCGTGGAGAAACGACGGCGCGGAAAAGAAAATGGGCGGCCGCTTGATGCGGCCGCCCGAGGCGAGGGAGGAGATGGACGGAGCCGCGAGGCGGCTCCGGAATGACTTAGCGGAACAGCGACAGGATGATCTGCGGCCGCTGGTTGGCGATGCTGAGGGCCTGCACGCCGAGCTGCTGCTTGACCTGCAGCGACTGCAGATTGGCGCTTTCCTTCGCGAGGTTCGCGTCGACCAGCGAGCCGAGGCCCTGGTTGACCGCGTCCGACAGCGACTTGGTGAATGTTGAGAGGAAGTTCAGGTTGTTGGCAGCGGCGCCGAGCGAGCCGAGGGCCGTGCCGATGACGAGCTGCTGCGCGTCGACCGTGGTGAGCAGCGCCAGAGCGGCCGCCGTGGTCGCAACGCCGGTGGACAGCGTCGCCGAAATGCCCGCCAGCGAAGAGGCGTTGTTCAGGGTGAGCTGGCCGCCGGAGATGGTCGAGGTGACCGAAACGCTGATCGAGCCGGCGGAGAGCAGGTTGCGGCCGTTGTACACCGAGTTGCTGATGAAGGTGTTCAGCTGGGCGATCATGGCGTTGAAGTCGTTCGCCAGGATCGACTGCTGGTTGGAGGTGTTCGACGGGTTCGAGGATTCGATCACCTTGCTCTTGATGCTGTTGAGCAGGTCCGAGACCGACGTGGCACCGGCAATGGCGGTCTGGATGATGCCAGTGCCGGACGAAAGGCTCTGCTGCACGGCGTCGAAGGCCTTGAGGTCAGAGCGGATGCCCTGGGCGATCGAGAAGTCCGAGGCGTTGTCCTGCGGTCCCGTGACTTTGAGGCCGGTGGAAATACGGTTCTGAGTGACGTTCAAGCTCGACTGCGTGGCGCTGAGGTCTGAAAGCGCAACCATCGCGCCGATGTTGGTGTTGACAGAAGCCATTGCTCATCTCCTCTTTCTAGGTGGCAAGACCGGGGACGCCAGTTGCGCAACCGTTCCCATGCCTTCACGAAGAGGATATGCGGAGGTCCTTAAAATTTTCCTAAATAGCCACTAGAAATGATTGTATGTAATTTATTACTTCATAACATACTGAAATCGCTTGAGTAACATTTTTAGACGACTAATCAAAAGCCCGAAAACGATGGCCGTGCAGGGTGATGTTCAGCGTGCCGTTCAGGCCGTCCGCGAAGGCCCGAAACCGGCGGTCGAATTCGTCGGCGTCGATGTCCAGCGGCAGCACACATTTCGCATCGAAATCGCGCTGCCGGCTGGTCCACCCGCTCCAGCGCTCTTCGGCGTGCGGCAGCGGCGACGGCGAGGTGGCCAGTGCGGGCCCGTGGCGTTGGAAAAGCCGGACCGCGGCTTCGAAGCTCAAGCCCTCGAGCTCGGAGAGCCGCGGTTTGGCCGGCATATCGAACCATTCGACGCCGGCGATCGGGCCCGAATCCACTTGCCGGCGCATCTCATGAAGGGTCACGCCGAAGCGGGCCGCGCTTTCATAGATAGCGAAGCTCGCCGGGTGTCTCCCGGGATAGGTCGGCGGGCCCGGATGGAAGTTATAGGCCAGTCCTTCAAATGTCTCGAGAAGAGTCCCGGGCACGATCACCGAGGTACAGAACGCGACGAGCCGCGCCGCCGGCCGCGCCGGGTGCCAGGCGCAGACAAGGTCGTCGCGCGTCTCGACATGGGTCACGACGAGCGCCGGATTGTGGCGACGCAGAAAATCACTGAGATGCGGCGCCTCGCGTGCTCCGGTCAGGAGGACGATCTCACGCAGCATGCGCCTCCTTTCCTCTGTCCACCGGCGGCCGTGTGATTCACGGGGTACCGGAAGTCCTCCTGACGGGTCAAGCCGGCCGTCATGGCGCGGCCAGCGTTTCGGCGCAGCGGCGTCGCCACATTTCGCAATACGCCTCCTCGAGGGACCGCGCGAATGCCGGCCCGTCGCACAGCGCCGAGCCGAAGAGCCGCGCGCGCAGCAGGCCGCGCAAATTGTCCAGCTCCTCCGGTGTGGCCGCCAGCGCCCGCGCGCGCGCGACGTAGTCGTCGACATCGGCCGCAACGCCGGCCGCGAAACCCGCCGTATTGAGGATCATCGCGCCGTAACGTTCGAGAATGCGCGCGCCGGTCCACGTGACGACCGGTACGCCCATCGCCAGCGCTCCGCATGTCGTAAGCACGCCGCCGAACGGCAGCGTATCGAGTGCGATGTCGATGTCGTTGAACTGGCGAAGGTGCCCGACCTCGTCGCGCGCGGGATCGCGGAATTCGAGGCGCTCAGTCGCGATGCCATGACCGGCGAACAGGCCTTGATAGCGGCGCACCGCATCCGGGGAGAGCCCGATCGTCGCCTTGATGATCAGGCGCGATCGCGGCACGGCATGGAGCACGGCAGCCCATACCGCCACGGCTTCCGGGCCGATCTTTGCAATGCGGTTGAAGCTTCCGAACGTCACGTAGCCGTTGCGCAGCACCGGTGGCGGAGCCAGTGCCGGAAGGTCGTCCAGGGGCTGATAGAGAAACCCGCAGGGGAGCCGCCACAGCTTCTCCGCAAACGCCGCATCGACCCCCGGCGGCATCAGGCGCGCATCACCGACGACATAATCCATCGCATCCATGCCCGTCGTCGACATCGGTGGAAAATGCAGCTGCACGGGTGCCGGGCGTCGGGCAAAGGCGAGCAGCCGGGAGCCCGCGGCGAAGCCGATGCCGTCGACCAGGACATCGATGCCGTCGGCGGCGATGCGTTCGGCCAGCGCCGCATCATCGAGCTCGCGGGTCCGGTGCCACACCCCGGCGAACGCGTGTGCCCGCCGGGTCACGTCGTCCTCGCGCTCCGGAGGGAGATCGGAATAGACCGCGATGTCGAACCGCTCGCGGTCGTGCGCCGCGAGCAACGGAAGGTAGGTCATCGCGAGCGTATGGCGGGCGAGACCGCTCGCGGCGACATAACCGATGCGAAGCCGGCGCGTGGGCTCGGCGGGCCGATGCGTCCTGATCGGCGGCACGGGATTGGCGAAGCGGCGTGCCCAGTGTCGCGCTTCGCTGAGGAAGGACGGCGGATCGCCCGGCACCAGATTGAGACAGGTGAGGACATTCATGCCGACGATGGGGTCGGCGTTTTCCCAGTCCAGGCGGTGCAGCAGCGCCAGCGCTTCCGCGGCGCGGCCCAATTCCTGCAGCGCGCCGGCGAGATTGTTCCGCGCCACGGCAAGCGTGGGCTCGAGCTCGAGCGCACGACCGTAGAGGCGCACTGCATCGTCGAGCCGGTGCTGGCGGTGGCGAACCAGGCCGAGATTGGCCAACGCCCCCGCGAGATCCGGGTCCACGGCTAGGGCGCTTTCGAACTTGTCGGCGGCCGCCTTGAGGTCGTTGTGCTCGAACCGCGACAACCCAACATAGTATAGCGCCGGGGCGTGCCGGGGGTTTACGGCCAGCGCGCTTTCAAAATCGCTTGCGGCGGATTCGGCTTGGCCGAGATGGCGCCGGGCGATACCGCGCCCGCACAGCGCGTCGTCGAAGTCGGGTCTAACCTCGATCGCCCGATTCATCATTTCGAAGGATCGGACGTGGTCGAATCGGTCATGCGCGATGACGCCCGCCAGGTACAACGCGGTGGCGTTCCGCGGGTCGACGGTTAGGACGTGGTGGCAGATCGTCTCGGCGGCGGCCGGATCCCCCTGGCGCAGGAGGGTGAGCGCGCGGCCGAGAAGGTTGCCGTAGGGTATAGTCATAAGCGCCTGATCGCGCACGCGGATGGGGCGGAGTCGGGGATCGGCATCGAACTGATGATAGAGAGCATGTACTCTTTTGGGGCGAATCGCCGGCAGACTCGACGCGAGGCGGCAGCACTCCGGCAAAATACTAAGCGATGATGTCCTGTTACGCGAACCCATCGACCCAAGTTCCGGGGCGGAGGCGCCGCCTCCCGGCTGGGCGCGCATGACCGCGGTGGCGACATGGCTGGCCGAGGCCATGAAGCAGCATCAAGCGGGTCATCTCGCCGCGGCGGAACGGATTTACAACAATATCCTGCGGCTCGACCCGCGCCACGGAGACGCGCTGCAGTTTCTGGGCTTGATCGCGTTGAGCCGCGGGGATGCGGTTGGGGCCATCGAACGGCTCCGCCAGGCGTTGCACATCAATCCGCGCGCCGGCCTCTACCATTTTCATCTCGGGCTGGCCCTCAGCCAGCGCGGCGACAGGGCGGAGGCCGGCCAGAGCTACCGGACGGCGATCAAACATGCTCCGCAACTCGTCGAGGCACATAACAACCTCGGCGTCTTGCTGCGCGAGGCTGGTGAGCCAGAAGCCGCCGTCGAGAGCCTGCGCCGCGCCGTGGCGCTCCGGCCGACGTACGTCGAAGGTCAGCTCAATCTCAGCACGGCCCTCAGCGATCTCGACCGGGTGGCCGAGGCCGAAGGGGTGGCGCGCCGCGCATTGTCGCTGGCGCCGAACCTCGCCCAGGCGCATTTCCAGCTGGGCGCGATCCTTCACAAGCGCAGCCTGTTAGAGGATGCGATCACGGCCTACCGCGCCGGCCTGGCGCTGCAACCGGATCATTTGCCGTCGCTGCTCAATCTCGGCAACGCACTGCAATCGCTGGGGCGGATCGCCGAGGCGATCGCGGTCTTCGAGCAACTTCTCGCTAGGCAGCCGCATAGCGTGGAGGTGCTCAACAATCTCGGCAATGCCTGCCTCGCCCTGGCACGGCGCGATGAGGCGATCGCCTGGTATCAAAGGGCGCTGGAGGTGGATCCGGCCTATGTTCTCGCGTTGAACAACCTAGGCGTGGCACTCCAGGAGACGGGACAGGTTGAACAGGCGATCGCGACGTATCGCCGGGCGCTGGCGATCAGTCCCGACGCCGACGCGTGCAACAATCTCGGCCTGGCAACCCAGATGTTCGGCGATTATGCGGAGGCGCGCGCGCTGTTCAAGCGCGCGGTCGAGCTCCGCCCCGGCTTCTCGACGGCCTATCGCCATCTCATGACCGTCATGCTCTATGACCCGTCCCTGGATGAGGCGGGGCGGTGGGAGATTGCGCACGGGTTCGAGGCGTTGTACGGGGCGCCGATCTACGCGCGGGTGGCGGCGCCCGACGCGGTGGCGCGCGCTGCGGAGC